>Ga0310786_10000774_pt1 | contig 51323 bp, 37 predicted proteins | sample AusTroGonzalo_MG_FD_203881 | JGI IMG/M metagenome (GOLD analysis project Ga0310786, IMG submission 203881) | Bovine rumen microbial communities from tropical cattle in Woodstock, Queensland, Australia - Gonzalo_03 (v2) (version 2) | ecosystem: Host-associated > Mammals > Digestive system >...
CAAATTTGGACAAGTTTTAAAAATAAAAAGTCGTGATGTTCCGTCGCTAGATTTTAGATAACTTTTGACAACACTAATTCCTGACAAGATATCTTTGTTAACTTTTGTATCAACATTTATCCCCTCGTCATAAAAAAGTTCGGCAACCGATTTTGAACTTGCAAGTGTTTTTTGATTTGCCGCACTATCAATCAGTGCTGAATAATTTTCACCAAAAGATTTTTTCCAATTTAGACTTTTTGAAATTTCCTTTATGCGTTTTGCGTGATACTCAATTGTCTTGTTTGACTCAAAGTGTTCGGCAACTACAAAAACATTTCCGTCAAAATCTCTTGCGTACCAATGTGCAGAAAGTGGGTTCTTAAGTCCGGGGTCAATCGAGATGTTGTCTTGCCAACTTTGTGGCACATCAAAAGGGTCAATTACGTTCACATTTTCGTCAAACTCTTTATACACCAGGCCCTGTGAGCCCATAAAACGCCCATATTTTCGATTTTCTAGTTCTTCGGCACTTAGTGTGGACTCAAAATTATGCGCTTCTACGGGGCTTAAAAATGGGTTGTCCTCCCAAGACATTTCAATATGCCAAACTTGCTCGTCGCAAAAAGTGTTAACAAAAATTTCGTCATACACCCATGTCAAACCCTTGAGAGGAGTCATCGTTCCAAACAAATCGCCCTCTCGGTCCAAGACTCTCATCTTGCATTCTTTGTAAATATCCTTTGGAGGTTCTTCATCAAACCACACAAAGTCCAGACTTGTACCCTGAAATTTTTCTCTGCCCTGATCACAACTTTTAAATCCAATTGTCGACAATCCGCCCAAAACACTTTTAATCTTTATATAGTCAATCACGCCACTTTCTGGATAGTCTTTTTTGCCTTCAAGCATAACAATATCTTCTATCCAATCAGGATTCAAATAGTGCAATATCTTTTTCTGCGCAACGTCCCTTTGCACTTGTGTTGACAAACTTACCACCCAACCGTTGACACCATTTTTGTTTTTGCGATACGGATGAATACCTCGTGCCATATAGACCGCCTCCACCGCTCCGCACTCCGTTTTGCCGGTTCTGTTTCCGCCAAACACCCACCTGTTGCGCTTTGGGCATTTGTGAAACTCTAGTTGTTTTTTGTGAATTTTTTTGCCGGTGTTATATTTAAAAATTCTATTTTTTTCTTGCCGAGATTTTATTTCGTTATATATATCGCTTAAATTGTTAATAATTTCTTTCATAAAATATTTTCCTCAAAAATAGCCAAAAATTATCAATAAAATCAAAAACTTTTGGTGGCACTCAACTTATAATTTTTAAAAAAGGACAAAAAGAAAAAATGCCTAAAAAAACATTTGATTTTAAGTCAAATAAAAACTCTTTTTTTATAAGTCTATTTGCTTTGCATATTATTCTGCTAAGCATTCTTTTTGCGCCATTATATTTTAATAACCTGCTTTTTATTTCACAGGCAAAATCTTTGTACACAACTTATCCTTATGCAAAAATTGAAGATGACGGCGTACTTTTGTTTAAGACCAATACTTCTTTAAGCCTTGAAAACGCCTATTTTGAAATCCCCAAAACATACTACGTTCTACTCATATCCAACATTGACAACAATTTTTATCGTGCGCAATATCGTGACGTGATAGGTTATGTTTTAAAAACAAGCGTAACCCCTGTTGAAGAAACACCCGATACGCCTTATCTTGAAAATGTCACCTTTAGAGTATACTCTACTGACGGAACAAACATCTTTTCAAAAACCACAAATACAAGTACTCTTGAGCCGTCAAACCAAGTGGAAGTTCTAGAAACCATTGACTATTACGGCAAACTATCTGGCGACGAATACATCGAAAATAGAGGTCGAACCTGGTATTATGGCAAAAGTAATTCAAATAAAACAGGATACTTTTACGCTGGACTATGCGACAACCTAAGCACAATCATCGAAAACAACGAGCCATATACCCCAATTGCTGATCCCTTTGCTGACGATGACACAAGTTATCTCTACAGCCTTGCAAGCATAACTCCAGCACTCAAGATAACACTTGTTCTCATTATCACTTTGCCTGCCTTTGCAATTGTATTTTTGCTTTTTAGCCCAATGAAAACAAAGAAAAAACTAAAAAAGCAACGTCTTGAAAAAGACAAATATGTTGGCAACAAAGTCTTTAACAAAATTCAAAAAATCACCGACGACGAACCTCTATAATACAAGTTTTTTGCTACTTTAACTTTCCACCACAAAATAAAATGTCAGCAATCAAGATATAGTTTTGGATATATATTGTAAGCAAAGAATGTTTAGTTTTAAATATAAAATTTAAACAATAAAAACCTAGTTTTTAAAAAAAGAAGAAAAAAATCTAACATGCCCTTTTTATTTTTGACAAAACCAAGTTGCAGATACAATTTGACAAGTTTTCAATATCAACATTGTCATAATCAATCTTGTTTTCAACAATTGCAACACGCGACAAAATATCTTGCATAAATTCTTCTTTAAATAGCGAGGCATACAAGGATTTGTTTTTTGCAATCTTATTTGTAATTTTGCTATCAAACTCTGCAATAGCATTTTTTATGTGTCTAAAATATGTTCTGCGCTTAAGATCCAACATTTGCATAATTTTTTTTGGTGCCATCATGTCAATATAGCGACTAACCAGTAATTTTGCATTGTCCTTTTGCATCTCGCACAAAACCTCTTCGGTCAAAAGTTTTAGGTTGATAAAGCCCACTTTTTTCTCGGTAAGCGACAAAATTTTGTTTGCCTGAAGTTCAGTGTCCCCTGCCTCTGCTCCACAAAAATACGACGAATTTGTACTTCTTAAAAAAACAAGTCTGTCAATAGACTTCACGATTTTTGGCACCATATGATAAATAGACAAAAATGAGCCAAACAAAAATTTTTTCATAAATCCCCCTTTAATTTTAGGCACAAAACAATTTGACCTGTCTTTTTTTTGCAAAATTACACACAAAATTTTTAAACTGCTAAGTTTTGTTTGACCTAAATCAAAAATAGTTTAAAATCCTGAATATCAAAAGTCAATTTGCAGTGCCAATATTTTTGAATATTTTTGTAAAATAAAATTAAAAAATCGAATTTTGTCAATTTATGACGTTTTAAGCAAAAAATATTCAAACGTATGTTCGATAATAACACCCATTTGTTGTCATATCATGTCAACAATTGTGATTTTGACAAAAAAATCTTTGAAAATTTTTTGGATGACCAAAAAAAATCAAAGATTGCTTATCATGACCAAAGATGGATTGTATGACTATTTTATTTCAACCCTTTGGCAAGCATTCGCTTACCACCTTTCGACTTTTGGGGTGACACTGAGCAAAATGGTTAATTGTTTTTTTATTTAGCAAACTAAAAATTATTATTTATTTATTCAGCAAACTAAAAATTATTATTTATTGACAAACAAAAAACGTTGTTTGACATTCAAAACAAAACATTGTTGTTCATAAAAAAAACAAGAAATAGGCAAACTTCTATTTCTTGATTTATAAAAAACCTTTTTTATTTATGATACATCGTCTTGCACGTTTGAAATGTTTATTTCGTCTTTGCCAGAAAAACTAAAGTGATCTTTTGCTTCCTTGCCGTCAACCTGAATTTTGCTAATTGAGATTTCATATGCTGTTCTCAAAAGGCACTCGTCGTTTTGAAGTTTCTTTTGATATTCTCTAGATTGAATTCTGCCTATAATAAATACTTTTTCGCCAACCTTTATATCACGGACATATCTCGCGTTTCTTCCCCATGCGATACATGGCAGATAATCTGATTTGTTGTAGGCTCTATTTACAGCAATAAGAACGTCACAGATTTCACGCTTAAAAGGTGTTATGCGATAAACAGGCTCTTTGCACACAAAGCCACTAATTTCTATGATATTTGGATTCATGTCATCTTCCATTTCAATTATTTCTCTAACAAAAACTGTGAGAAGAAGTCTGTTTTTATCATCAACAATCTTGTTATAACTTCTAAATTGACCCTTTATCGCAACTGTTTTGTTGAGGTCAAAAGCGCCGTCGCCAAGCAATCGCTCAGACACTGTAACAGGCACAACGTCAAAGTTGTCTGACAGTCTTTTGACACTGATATTTACGTCATAAAACCCTTCGCCATAAACTTCGTGGCTAAATTTTGGTTCACTAACTACAATTCCTTTTAAAAATACTTTGTTGTTTTCCATAAGTTCATAATTCATAAAAAATTTTTACCTCCATGTATATCAAATCTTTTTTTGTTTACCTGTCGCGTCTATGCTGTAATTATCCTCAAGCACAAGGCTTGACACAGTCAAAAACTTGTAGCCACGACTCTTTAGCGTCAAGATCAAACTTGGCAGAGCGTCTACTATATGATCAGAATTGTTGTGACACAAAATTATCGATCCACTTTTGACTTTTGTTAGGATGTTTTTGCAAATTTGATCACCTGAAATGCCACGCCAATCAAGCGAGTCAACATCCCATTGAATAGTCTTAAGCCCCATGCCACTTGCAACCTCAATAAGTGTATTGTTGTATGATCCAAATGGTGCACGGAAAACCTTGACGGGCTTGTTTGTGATAGCCTCTATTTTGTCCTTTGAAACAGACAACTCAAGAGTCGTTTGCTCTTTTGACAACTTTGCCATGTCCGGATGTGTGTTGCTGTGAGTGCCAATTTCAAGACCTTGTGCGTCAATTGACCTTACCAAATCCTCATTTTTGTCCACCCAAAATCCAACTAGAAAAAAGGTTGCCGTGATGTCATTTTTGCGCAATATTTCAAGAATTTTTTCCGTCTTGTCACTGCCCCAAGCAGCGTCAAAAGTGAGTGCAATTTCTTGACCCGAGTTTTCAACGCAATAAATAGGCACCTTTTTGTTTGATTTTAAAAAGTATACACTTGCGAGTGCGCTCCCATCACTTGAAAAGTTGAGTGACAAAAGAACACAAGATATGAGTATTGCAAAAACAAAATAAATTGTTCTTTTTTTTAAAACATAAAAACGCATCTTCTCCTGACCCTTTTATGATACCGCTAATTCGTCTTACATGACACAAAAATAATTGTGGAATAATGTCTTGTTTTGTCAAAACTTGCCTGTTTTTTTTTGAAAACAAAATAGCACAAATATCGTTATATTTTTATGCGACTATTTTTGTAATATGAAAAAAAAGGCCATGTTTTGTTTTAAACATTAGCCCTTTAAAATTAAATTAAAAACACAAACAATGTTTGTTATCTCAAACAACTGCCACAACCGCACTCAAAAGTTTGAGAGTCTTTTTTGACTTGTCAATAGGTTTGCCCTTGCCAATTCTCGCCTCCAATGGCACAAGATCCGTTGGCTTCAAGATTGGCTCGCTATCAGTTGCACAGACAATGGTGCTTATTTCGTCTTTTTTTAGATAACAACTTGAAATTACACTATTTCCTATATCTTTTGCAAGAGGAACAAGTTTTAGTCCACGTCTATATCTTGCCATTTTTTCGATGTTTTTTACAAGCACTCGCTTTGCATAACCCTTGTCAGTTACGGTCAAAATTTCACCATCATCACCCTCTATTACACTAGCACATACGACAAAGTCTTTTGAGGCAAGACTTATGCCCTTGACGCCACCAGACACTCTGCCTTGCAAAGGTATGTCATTTGACAAAGCATTAAGTGTCATGCCTTGACTTGTTGCAAATAGCACCGTATAGGCACTCTCAGGCTCAAGGGTTATAGACAAAATCTCATCATCGTCCTTAAGTTTCATCGCCTGATAGTATTTTTTGAGAAGTCCATATTCACTAGTCGCCGTCTTTTTTATCATGCCAAAACGAGTTAAGAACAACATGTTTTTCTTACTCTCGGTATTTTTAAAATCCATAACAAAAACAATTGTTTCTTTGCTTGAAAGTTCCTTAAATATCATATGCTCTGGAATGCCTTTGTCTTTGTATCGCATCTCTGAAAACGCTGACGTATCAACCTTGAAGCAGTTTCCAAGATTGGTAAAGCAAAGAAGAGTTGAGCCTGTCATAACCTCAAACTTGTGTGTTATGATGTCGGTTGGTTGAGCATTTTCACCTACAGTCTTGTTTGCCAAATTATAATGCTTTTCACTCACAAACTTAAAGGTTTTTCCCGCTGACTTAAGCAAATACATTTTTTGAGCAAGTTGTGCTTGAGGTTCTAGTTCACGCTCTCCCACTTCAAGCACTTTGTCATCTCGCAAAATACGTGTCATACGATCACGCCTATGCTCACGCTTAATTTGCAATAGTTCATCTTTTACAACGCCAAACTGAAGGTCACGACTGTTAATTATCGCAGTCAACTTCTTTATGAGTTCTCTAAGTTGTTTGAGTTCTTCTTCAAGTTTATAGACCTCAAGGCTGGTCAGTCTTGCAAGTCTCATGTCAAGAATTGCCTGTGCTTGTTTTTCACTAAGCACAAATTTTTCACGCAGTCTTTTTTTGGCCTCTGTGGTATTTGCAGAAGTCTTGATAATTTTTACAACAGCGTCAATGTTTTTGATTGCAATAATAAGCCCTGAGAGAATATGCTCACGCTCTTTTGCCATTTCGCAGTCATACTTGCTACGCCTCAAAATTACTTCACGCTGATATTCAGCATAATAAGATATTATGTCAAGAAGCCCCATTTGCCTTGGTTTGCCGTTTGCAATAGCAACCATGTTTACACCAAAAGTGCATTGAAGGTCAGTGTTTTTTATAAGGGCGTCAAAAACCTTATTTACATTTGCGTCTTTTTTGAGCCTAATCACCGCCCTCATACCGTCACGGTCAGACTCGTCACGAACTTCACTTATTACCCCCAATCCAAATTTATCCTCATCTCTTAGCGAATTGATTTTTTGCAATAGTGACGCCTTGTTGACTTGATAAGGCAGTTCTGTTATAACAATGTATTTTTTGTCGTTGTTATTCGTTTCAACGTGCATTTTGGCTCTAATATAAATCTTTCCACGCCCAGTAGCATAGGCTTGAGCAAGTTCACTAGACGACAAAATGTATCCACCTGTTGGAAAGTCTGGCCCTTTGATAATTTTCATCATCTCTTTTAGAGTTATCTTTGGATTATTGATATAGGATACAACTCCGTCAATAGTTTCTGCAAGATTATGAGGTGGAATATTTGTTGCAAGACCAACCGCAATACCCGTCGAACCATTAACTAGCAAATTTGGAAAACGCCCCGGCAATATCTCTGGCTCACGCAAAGTGTCATCAAAGTTAAGCCCCCACCTAACAGTGTTTTTGTCAAGATCACGCAAAAGTTCCATAGCAAGAGGCGCAAGTCGTGCCTCTGTGTATCTCATTGCCGCCGCACCGTCACCGTCCACACTGCCAAAGTTGCCGTGTCCACTAACTAAAAGTGCATTGGTGTTGAAAGGTTGCGCCATTCTCACCATAGCGTCATAAACCGAACTATCGCCGTGAGGGTGATATTTTCCCAAACAGTCACCAACAATACGTGCTGATTTTCTGTAAGGCTTGTCTGGTGTCACGCCCAGTTCCATCATTGAATAAAGTATTCTTCTTTGAACAGGCTTCAATCCGTCCTCAACACGAGGAATGGCTCTGTCAAGAATAACATGCTCAGAATAAGGTATCATCGACTCATGCAATACTCTATCGATGTTTTTATAAAGCATTCCGTCAACAACGTCCTCGCCACTGTCAACACTCACTACTTTTTCGTGAACCTCGCTGACCTCTTTTTCTTGCACCTTGCCTTCGCTCATATCAGTACTTATATCTGCAAAAATATCCTTGCCAACACTGACACCCACGTCATCAATACCCTCGTTTATCTTGTAGGTATCACGAATGAGGGACTCATTTTCATTGTTTTCAAAAACTTTTTCACTTTCAGCAAAAGATTTCTTCTTTTTGGCGTCAACTTTTGAAACTCTTTCATCTGTTTTTATTTTTTTGATAGTCTTTTTTGTTGGCTTGTCCACTTTTTTTGCAGAACTTGTCACATTTTTAACAATACTTTTATCACTTTGTGAATTTTTTGGCGTGACTTTTTCTTCTTTTTTGTCTTTTTTTGTCGCATTTGCAGGTCTCACCAAGTTTTTCTCTGTCTTTTTTGGAGCATCAACTTTGGTTTGTGGTGCTTTGTTAGTTTTTGTCACATTTTGTGACTTATTTTGCACTGTTGACAAACTATTTTTGCTTGATGACACACCATCACCCACATTTGCTTTTGGTGCAGGTGTTGATGATTTTTGTGGTTGTTTTACTGCTCCAACAGTTTTTGTTGTTGGCTTTTGTGACAAAAATGGACTAAGTTTTTTCTTTTTTTGAGTTTTGTTTTCGTTTTCTTCCAATTTTATTTTCTCCTAAAATTGCTATTGGTTTTGTAAATTCGCTCAAATCTTTGTGCTATGTCACCTTCTAGGGAAAGGTGGTACGCAGTACCAAAGGGTTTTACAGGGCTCTCATAAACTTGCAGGGCTCCCGAAAACTTGCAGGGCTCCCGAAAATCGCAAGATTTTTGGGATAGAGGAAGCACAAGATGACCGTGTGCGCAATACAAAAAAGTTTTTTTTTGTAGGCACACTCAAATCTTTGTGCTGACGTCCATGAACGAGTCCGCCTTATTAAAGTCGACATATTCAGACAAATACTTTTTTCTCGCCTCAACATCATCACCCATGAGGGTTGTGATCAAAAGTTCGGCATTTGCTAAGTCGTCTACCCCAACACGAACAAGGGTACGTCTGTTTGGATCCATAGTTGTTTCCCAAAGTTGCTCTGGGTTCATCTCGCCCAAGCCCTTGTATCTTTGAATGGAATATCCCTTGCCAAATCTTTTTATAGCCTCAGGCAGTTCCTTGTCGCTATAAACATACTCCACCTCGTCTTTTTTAGAAATTTTATAAAGTGGTGGCAGTCCAATATAAACATTGCCGTTATTGATAAGTTCTTTCATATATCTATAAAAGAATGTAAGCAAAATCGCCCTTATGTGAGCACCGTCTTGGTCAGCATCCGATAGAATAATAACCTTGTGAAATTTAAGCGACGAAATATCAAAATCTTCGCCAATACCTGTGCCAAGAGTTGCGATGATTGTTCTTATTTCCTCATTTGCAAGCACTTGATCAAGACGCTTCTTTTCGGCATTAAGCGGTTTGCCCTTAAGTGGCAAAATGGCCTGAAAAGCACGATCTCTTGCTTGTTTTGCACTGCCTCCAGCACTATCACCCTCAACAATAAACAGTTCGTTAAGTTCGGCTTTTTTGTTTGAGCAACTGGCAAGTTTGCCAACAAGACTTGAGTTGTCTATGGCATTTTTTTGCCTTGTGAGTTCCTTTGCTTTTTTGGCAGCAATTCTCACCTTTGCAGCGCCTTTTGCCTTGTCAACAATAACTCCTGCTGTCTTCAAAAATTCTTTTTTTGCAAAATAAGATGCAAGTTCCCTAACAACAATATTCTCAACAATACCCTTGACTTCTGGATTGCCCAGTTTTGTCTTTGTCTGCCCCTCAAACTCAATGTTTCGCATCTTGATAGAAAGCACTGCCGAAAGTCCCTCACGATAGTCCTCACCAAGAAGATTGTCTTCTTTGTCCTTCAAAAATCCGTTTCGACGTGCAATATCGTTCATCGCCTTTGTAAATCCCACCCTAAAGCCTAGTTCGTGTGTTCCGCCCTCGCTTGTTGGGATGTTGTTGACGTAAGAAAAAAAGTTTTCGGTATAACTGTCGGTATATTGAATTGCACACGACACCTTGACTCCATCCGTTTCGCCCTCAATATAAATAGGCGTTTTGAAAAGCGAAGTTTTGGCTTCGTTTAAAAACATAATAAAGTCTGTCAGTCCGCCCTCATACTTATAAGTTTGGGACGTACCGTCTGTTTCATCATTAAACACAATCTCGAGGTTTTTGTTGAGGAATGCTAGTTCTCGCAGTCTTTTTTTTATCGTATCGCTATCAAGCGAGTTTGCAAGAAAGATCCTCTCGTCAGGCATAAAAGTTATCTTTGTGCCAGTTTTCTTGGTTGTACCCACTTGAGTAAGTTTTTTTACAACCGTGCCACCATGCACTTTGCCCTTGCTGTCAGCAACTGACTTAAATTTTATCTCATACTCATATCCACCGCGATAGATCGTGCAATCAAGATAACTAGAAAGTGCATTTGTAACACTTGCACCCACGCCATGCAGTCCGCCTGAATAACTGTAGTTGTTGTTGTCAAACTTGCCCCCAGCGTGAAGTTTTGTAAAAACAAGTTCTGCACCACTGACATGATAAGTTGGATGCATGTCAACAGGGATACCTCTGCCATCATCTTCAACAGTAGCACTTTTGTCGGCATGCAATGTAACAGTGATTTTTGTGCCATAGCCGTTTGCCAGTTCGTCAATACTGTTGTCAACAATTTCCCACAAAATATGGTGAACACCTTTAAGTCCTGTAGAACCTATATACATGCCCGGTCTAAGTCTTACCGCATCAAGCCCCTCCAAGACCACAAGATCTTTTGAATCATAAGTTTTTGCCATTGTTTTTCTCCTGCAAAAATATCTAAACACAAGCATTTTAGCATAATCTAGCCGTTTTTCAAAACAAAAACACGCTGTCCAAGAAAAATTTTTATGCACAAAATTTTGTCAAAATCAAAGTGACATATTGTAGGACAAAAAATTTTGAATAGTTATGCAAAGTTGTGAATATTTATAACAATAAAAACCTAAAATAAGGCAAAATTCTAAACAATCAAAACTAACATATCTTGTTTTTCATTAAAAATTTTGCCCAACTACAAAATTACTCATGTTGCGCTTGTATCAATGTTGACTCTCAAGCATAAACTACTTATATGAAAACAATCATTCTCACTGGCGGAGGCACAGGCGGTCATGTTATCCCCCACCTAAGTCTTATTCCATTTATCAAAAAAGATTTTGACAAAATAGTCTATATTGGCACAAAGCCATCAATAGAAAACGACATAATGAAAAATGTAGAGGGTGTTATCTTTGAAGAAATCACCGCTTCAAAATTTAGGCGTGACAAAAAATTAAGTTTGCTTTCTTTGCCTTTTAAAGTTGCAAAAAGCACCTGTCAAGCAAAAAAAATTCTCAAAAAATATAGGCCTGATGTCGTATTTTCAAAAGGCGGATATGTGTCTGTGCCGGTGTGCATTGCATCAAAAATGTTGAAAATTCCCATTGTCAGTCACGAGTCTGATTTGTCAATGGGACTATCAAACAAAATTATATATAGACTTTGCACCACCTTTTGCACCACTTTTGACTCAACCACCAAAAATCTCAAAAAGGCAGTTTTTACCGGCCCTCCTATAAGGCGTGAACTCTTCTTTGGAGATAGCAACAAAGGTCTAGAACTCACCTCAATATCTCCTGAAAACTTTTCAAAAAAGCCTACAATACTTTTTACCGGCGGATCAACAGGTGCCGAAAGTCTCAACAACATTGTGTTTGATAACATAGGCATTCTCACAAGAGATTTTAACATTGTTCACTTGGTTGGCAAGAAAAAGTCAAAAAAATTGCCCAATACTGACTCTTACACTCAAATTGAATACTGCGACCACATTGAGCATCTTTTTGCCATGGCATCAGTTGTAGTTTCTAGATCTGGTTCAAACGTAATTTTTGAACTTTTGGCGCTTAACAAACCTATGATTTTGATCCCCCTTTCAAACAGTGCCTCACGTGGCGATCAAGTAGACAACGCAAAATATTTTGAAGAAAAACAATACGCAAAAGTGATCTTTGAAGAAAGCCTTACAATTCAAAAACTTGTATCCGCCATAAAGGAAGAGTTGCAAAAAACAAAAGACAACAACACCAAAAAAGACAAAATCAAAACCTCACTTAGCCAAAAAAAAGAGATAGACGGTACAAAAAACATCTATCTCGAAATATTAAAAGCAACAAAAAGATAATTATAAACTACAAAATCATAATTTTTTTGGTATGCAAAAGTTCGTGCTTTGACGCAGTACCAAGTATAAAACCCTTTGTCTCACTCTAAAGACGTTCGATCACTTCCACTAAATTGGACACGTTATAAAGGACAGGGCTCCCGAAAACTTGTAAAAGTTTTTGGGATAGAGGAAAAGCCGAACAAAAGTGCCACAGATAAAACATTTGTCAAAATGTTTTTGGTGGCAAAAGTTCGTGCTTTGACGCAGTACCAAAGGGTTAAAGTATAAAACCCTTTGTCTCACTCTAAAGACGTTCGACCACTTCCCCTAAATAGACACGTTATAAAGGACATGGCTCCCAAAAATCACTCGTGATTTTTGGGATAGAGGAAAAGCCGAACAAAAGTGCCACAGATAAAACATTTGTCAAAATGTTTTTGGTGGCAAAAGTTCGTGCAAAAGCAAAGTGCAACGTAGTAGGGCTCCCGAAAACTTGTAAAAGTTTTTGGGATAGAGGAAAAGCCGAACAAAAGTGCCACAGATAAAACATTTGTCAAAATGTTTTTGGTGGCAAAAGTTCGTGCTTTGACGTTGTGGCTCCTACATTTCCGCCCCGCCCATCTCAAGACTTTCGGCCATGATATTCTCGTATGCTTGCATCATATCAGCCTCAAACTCTTTTGATGGCGAAAATTCATTTGTAATTGAGGCAAAAAAGCCATTTGCAATTTTGCCAAAACTTGTTTTTTTGTTTGGATTTCCTGCCGTGTTATAAAACAAATTAACAAATACGGCACAAATTGTATTTTGTGCGACCTTAAAGAACAAATCTTTTTTGTCGCCAGCAAGCATTTTTTCATTAACAAACACAATATTGTTGCCAAAAGTTACACCTTCACTACTATCATTAAACTCAACCACAAGAGGTTCTTTCTTAAATGATTTTTTTTGTTTTGTTTTTGGTGCATTGTTGATTACATAATCAACAGTTTTTTCTTCATAAAACCTAGCGCAACTTTTGATTGCTTCTTTTTTTATTTTGTCTGTTGCACCGTCAAATTTGCTATAGAATTTTGCAAAATTATCCATAATTCACCTCTCATAATTTTTTTGTAGCGTAACACTCAAAAATTTACCGCTATCACATAAAACACGTCAAAAATTTTTAAAAATAGATATTAAACGACCTTGACTACCCTTTATTGTACCAAAATTTGCGTACTTTTTCAAGCAATTATTTTCTTTTTACACCCTCTCAAAAAACCAAACTTAGTTAGCAAAATAGATCTTTAAATACACAACCTTGTTTTGTGGCAGTGACAAATTGCTTATCATCATATTTTGAAGGTCAACATTTGCTGGATCAATGCCCTTAACCCTCTTTGTCTTTGCAGGGAGGCTAAGCACTGTTGACATATTTTGTGGCGCTTTGAGTTTTAGTTTGACTACCCCACGTCTAATGTTAAACTCGATGTCTGCCTTGATATCCATGTCAAGATGCAAACCATAAACACTGCCTTTGGTTAACGCACTTGGCAATGTGTCAAACAGATACAAATTGTTGTTTGCGCTTGTTATAAACAAATTTTGAAGAGTCTGGCAAAGTGCGGTATTCTTGTCGATGTTGCGAATGACTGTGCTTTGAGTTTTCCCCACCCCAGAGCCATTTTCGTCATAATACGAAAACAGAAGATTGTCGGTCATAAAGTTTTTTATCAAAATTGACAAAATCTCAAAACTGCTCTTTCCGTCACCAGCAGTAGAGAGTGCAAGTGCCATATCAACAAGTTCGTTTGACGAAAATTTTGAAAAACTATTTAGGTACCTTGTCTTAATGGTATTTGCAACAATGCTGTCAAATTCGTTTTTCTTCACCTCAATTGGTCTAAAGCCTATGTTGTAAGGATAAATGTGTGGAATATAAGGAAGATTGTTGTTTGTTTCAAACACTTTTCCGTTGTATTCCTTAAGAAGTCCATTTTTGTCAACCTCAAAATCAGGCACAAGGGATTTCAACTTTTGATAATGTTCAACTTCCTTCTCGTCCTTTTCAAGATCAAGAGCAAGTCTTTCCAAAATATCAAAAACATACTTTGCACTTGCAAAATCCACTGCGCAATTTGACGCTACGCAACATGTATCACTGTCTTTGATGCCAATGTTTGAGGCGGTATCTCCGCACGAATAACCGATAGAGTTTTCAAAAACATTTGTTGTTTTGTTGACACGGAAGAGTTCCTCATAAAAAAGCCCCACTTCAGCGATAAATTCATATGCCTTTTTCTCCAAAAATTCACGGTCACCTGTCATCAAATAATATTTGTACATCATCCCGGCAATCATGCTTCCTGCGTTATAATTTAGAACAATATCTGGAGTCGTGCCACCCAAAAGTCCACTTTCTGGCGCTTCAATGCATGGCACAAAAATACCCTTGCAACCAAAAATTCTAGTTGAATTTTTTTTGTAATCATCAATATTGTCAAAAAATCTGTCAAAAAGAGTTTTTAGTGGTTCATAACATCCCATTCTGAAGCAAAGGTTATAAAGACGCTGTAAGCCCAAATAGTTGTTTGTTGTACTGTCCCCTGCCTTGTAGTCCCCAGCAAAAAGTCCACATGGAAGCATAATTCTACCACTTGTTGAAGCAAGAAGGTGCTTTCCATAAACATACAATTTTTCAAGAATAGTTAGTGGCACTTGATTTTTTGACTTCATATCAAGAAGCGCAGTGTTGAGATTTGCATAATCGTTTGCGTTCAAGTTTATTTCACTAGCATTCACTATTTTTGAGTGAATTGCGCTGTGTACTTTTAAAAGTTTGTCATAAGGAGTTTTGAACATAGAAAGTTCTTCCTTAATCCTTGACACCTCTTCATCCATTTTTTTGTTAACAAAAACCTTTGCCACAACAAAAAGTCTGTCAGCATTTTTAACCACAAAACTGTCTTGCGTTCTAGAAAGAGTTCCGCCAGTTGACACAACTTTTGCCACCAAGCCGAACTCACTTCCGTCAGTGTTACGGGCTGTATACACAAGATATTCTTTGTCGATTTTTACACTTGGATTGATGTCAACCAAAAAGCACTCGCCGTTTTCATCACGATTGTATTTTTTGTCATGAACACAAACTTTAAACTCGCCACAAAGTTTTTTGTTTGTGGCCATGATCTCCCACACAATCATTTGATTTTGATGTGACGCAAAAATGTTTCTAGCATATCTTGTTGTGCCTACCTTAAAGTTAACAGACACCTCGCCACTTTCAAGGTTGAGTGTTCGGGAATATTCACTTGCCTCACCGTCAACAAAAGTCTTAAAGTTGAGGTCGCATAGAGGTAGCAAATAAGTAGGTTCTGCACGATAGTTTTTGGCTTTAAGGGCATTTGGAAGCACTGCCTCTGCCTCACGATAACTGCTCTCAGCAAGTTTTTTTGATACCTGCTTTGTCTTGTCAGATACATCAGGCAAAACTCCAGTGTAACCTTGCCAAAAAAGGTCAGCATGACAAACAGTCACGACTTCACTACCAATCCCACCTGCAACATTAAGCCCAATCTCGCCACTGCCAGTCAAAAGTCCATCCTGCCACGAAAGATTTTTTGCTGGAGTGATATACTTCAAAAAATTTTTTGCCTTTTTGTTATAAAACATATCCTATACCTCAAAGATAAATTAAAAATACATATTTAGTATAGCACCACTCATTGACAATTTGTCAAGACGGAACAAAACAAAAAAAATAAAAACAAAAAATTTCTGCAAGTTACTCACAAAATCAAATACAAAACATCCTTTTTTCAAAAACCAGCGCCCGTCAATTTTTTGTGTTTTTCGAACATATGTTTGACAAATAAAAAAATATGAGTACTATAGTATATGGAAAAAAGTTTAAGTTTTGTAGGCACACTAAAATCTTTGTGCTGATTTTAAGAGGAGTCATCAAGTCAAAACATGAAAAGTTATGTCACCTTTGCGATATTCTTAGAACTTGTCCGGCACAAACGCGTGACGGCAAAATATCTTGCGGAAAAATTTGAGATGTCGACAAGGTCAATTTATAGATATATAAGCGAACTTGAAAGTGCGGGGATACCAATGTCCTCTACTCCTGGCAAAAACGGTGGAATTGGCATCGACGGCATATTTTCGCTTGACGGTCTAACACTCACACGTGAGGAAAAACACTTTTTAAAGGGGTGCATAAACTACTCCTTTGAACTGCCTGCCCTCCAGCAAAATTACTATCAAGCACTTGCACAAAACATCTATAAAAAACTAAATTTGTAAAGGCTCTATCAAACAAAAAACTAGGCACAAATTTTTCTTGTTACCTAGTTTTTTGTTTTTTTATATAAACACCTACGCATTTAAAAATTATTTTTTAGTTAGCACCCTTATAAACTGCATAACCGTCAGTTGACACAACAAATTCTGTAAGTGTTACGCTCTCATATAGTCCAGTATCTGCGTTTTGTCTATCCACAATATATGTGACATGATCATTTGGCCTAAGCGTCAACATATTGTCAAGCAGTTGAAATCTTCTTAGTATGTCATATGTCTTTGTGTCGTCACCTCTAGTAACTTTGATTTGTCTTATTATGTCGCCTGTTTTCATGCCAATAGTTCGGGCGGTAAGGCCTGTCACTTCGCTAACAATTACGTCTTCACTGATAATATTTGTATTTTGAATCTCGTTATATTCGTTTTTAAAGTTGTCTACAGCAAGTGTTATGCCAATAAGGTACTTATAAACACCAACAGTGTTATCACTTGCGTCTTCATCATAAAAAATTGTATAAAAATCAATAATGTTTTTGACAACGTTTTTGACGTTTGTGGCAGGGATTGCATATGACACATTGTCGTATACTACAACATAACCCTCTGCATCAACATAATTGGCATTTCTTGCATTTGCAATGCCTATTAGTTCGCAGTTTTCATTGAAAACTCCACCGCCACTGTTTCCGCCATTTATTGGTGTATCCATTCTAAAACAGTGCAATTGTCTTTTTTGTCCTGCAATAGATAGTGCAATATATTCACTGTCAAAACTGACATATCCAGTGCAGATTGACACGCCACTTGTCATTGCATTTCCAATAGCGATTGCACGTGTGCCAAGTTGAATATTGGATGTATCGGCAAACTTAACCGCCGAGGCAGGACTATTTTTTATCTTTGACACAAACTCATCTCCACTAATCTTCAAAACAGCGAGGTCATAATTTGCCGAGCCTCCAATGTATTCAGCAGAGATTGCGTTCACGCCGAAACTTACTGTGCCGTCAATATTGCTAACAACCGACTCCGTGCCATAAAGATAAACATTTATCGTTTTTCCCTCATAATAGGTGTATTTTGTAGCATAACCCACAGTTTGCTCACTATAACAACTAACAACGTGATAATTTGTCACAATGTAAGCCACATTGTTTGTTCTGTCTACCTCGTAGAACACACCTGCACCGCACTGAACAATACCGTCATCATCTTCAACATAAACACTTACAACTTGATTTAGGCACTTGTTTGTGACCTCAAGAACATTGTCTTGAGTGAGATTTCCACCAAAATAATCATTCAAAAAAGCCCTGTAACCATCTGCGTCATTTGTGTACAATCCAAATTCGACTGCCTTTTCAAAAAGGTCAGTAACCGATGCATCTGCACCACGCTCTCCGTCCAAGCCATTTGTGCCGTTTTGCCCCTTTAAACTTTCAAGCCACTCATCAACAGTGCCTTCAAAGCCGTTTTCAACAGCAACCTCATATGCCGATGCTCCACGCTCATAAATCACCATTGCGTCTTTTTGATCAAGATCGCACGAAAAGCCCACAATTCCACACAAAAACACAAACAAAAAACAAAATATAACGTTAAATTTTTTCATAAAAAATCCTTTTTTTATTGCAAATTTTCATGACTGACAATTTAGACAAAAATTAGGTTTAAAAAGTCCACATCCTATATATTTTTGTCAAAACAAACCCTATGCAAAAAAAGCAATTACTACAATTTTATTTTTTGCAAATTTTGTCACAATTAAATTTTAAAACTCTTTCCACTTTTTGTAAAACAAAATCAAACAAAAAAAAACACAGCCTTTTTGTTTGCCGTGCTTTTTGTTTTATCCTATTTAAAGTGTCATCCCAAAAGTCGGAAGGTGGTACACAGTCAAAGGGTTACAGGACTCCCCAAAACTCATAGATTTTGCAGATATACTTTTGTCTTGCTTAGATTATTCAATATCAGGACTCATATTATTTTCAAGAGTGCTTGTTTTCATAGCCTCACGAACTTTGTCTTCAATTTCGTCCAAGATTTCAGAATTTTTCTCGATATATGCCTTGACATTCTCTCTGCCCTGACCAATTTTTTCATCATTATAACTAAACCAACTACCGCTCTTTTCCACAATTCCAAGTTCAAGCGCAAGATCCAAAACGCAACCAGACCTTGAAATGCCACGACCATACACAATGTCAAATTCTGCTTGCTTAAAAGGTGGTGCAAGTTTGTTTTTTACAACCTTAACTCTTGTTCTATTGCCCACAATGTTGCTACCGTCTTTGAGTGAATCAATTTTTCTAACATCCAAGCGGACACTAGCATAAAACTTGAGTGCCTTGCCACCTGTTGTGGTTTCTGGTGAGCCAAACATAACGCCAACTTTGTCTCTAAGTTGATTGATAAACACAACACAAGATTTTGACTTGTTTGTAATTCCAGCAAGTTTTCTTAAAGCCTGACTCATAAGCCTTGCCTGAAGGCCAATAAAACTGTCGCCCATCTCGCCCTCAATTTCGGCTTTTGGTGTCAAAGCCGCAACAGAGTCAATAACCACTATGTCAAATGCACCAGACTTTACCAAAGTTTCTGTAATATCAAGTGCTTGTTCGCCGTTGTCAGGTTGTGAAACATAAAGTTCTTCAAGATCAACCCCCAAATTTCCAGCATACACTGGATCAAAAGCGTGTTCAGCATCAATAAATGCAGCCGTGCCACCAAGTTTTTGTGCCTCAGCAATAATGTGGAGTGACACAGTCGTCTTGCCACTGCTCTCAGGGCCATAAATCTCAATAATTCTTCCTCTTGGCACACCGCCAATACCAAGTGCACAGTCAAGTGATAAGCACCCAGTTGGAATGACGTCAACCTTTTCCATAGGTTGCTCACCAAGTTTCATAATCGAGCCTTTGCCAAATTGTTTTTCAATCTGCAAAATGGCTTGTTCAAGCGTTTTGTTTTTGTCTATCATAATTTTTTCCTTTTAAAAATCCTCTTCAGTTTTAAAGAAGAATACCACAAGTTGATGTCAAACTAAAAAAACTCAAAATCCTCAAAAAGTGTTAATCATAAAAGTATTTTTTCTTACTTTCCCTTAACAATTTTTTCTTCACTTGTTTGCTATCAAAAAAAACGTAGTAGCATCCAAAATTTATTTTGACCTTGCAATCAATTCTTTTAAAAACTGAACATATGTTCTAAAAACATTATATATACAAAATCAAATTTTATCAAGCATTTATTTGATTTTTGTGAGTTTTTGCCTCTAAAATTTTTTTAGAAACAACTACTTTTTTTCACTTTTCTCTTTTTCACAAAACACAACTTTGTTTTTTACAAGATAATGCACACCAGATACAAGAGTCGCCACAACAGTTAGCCCCAAAAATATCATCATAAATACATAAAATCCACCCAAGAACCCTGTCATGTCAGGACTTGCGTCAATTAAAAATGACAGTAGCATAAGAAGAGTTACACAAAAAAACTGAAGAGTTGCTTTGACCTTTCCCCACATGTCCGCCTTAAGCACAATATTTTTTGACGCAGCGAGTTGCCTTAGGGCGCTGATCATTAGTTCTCTAACTTCAATAATAGCAAAAACAATTATGCCATAAGGTGCTGGGATTGTGCCATCACATACAACAAGCAAAAACCCAAGCAAGACCAAAATCTTATCTGCAATCGAATCAAGAAACGCACCCAAGTTGGTTGTAAGATTAAGTTTCCTTGCAAGATATCCATCCAAAAAGTCAGTTAGAACTGCCACCAAAAATAGTACCATGGCAATAAGTTTTCCCACCGCAATTATTGGTGCCATGAGATAAAAAAACATAACAAAAGGCACAAGAACAAGTCTCAAAACAGTTATCTTGTTTGGCAAATTCATACAAAACCCTCCCTCTTTTTTTGCAACCATCAAAAGCCAAAAACACATAACTTAAAGCAAATATTGCAAAAAATGTTAAATACAAAAAAAGTATATATTTTTAAACAATAATTGTCAATTTTATAAAAGTATTTAACAAAACAATTTTCGACTGACCGTTCGGGCTAAAATATACACCGCTAAAACACTTGCAAGTAACATGCAGTATCCTTATACACAAATTAAAAAATAAAAGAGGATTTTAACCCTCTTTTTTATAAAATATTCCATTTTATTTGCCAAAAATTCAAAATTCACTTAATTTTGTCATTTTTCAACTTTTTGCCGACCATGTGGTCGAAAATATTTTTTTGAAACAATTTTTTTTTGCAAAAATGATATGTTTTATTATAAGCACATATCCCTATGTTCAACTTGACGACCAATAAAATATCCGTTTTCGTCATAATCAACAATTTCTACATCTGCAAAGTTGCCCACCTTTACATCAGAAAACACTGGCTTAAACAAAATTTCAAAGTCAACATCCGGCGCCATAAAGTAAGCCCTGCCCACAAAAAACTTGTGTCGTGCGTCATAACTATCAACAAGCACCTTGAAGGTTTTTCCCACATATTTTTTGTTTTGTTTTGTGGCAACTGTGTGTTGAACTAGACCTACAATTTTGAGCCTTTTGTCTTTTTCTTCTTCACTTATTTGCCCCTCATAGTCAAAAGATGCTGTGCCCTCTTCACGTGAATACTTAAAAAATCCCACATTGTCGAGTTTGTATTTTTTAAGAAATTTTGTAAGAGTTTTAACATCTTTTTCTGTTTCACCAGGAAAACCCACCATAAAAGTTGATCTAATTTTGAGGTCAGGGATTTCATGTCTAAGTTTTTTTATAAGAGCCTTTATCATCTTTGATTTTTCTCTTCTTTGCATATTTTTAAGCACGTTGTCTGAAATGTGTTGAAGAGGCATGTCAATATACTTTACAACCTTTGGATTGTTTTTGATTTCACAGATTAGGGCGTCGTCAATTTTGTTTGGATAACAATACAAAAGTCGTATCCACGAAAGCGTCTTTATTTTAGACAACTTTTGAATGAGTGTTACCAAATTTGAACCATTGTCACAGCCATATCTTGTTGTGTCTTGAGCTACAAGCACAAGTTCTTTGACATGACGCACCTCACACAAAAGAGTTGCCTCATTGACAATCTCATCAACTGGCACAGACTTGTATCTCCCTCTAATAAACGGAATTTTGCAATAAGCGCACCTATTGTTGCAACCGTCTGCAATTTTGAGATAAGCATAACTGTGTGGCGTGGTTATCATTCGTGCCTGATTGTTGCACCCTTTTTCACTAGCAGTTTTTTTGTCACAAGAACCGTTTTTTGATTGCAATTTGTCATCTTGACCCTTTGACTTTTTGTCATCAACTTTTGTGAAATCTACTGCTTTCTTTTTTTGAACATTGCTTTCTACACCCAAAAGTTCAAACACAATTTCTGCTATGTTGTCATAATCACTTGGCATGACAAACTTGTCAACAAGCGGAAATTTCTTTTTCAAAACCTCTACGTCAAGCATGGGATAACACCCTGCTACAATAAGTTTTTCAAGACTTGCAGTGTCTTTTAACTTTTGCATCTGGCCTATCACACCTTCAGCCTCAAGTCGCGCTGATCTTAAAAACGCACAAGTGTTAACAATGATGATGTTTGCCTCTTTTTTGTCACCCACAAACTCAAAGCAGTCATATTTGCTTAAGTTTGTTATGATATTTTCGCTGTCAACTCTATTTTTGTCGCAACCAAGCGATACAAAGCCAACTTTTATTTTGGAAAAATGTTTATCCTGTTTGTCTTCTTTTGTCATAAATTGTCCTTTATATAAAACAAAAAATCATAATTTGATAGTCAAAAAAACTCAAAAATCTAATATTTAAAAAAACTAAATTTGCACTTTTTTTTAATTTGAACCTTCTATCAAATAAGGGCTTTTTAGTTGCGATCGCCATAAAGTTTTTCGTAGTCATCCATTGTGATATAAACTGTTCTTGGTTTGCTTCCGTCACTGCTTGAAATAAATTTTGCAAGTTCCATTTGGTCAATAATTCGCGCCGCACGAGAAAATCCTATCGAAAATCTGCGTTGAAGCATCGAAATGGACGCTTGATTGTTTTCAATAACCAATTTTAAGCAATCTGGCATAAGACTGTCAAACTCTTCACCACTTGACGCACCAACGGTTGCAGTGTTGCCCACACCACCTGATGCACCGTTTTCGCTATTTATAATTTTTTCTAGGTTGTCATCAAATTTGACAGGATTGTGCTGTTTTACAAACTCGATAACACTTCTCACTTCTGGCGTATCCACAAACGCACCTTGCACCCTTATAGGCTCACTTGCTTGTGGAGAATAAAGCATGTCACCACGGCCAAGAAGTTTTTCCGCTCCGCCTTGATCAAGAATGGTCTTTGAGTCAACAAAACTTGTAACGGCAAATGCAATTCTGGATGGCAAGTTTATCTTAATGCTACCAGTTATAATGTCAACAGAAGGCCTTTGAGTAGCAAGTATAACGTGAATACCCGCCGCCCTAGCCTTTTGAGTAAGCCTAATAATTTTTTCTTCAAGTTCTTTTTTGTTGGTAGTAACCACAAGATCAGCAAGTTCGTCAACAATAAGCACGATATATGGCAGTTTTGGAAATTTTCCACTCAAAACTTCTGGGCTAGAGTTGTACTCGCCAATGTTTTTGACATAAGAATCTTGAAAGACAGTAAAGCGTCTTTCCATTTCGTTAATCAGCCAGTCAAACGCATTAAGCGCCTTTTTTGGCTCAGTAATTGCCTTTGGAATAAGCATATGAGGTAGGTCGTTAAAAATGGTAAACTCAACTTTTTTAGGATCAACCAAAATAAATCTTAAATCTTCAGGGCTTGTACGATAAATAAGACTCAAAATAAGTGTGTTTAGACACACGCTCTTACCACTGCCGGTAGATCCAGCAACGAGTAAGTGTGGCATAGACGCCAAATCGCAGTTGTAAATCTGCCCGTCAATGTCCTTGCCAAGTGCAAAAGTAAGAGGTTTTTTTGCATTTTGAAATTCGCTTGACGCAATAATATCCTTAAGCCCAACCGTGTCGATTTTTGAGTTTGGCACTTCAATACCAACAGCACTCTTGCCACGAATAGGCGTTTCTATCCTTATCTCTCCAGGCGAAGCAAGTGCAAGAGCAATATCGGATGCGTGTTGGTGAATTTTTCTAACAGGAATGCCCACCGGCATTCTCAGTTCGTATCTTGTAACTGCGCTACCACGTCTAACCGCCTCAACCTTGGCAGGAATTTTGAATTCATCGAGAACGCGCTCCAGAACCTCAATATTATGTTCGTGGTTTGTCGAAAGATCCTCATCGTTGACATAAGTCTTAAGAAGATTGATTGGAGGTCTAACATATTTGGCATCATACCTAAATTGTGGCTCTTTTGTGTCTTTGTTTGCGCCTGGCATTTCAAGTTGCATATACTTGTTTCCGTCAAGATTGCGTTTTAAATTGCTTGGCAAGTTGTAAGTTCTACCAAGCGAAGCACCAACACTGTCGCTATTTTGGCTTGCATCATAACTTGGCTGAACATTTTTTGCAAACGTGGCTGATGGGTTGTCAAACCTTTTGTCGTGATTGTCAATTTTGTCTTGCGGAATAGATATGTCATGATTGTCAAACTTGGATAGTGTCGCATCACTATCTTGATCCATCACATCATTTCTCTCAATAGGCCTCATCATGCCTTGCAATCCCTCAATATTCACGCCACCAAAATTGCCACTTTTATTGTCGTCATATCTTTTGCTATTTTCGTCAAAATTCTTCTTTTCAAAATCTGTGCGACTATCTGGGGTTTTGCTTGCATTTTCGCTATTTTGCACGTAGTATCCATTTGAATTTTTGACATATCCTTGTATTTGACTTTGTGGATATAAGTTTTGGTGTTCATCTTCCACCCTATTTTTTGCCTGAAGAGTTTGATTGACGTCAAGTTCACGAGAAAATGGTTTTGTATTATTTTCAACGTATGACTTCATCTTTTCACGGTAGTCGTCAATGTTCTCAGCATTGATAATTGGATTTTGATTTTGCAAAGACCTGTCAAAAAGTGTGTTTATATAATTTTTGCTTTGGGCATTTAGCATCTCACGCTGTCTTTTTTTGTTGTCTACCTTTAGTCCAAAAACATAGTCATCATGAATTTCTTCATCGTCGTCTTTTTTTATTGCCCTGTTTTGCCACAAGTCATTTTGCTTGTTTTGAGAATAACCCTCCACTTTTGCCTCAGTGTTTTCAAGAGTGTTACCCAACCCAAGTCTCTTTTTTGCCTCGTCATATTTTTCGTTTGTGTCTTTTATAAATATATCTTCGGCGTCTTCTTGCGTTTTGTTATAACCATTTTGAATAGACTGACCTTCAGCAATATTTCTCTTCAAAAAAGAGCCCCTAGGTATAATATTTTCTGCCTCGCTACCTGTCTTTTCAAAAAACATATTTTCGTCAAGCGTCTTCTCATTTGCACTATCACCCAGTTCACTTGAAATGTTTTCAAAATTTTGATACCTCTTGTTTGCCTTTTGTGACTTTTCAAGTTTTTGCTCTTTTATGTCTTGCAAATATGACACAACAAAATAAACACTAAGCACAAACGCCACTGCAAAAATTGTTAGCCCCGCCACATCGTGAAGCATACTTGACACAGGGTACACAATCGCCCCAACGACCACTCCACCAGGAGTAAAAAGTGACGAAAAACAAACTCTTAAATACTCGCCATAACTTAGAGCACTGACACTTGTTGAAGAAATTATTCTTGTAAACAAAATGTGCATAACACACACAAAAAACAAATAGCACAAAAAGAGAAGAAAAACATATTTTGTTGAATAAACAAATTTTTTGCCACCCAAAACTCCAATGCTAAAAAAACTTGCAAAAAACAACATGACATAAGCCGACACTCCAAACGAGCCTAAAACAAAATCCTTCACAACAGGGACAAAGTCAAAAATTGACATAACAAAAACAACAAGCGACAAAACAAGCACAACAAGTGCCACTTGCTTTTTTGAACTATTCAACTTTTTTTCACTATCAATTTCACGTTGTTGCAAGGCAAATCTTCACTCCTCTATTCTAGATTTTAAAATATATAAAATTTTAACGGTTAAACCAAAAAATTCTTAAGATTTTGTATGTGTTTTTAAAATACCTTATAATTTGCTTTAAGTACAAAAAAAATGCTACTAACAAGTATATTTTATCACACAAAAAATATCACACAAAGTCAAATATGCACTTTTTATTCAAAAACATTAAACAAATTTTCATCTTCTGTCTTTGACACGCAACTTGCACACATATTTGAGTAGTTAAAAGTCTTTTTTGCAATTTCGTTTATGTCAAAAAGAGTCACTTGATCAACCTTCTCCAGCCTTTCTTCAAGGGTTATATCCCTAGAAAATATGGCTATGTTTTTTGCCATGCTTCTTGCAATGTCACTGCCCAGTTCGTGTGAAGACGAAATAAGACTTTTGCAAAAGGTTTTTGCCCTCTTTAGTTCTTCTTCACAAAATCCCTCATCCAAAACCTTGTCAATTTGTGCTTTTATTGTTGACAAGGCAAGAGATCTATTTTTGTCATTTGTGCCAAGAGTGATCACCACGTCGCCACCAGTTTCATAAAACTCTGGCATGCACGAAATATTATAAACAAGCCCCAAATCTTCTCTCACACTTTGAAAAAGCCTCGATCCCATTCCGCCACCAAAAATAAAGCACATAAGCGTATAAGCCATGCGATTTTTGCTAAAAATGTTGTCGCATACAAACCCAAGCGCAATTTGCGTTTGAGCAATGTCTTTTTTGACAAAACTCACACTCTTGTCAGGCACAATTACACTTGATATAATCGTGTTTTTCTCTTGTGGCTTTTGTCCTCTAAGATATTTTTCAAAATATTTTGAAGTAAGTTTTTTTATTTTTTCAAAACCAAAATTTCCAACAACCGACACCACAATATTAGAGGCAACATAGTTTGACGATACATACTCTGTTATGTCCCCTCGAGTGATGTTTTTGAGGCTCTCTTTTGTACCAAGCACACTTCTTGATAGTGGTGTTCCCGCATAAAAGTTTTTTACAAATTCCTCATAGCAAACACTTTCTGGATCGTCGTCATACATGTCAATTTCTTCATATATAACCTTTCTCTCTTTTTCAATATCCGCCTCGTCATACTTTGAGTCAAAAATTATGTCAGACAATATGTCAAAATAACTTTCAATATTTTCTTGAAGCCCAGTTGCATAAAAGCACGTGCTTGTCTTTGTTGTAAAGGCGTTTGCATTTGCACCGACCTCTTCAAGTTGAGTGCTAAGATCCTTTGCACTGCGCCTTTTTGTGCCTTTAAAACTCAAATGCTCAACAAAGTGCGATATACCACTCTTGTCCTCAGGCTCATTAACCGCGCCAGTTTTTACACAAACAAAAATGGTAACTGGCCTATTTTTTTCAACACGCTTCAGCGCAACCCTCAGTCCAGATGGAAAACAAAAAACATTTGACCTCAAGATTCTTCTCCTACCTCTTAACAAAAACTCGTCCTATACAATTATACTATTAACACCTGATTTTTAAAAGTAATGATGTCACTTTTTTTGCGTTTTTAAAATTTTTTTTGACATAATATCACAAGAATTAAAATATATTTGTGTTATGAAAATTTTTCACTTTTTTTCAAAAACAAAAAAACCTCCTCTCGACGAATGTCGCCGTGAAAAACTGTTTTTGCACTTAACGTCCAATATCGTCATAGTTCTTGTTGTAACATCGGTGTTTTTTATGTCACTTTTGTCGCCACTTTCTGTTGAAACAGCAACCCTCACCCAAAATGCCATCTACCGCGGAAACGCAAACAAAAACAACATAAGCCTTATGATAAACGTCTATTGGGGCACAGAATTTCTGGGCGATATCCTTCAAACTCTAAAAGACGAAAACGTATCCGTCACCTTTTTTGTTGGCGGAAGTTGGGTCGCAAAAAATGAAGAAATGCTTTTTGAAATGTGCTTTGCCGGTCACGAAATTGCAAGTCACGGCTACAATCACAAAGACCACGCAAAACTCTCACGCGAAGCGCAAGAAAAAGAAATTGTGATGGCAGAAAAAATGATACTATCTGCCACAGGCAAAAAACCAACTCTCTTTGCCCCACCTTCTGGCAGTTACAACAAAACAACAATTGAGGTAGCAAACAACCTTGGCTATCAAGTCATCATGTGGTCAAAAGACACAATCGATTGGCGTGACCATGACACAAAAAAGATTTTTGACCGTGCTACAACAAACCTTCAAAATGGTGACTTAATTCTCATGCACCCAACAAAAAACACTTTGGAGGCCCTAGGAGATATCATCAAATCAATAAAATCACAAGGCTTTGAATTATCAACTGTCAGCGACAACTTGGCATAAAAATATAATTTTAAATACCTAAAAATCCCACTAGCGTTCTCCTATTATAATCATTTTCCTCAAAACAAATTTATGCGATTTTTTAAAACTGGTTGTTATTCAATTTTAATTATTATTTTAAATTTTTATTGTGCGAACTTTTTTGCGTGATGACTTGTGCAAAATATTGCCTGCATTTTTTAAAATATGCGAAAAATAATTCCACCTATATATCTACGTGAATTGTTTTGCACCCTACATCACAAAAAAATTATGCATAAAAAAAGAGAGGCTTTTTTGGCTTCTCTTTTTGACAATCTTTTAGCAATAACCCCAAAATTTGTTTTACAAACATTCCCTATTTACTTATTTTCACTCACATTTATCATAGGCACAGCAAATGCTGGGATGCTGTTTTTGTCGAGTACAAGTTTGAGTTCACGATTTAGGTCACGCTCAACTTGGTAGAGGTCCTCTTCATAGCAAGGTGCAGAAAACAAAAGTTGAATGCTTGACTCGTTGATTGACGACACGCCCTTGTATGCAATTTCACCTGTAATTGACGTCAATTTTTGCTTGATTGTGGCAAGTGACTCTTTGATGATGTTTTCCACACTCTCAAGATTTAGATTTGAGGCAATGTTGACTGTGCAGTTTGCAACAGATTGATGTTTTGTTTGATTTGTAACAGACTTTATCTCGGCGTTGTTTATAATTCTAATATTTCCACCTGCGTCCTCAAGTTGTGTTGTGCGGATGCCAATAGAAACAATCTTGCCTCTCCAACCGTCAATAACAACAATGTCACCCACAAGATATTCGCCCTCAAGCACAATAAAAATTCCAGCCAAAATGTCAGCAATAAGACTTTGCGCCCCAAGACCGACTACCAAAGCCAAAATTCCAGCCCCTGCAACAAGCGCCTCTGTGTTTATGCCCCAAACGGACAAAATCCACAAAATTGAAGCAATTATTATCGCCCATTTGATTAAACTTGCAAAAATGTTAGCAAGTGTCTTGCCCTTGTCTGTGAGTCCAAACGTAAACCTTGCCACAAGCCTCAAAATCATGTTAAGCGCTATTGCACACACAATAATTTGAATAGAAATTATAACCTTTGGCACAACATGCAAAATTTGATTTATCGTGTCGTTTGCAGTCAGTTCACTCTCAAAATATGCCGAAATATCCGCTCTGTATAAATATGCCAAAATCGTGCCTGCAACAAGTATAGCAAAGAAAATATACTCAAAAACCTCCTTAACTACTCCGTTTTTTGTTTTTCTCCCTTCCATAAAAATTTTCTCCTTTTTTGTTTTTATAGTTTTTATAGTTTTTTCTTAGTTTTTTACTAGTTTTTCTAAAACGCTATTTCATCAAAGACTTTGACCAAATAAAAGGTCTTTTCAAATGCGACTTTTGTTGACGTATACACTATGTCTTCTGGGTGGTCAGTCGAAACATACATCCTGAGATAATACTTCTGGACGGGATCGGTTTTAGGTTTTTCACACGAAACAGCGCAATAAGGGTCAGAAAGATAATAATCTTTGGTTAGCCACCTTTGCTGAAGAGCATGCGTCAAGGTGTGTTCGAACTCAACCATAATCGCTGTATAATCATCAAAAGTGCTATCAAAAATTGGGTGAACATTAAAGTATCTATAAGATTCGTCTGCCGTTTGGGTTGAGGTATAATCTTTAAAATACACTGCGTCCCTTGTCGTGAGATCATATCTACTAAGAATTTTGTCGCCACAGCACGCAAGAAGAGTGTACTTTGTGCTAGGGCTTATCGCATATTGGCCCGTTTTGTCAATGTAACTTGAAAACGCTCCCACAACCGCAGATGACGAAATTGCTATTTTGTGACTGTCCTTGACGGACTGCGGGATAAGTTTTAAATATTCTTCTGTCGCATCCCCTGTCGCAAGAAGATATACACACCCATCACTGCCCAGTTCTGTAGCATCAAAGTTGTCAATATTCAAAGAAAATGTCACTTTTTTTTCTTTAGCGGAAACACCCACAAAATTAAAAGTCATGCTTGATGTCGCTTTTGGCAAGTCCTCATCCATGATAACGCTTGTAACAGGCGAAAACACTTGCGACAAAACCGGAATTTTGACAACATCTTGAGTAGTAGTTACCGCCACACACAAAAACACAAATGACGAGAGTTTGAGGGCAAGATTTTTTGCAATTCCACTCTTTTTTTTGTCATCAAAAGTCACTTTTTTGTCTAATTTTTTGTCACCATACCTTGACAAGTTTGTGTCGTAAATATCAGTTTTTGCCCTGTCAAAAATTTTGCTTTGGCTCAACTTATCCTGTGCTTTTGTTTGAGGAACGTTGTCAAAAAGACTATTTGTTTTGACATTTTGACAAGTGTTGTTTTTTGCACAAACAGAATTTTGTTCGCTCTCCACCTTAAAAGCACTATTAAATTCATTTTGACATTCAAAATTGCTATCTATTTTCATATCTACAAAAAATATTTTATCACAAACTATTTTTTATAAAAAACAAATTGAAAATTTTTTTTAGAAAACTCAAAAAATACTCATATCATAAAGCACGTTAAAATTGACATTAAAATACATTTTCTTTTTGCCGTCATTTTTCTTTTTGAGAATGTTTTTTTCAACAAGCCTTGCTATTACATTTTGTAGTTGGCGTGTTTTCATGTTAAGAATTGGCAAATCACTCAAAATTTTGTTGTATGTTATCCAGTAGTAATTTTCATTTTCAAACTTTTTTTGATATGCATGTCCGCTTGAAAAAAAGTTTTCAAGATAGTTTAAAAGCAAAACCTCATTCATGTTAAGCCCTAGCCCCACTAACACACGTTGTTCAAAATCAAAAATGTGCGCACGCATCTCCTTTTTACCCTCTTTTTTCAACTTTTAACTCAATTTGTTTTTGCAGAAAAAGTGTTTAAAATTTTTCAATATTAAAACAAAACTCTTAATTTGCATCACTTAAGTTGTCTATTAAAAGATTTTAAAAATTAACCCCAAATAATTCAACAATGAGTGCCAAGAAAAAACATACAAAAAAAATCACTAGCACAAACTAGTGATTTTTAATATTGTTTTTCAATTACATTTTCTCAACAAGTTTCATGTCAACTCTGTTTTTGTCGTCAATTTTGATGACTTCAACTTTGACTTTGTCGCCGATGTTCACAACGTCGGTCACTTTTGCAACATGTTCTTTTGAAAGTTTTGAAATGTGAATCATGCCGTCTTTGCCTGGTGCAACTTCAACAAAAGCACCAAATTGCATAATTCTAACAACTTTGCCGACATACTCCTTTCCCACTTCAAGTTCAAGAGTAATATTTTCGATAATTTCTTTTGCTCTCTTTGCCATTTCGTCATCAGGAGTTGCAATAAACACCTTTCCGTCATCATCAATGTCAATTTTGACACCAGTTTCTTCAATAATCTTGTTGATAACTTTTCCGCCTGTGCCAATAACATCTCTAATTTTTTCAGGATCAATGTTGAATGTGATAATCTTTGGAGCATATTTTGAAAGATTTTCACGAGGCTTTGCAATTGTGTCAAGCATAATCTTCAGGATGTGCATTCTGCCCTCTTTTGCTTGATTTAGGGCTGTTGTCAAAATGTTTTTGTCAATGCCTTTGATTTTTATATCCATTTGAATAGCGGTTATGCCATTTTCAGTACCTGCAACCTTAAAGTCCATATCGCCTAAAAAGTCTTCCATACCTTGAATGTCACTTAAAACTGCCACCTTGTTTGACTCGGTGTCTTTGATAAGTCCCATAGCAATACCTGCAACAGGGGCTTTGATTTTTACACCAGCATCCATAAGAGAAAGTGTTGAACCGCAAACACTTGCCATTGAAGATGAGCCATTGCTAGATAACACCTCACTGACAAGTCTCAAAGCATAAGGGAATTCCTCTTCGCTTGGGATCACAGGCTCCAAAGCACGTTCAGCAAGTGCCCCATGCCCAATTTCACGTCTGCCTGGACTCTTGAGTGGTCTTGCCTCGCCTGTAGCATATGGTGGCATGTTGTAGTGGTGAATGTATCTCTTTGCATCCTCATCATCAAGGCCTTCAAGTTTTTGAACTTCACTAATAGTGCCTAGCGTCAAGCAGTTGAGTACTTGAGTTTGTCCACGTGTAAACACACCACTGCCGTGAACTCGAGGGAGCACTCCCACTTCACACCAAATAGGTCTAATTTCTGTGAGTTTTCTTCCGTCTGGACGAATGCCATCATTCAAAATCTTTGCTCTAACCTTTTCTTTTGTCATTTTGTAGAGGACGTCTGCAATCATCTTTTCGCCGTCTGGATACTTTTCTGCAAAATGAGCCATAACGTCAGCATTCACTTCGTCTTGTCTGTTTTGTCTTGTCTCACGGTCTGTTGTGTCCAAGGCATAGTCAAGTTTTTTGTCAGCATATTCTCTAACGTCTTTGTCAATTTCATCAGTAGCCTTAAAAATAGGGAGATCTGTTCTCTTTTCCTTGCCAACTGCTTTGACGATTTCATTTATAAAGGCAATAATTTTCTTGATTTCTTCGTGTGCAAACATGATTGCATCAAGCATTTTTTGTTCGCTAACTTCCCTTGCGCCTGCCTCAACCATGAGGATTGCCTCGTTTGTCCCCGCAACATAAACGTGCATGTCGCTCTTCTCTTTTTGGGCTTGGTCTGGATTGATGACAAATTGACCATCAACACAACCAACAACCACAGAACCAGTAGGTCCAGCAAAAGGGATGTCAGAAATTGAAAGTGCAATAGAACTTGCAAGCATAGCCATTGGCTCTGGTGCAACGTCAGGATCAACACTAAGTGCCGTGCAAACAACTGCTACATCGTTATAAAATCCCTTAGGAAAAAGAGGTCTAAGTGGCCTATCAATAAGACGGGATGTCAAAATAGCCTTGTCGCTTGGTCTGCCCTCACGCTTTTTGAACCCACCAGGAATTTTGCCTACTGAATACATCTTTTCTTCAAAATCAACTCCAAGTGGGAAGAAATCAATCCCATCTCTTGGACTTTCTGCCATAGTGACCGATGCCTGAACAACCGTTTCACCGCATCTCACCCAGCAAGTGCCATTTGCTTGTTCTGAATACTTGCCTGTTTCAACAACAAGTTTTCTTCCACCTAACATAGTCTCAAATACATTGTTTTTTACCATTTTTTTCTCCTTAAACATTTTCTTATATATACACAAATTTTTATATCACAAATTTGCACTTTAAATCAACTTATTTTAACTTACAAAACTATTCAATAAATATTATCGAAAAATCAATTATTTTTAACCCTTTGGTACTTGCGTACCACCTTCTAACTCTTGGGGACACGTTTCAAAGGATAAGTTACACTTTCTAGAGGATGAAAAAAACAAAAAAAGCGGGTATATTATGACGAACAAATTCGTTTTTAATAACCCGCTATTAAGTTTTTTGTTATCTAATGTTAAGACGTTTTTTGAGATCCCTAAACTTCTTAATATCTTGTCTTTCAAGATAGTTAAGTAGGCCCTTTCTCTGTCCAACAAGTTGCAAAAGTCCACGTCTTGAGTGCTTGTCGTTTGGATTTGCCTTCAAGTGTTCGTTGAGGTGTTCAATTCTCTCGGTAAGTAATGCGATTTGAACTTCTGTTGAACCTGTGTCCTTTTCATCTCTAGCATAAGCCTTGATGATGTCTTTCTTTTCAACTTTTTCCATGATTTCTACTCCTTTTTTTATGTTTCGCCATAGACCAGAGTTGTGTGTTATCAAAAAACAAATTCGTTTTCATTTTTTGCACTGCAAGACAAATTTTTTTTTGTCTTAACATAAGAGTAAATCGCATCACCCTCTGCCTAGGTACAAGACGCATTTTACATCACTTGCATCAATTTGTCAACTGCTATTTTTTATACTTTTTATTTTTAGTCTATAAGAGAAAATACCACTCTAATACTAGTTCCCTCACTAAAATATGCCGTGTCCTCAAAATTTTCATTTTGGGATATCTTTCCCTCTTTTGAAATCTCAAACTTGTCACCATTTAGTTCCAACGTCGCAACCTCTACGCTAGCATCTTTTGCGCTCTTCTCAGCCACAAAATATATTCCGCCATCCGTCTTGCCACGTAAACGTGAGAAACTGTCAAACATAAAAGTTTTTACAGTCTTGTCCTCTACACCACTCAAATGATTTGTGTAATATTGTACAACTTCAAGCCTCATATGCAATTTTCCCCCTCAAAAAATTATTGATTTAAGTCAAAACCACTTGCGTCAGCATCACTTTGTTCTAGTGCAATCTTGCTTTCTATACCCTCAGCACTTGCACCGGCATCACTTTTGAAATTTTGACTTGCACAGTCTTTTGTTATTTCAACCTTACCACCTGAAGAAGAAAAATCCTTTTCGTCTTGCATATCTTTGGTTTCTCCTGCATTTGACTTTGACTTGCTACTAAAATATGCAACGATTTTTTCTGTGTCTTCCTGTGAAATTAATCTTGGTGTATCACTATCGTTTTTTTCGCTTTTAAACTTATCTATACTGTCAGTTCTATCTCTTACTTCGCCACTTGCATTTTCAAACTTCTCAACATCATGCTTGATGTCCTCTTTTATGCCCTCTTCAACCTTGTCTTGATTTTTGATGTTTAGTTTAAAAAATTTTGCAATCCTATCAATACTCAAATCATCAATAGTTTTTGCAAGTTCCTTTATAGAATCCGCAAGTTTTGAAATTGAGTCAGTAAGCGTTTTTGAAATACTTGCAAGACTAAGGCTTGCCCCTATCTCTCTTGCTCCACTTGATACTCTGGATACCTTTTCATTGCGATCAAAAGGTTTTGCATTTTTTGCAATGTATGCTTCCACTTTTTTTGATATGCCTCTAACAAATGGCACAGGCGCTTGACTAATTTCCTCTTGAGGCTTTTCAAATTGATTTTTCATAGGATTTATCACAAAAGCCTTAATAGAGGCTCTAAACTCGTCATCTTGCCTCACGCCAAAGTGGTCAACTATATTTGCAAGATTTTGCGAAAAATATGCCCTTACCTCATAATATTTGCCCGAATGCAACTCGATATTGCTACTTTTTGCAAAATTCTCTGTCGCTATCTCAAGCGCTTCGCTTGGACTATAAACTGCTCTGCCACGCTCAAGCCTAAACAGTGGAGCACTCTTTAGCCCTTGAAGCACAGAGTCAAACTTTTGTGTGTCAAAATTATCTTCTCCACGCAACTTGTCAGCAACATCTCTTGCAAAGTCAACCCCCTGCGTTTTTACAAGCGTTTTTGCAAGAACTACCTCATCAATTTGCTTAATTTCATTTGTATGCTTAAACATATCGTTAAAACATTCATAACGGTTAAAAGGGTCAAACTGCAAAAATATTTTGGTCATATCATTTTGCGTTATAGGTACTCTGTTTTTAACAATTTCTTGAAAAGTGTCCGCAACCACATGCTCATATGGCGAGGAAATCATAAGATTAACAAACGCATCCACCCTTGATCTCTCTGGTATATACGACAAAAGTGTTGGCATAACCTCCATCGAAAAGTTATATGGATCAGTGCTTAAGCCCCTTACATCTCCAATAAGGCTTTTGAGATAAGTCAACCTTGGATCACCTGAGATGGTTCTTCCCATGTGACTATCCTTTGCAAGATTATGCATCATGTCAAAAGTTTTTATGTGCCTATCAAAAAAAGTTGGCAAATACGCCATAAAAGCATTTTTTTGCATCTCTTCTGTGTCAAGGCTAACCTTGGTAATTTTTCTTAGCGTTTGCAAGTCTTTCAAAAGTGCTTCTTTTGCAACCATGTCACCACTTTTGTTAGAAAGCATTATCGCCTTGTTCACCAAATCCATAGCAAAAGTATGCCCATGCAAATAGGCATCATCTTCGGCCTTTACAAGATAATATACCATGCGATTTGGCCCACCGGCAATCTTTGCCGTCAAAGTGTTGTTGAACGAATAAAACTCTTCATTACTTTTTGCAAACATCTTGTTTTGTAGGTCGCTTTTTGTTTGAACAGCATGTCTTGTTTCGTGCGACAAGACATCTGTCACAACCTCAAGCCCAAACTTGCTATCTTGCCTCAAAACCTTCTCACTAACAGTTATTGTGCCTTTTCCAAAACTGCCAAGGCGGTCATCTTCTTTGCTAAATTCCTTTACATCAAAATTTACTGCTGACTTATATCCCATTTGTCCCAAATTAAGCGCAACAACTTCTTTTGCAAACGCTACTCTATCTATATTTCCATGTTTGCTCTCAATAAGAAGATTTGCCAACCTGTCACTTGAGGCTTGAATGTCACTTGACGGAAAAATCATATTCAAATCTCTGCTGAGAACATTTATGTCATCACGAGTTATTTCCATGATCCTTCCTCCCTATTTCTAAAAAATTTTCTACTTTTTATCCTCAATAGACTGCAAAACGAGTCCTACTTCCTGATAAAACTTTGACTTATCAAGCGACGACACAACTTTTTTGTTTTCCTTTATCGAGTATTCATCGCCAAACTCGAAGATTTTAAGTTCCAAAAATACATATAAGCAAAAGATAAATTGCTTAAAACTTATTGTTCTATTATTTTTGCACAATTTCTTAAAAAAGTCAATATCGCCAAAAAAACTCTCCTGCGTGGAGGCAAAGTTGCTTATAATTTTAAAATATTTTCCAAAAACGTTTCTGTCAAGACTAAGTCCACGAAAAACACTCTGGTCAACCTTTTTGTAAGAAGGCACAAAAATTTTTGCTTGAGAGGATTTTGAAATAGAATTTATATAATTTTTGGAAAGAATTGCGTCCATAAAGACAATCTTTTTGTATGCCCCAAAGTTCTCAGTAGAAGTTGGCGCCAAAACCACAGCATTAATGCCACTATTTGAAATCACCTCATACATGTAGTGTTGAATGTCAATTTTGCCCTCTGTTGCCACCAAGAGTTCCTTGTAACTCTCAAGACTAAAGCACACAAACAACGTGCCAAAACACTCATCTTTTGCAGATTTTATAAGATTACCTAGCATCTCCTTTTTGTAGAAAAACGCCTTTTTGTAACACTTGCACTCTGGGCAACAAATTTGCTTCAAATATTCGCCAAAACAATAGTCATTTGAACTCAACTTGTCAATAGAGCCAGTATAAATATTTTTTGCAATCCCCTTGACCACACTTTTTCCACCAAAATTAGACTTTTGAAGTTCTATTTGCACGTGTCTAGTGTTGCTTGACTTTAAAAGTGGAAGATACTTATAACTGTTAAATGCCACGATGTTAAGTCCTTTTTCTAAAATCGACAAGTGATTTGGAAATTTTTTTAGCGTTGAAAAAGAGGCTTTGTTTGAAAGCAAAACATTAAAAATTGGCTTTGGATTTTTAAGTCCACAAGGCTCAAAGATTTCTAAGTCATCAACAAGTTTTTGACTGATATTGTCAACTTCAAGCGTCATATCAAAAAGGTTTGATGGCAAAAAGTCTTTTGGAGAATAATTTTTTGACAAATAATCATTTAGACTTGCAAGAAAACTCTTAAAGTTTTTCTTCTTTATTGTCAGCCCCGCAGCCATCTTATGCCCACCAAACGCCTCCAAGACATCAGTTTTTAGACTAGATATTGCACTAAAAATATCTATGTCATTCACACTTCTTGCACTGCCCTTTAGTTCGTCGCCAACCTCTGACAACAAAATTGTAGGCCTGTTGTACTCGTTTGCCACCTTGCTTGATACAATGCCCAAAATTCCACTATCCCAGTCTTTGCTGTATAACACAATTGAATTGTAGTTGGAAATATTGATGTTTGAAAGTTTTTTTACGACATCAATATACACTTTGTTGCAAAGACTTTGCCTTTCAAGATTGAGATTATTTAAAACCTCTATGGTATTTTTTAAAAGAATTTTGTCGTCTTTTATATAAAGTCTAAGTGCAACACCTGCGTCACCCATTCTACCCGCCGCATTTATTTTTGGCGAAAGTTTAAAGGCAATGTCAGTTGACGAGCAGTCAAACCCAAGTTTGTTTTCTTCCATCAGCATTTTGATACCAAGAGGCAAATTTCTTTGAAAATTTTTCATTCCAAATTTTACAATTGCCCTATTTTCGTCCAAAAGAGGCACAATGTCAGCAATCGTTGCAATGGCACAAATGCCAAGGTATTTTTTTGCCTCCTCAAGCCCACTTAGAGCCTGAACAATCTTAAACGCCACCCCTGTTCCGCACAAAAACTTGAAAGGATAACTCTGCCCGTCCAGTTTTGGATTGACAACAATTGTGTCCGGAATTTTGTCTGGAATGTCGTGGTGATCAGTGATTAAAATTTCTATTCCAATGCTTTTTGCATATTCAACTTCTTCATAACATGCTATACCACAGTCAACAGTGATAATAAGCGACGGATTAAACTTGTTTTTGATCATGAGAATAGACTCTTTTGTCAGCCCATATCCGTCAACATACCTATTTGGCAAAAAATAATCAACATAAAACTTTTGCGAGGCAAAATATTTTATCAGTATCGCACTTGCACTCACTCCGTCAACATCATAGTCACCAAAAACAAGCACCTTTTCGTTTTTATCGATGGCACTTTTAACCCTTTTTACAAGTTTGTCCATATCCTTAAGCATGTAGGGATCATAAAAATCAGCCTCGCTTGGCCTCAAAAACTTTTCTACACTCTCTATGCTATCATAACCACGATTTTCAAGAAGCGTCATCACAATATCACAAAGGTTGTACTTTTGTTGCAAAAACTTTCTATCTTCTTCTCTCATAACCTTAAAAACAACTTTTTATATTCTAATACTCTTTTAAAAAATTTTATTTATTTTATATTAACACAAAAATACAAAATTCAAAAACAACTTTTTGCTTTTTCAAGTTTTTTTTAAACTTATACAAAAAAACTTTTTAAAATAAAAATTTTTTGAACTATTAAACAAAAAAAAAGCAGTGTCATCTAAACACTGCGTACTCTTATTTTTTTGCCATGCTTTTTTGCCCAGTCAATAACTCTCATTGACCTCTTGCCCAGGTTGCCAACTGAGTGATATACAAGCACACAATCAACATGAGAAATCACTGCCTCTGCCAAATACTTGTACCCCTTATCTTCATGATACTGCACCCCACAATAGCGAATCTTTATGTTTGGATAAAAATGTTTTCTCCACAAAAGTCTTCTATAAACATCACCATCCATCCAACAGTCGCTCATAAAATAAAAGTATTTTACTTCTTTTTCGTCAAGCAGTTCATCAAGATCTTCTTCTATCATCTTTCTGTATTTTGGACCATAATCTTCGTTTTTTAAGTCAAAACCAAAAATAGCACAATCATAGCAATAATCTTTGAGATCTGTAGACCAAAAATCTTTTATTTTCTTTTTCTTATATACATCATCTGGGTTGGCAAGTTGCTCTTTTTCTTGAGAATCTTCATCTTGAGCATCACAAACTTTCTTTTCGTCAAAAATGCTCTCATCTTCCCCAATTGTTATGCTTTCTTGATGTACGTCTTTTTGTTCTTCTTCCATTAATACACCCTTTATCTTTAGAAAAACGACCTAAATTTATTCAACCACAATCTCACTTGCATCTTGGTCTTTGTCATTTGTCGCTTGTTTTTTAGGCTTCAATACCTCTCTTGTTCGTGCAGTCAAAGCAAAAACACTTGGCACAAAAATCAAGTTTGAAACAAATGCCGACACCACACCAACAAATATTACAAGTGTAAGCCTCAAAATATTTACGACCGAAAATATTCCAACCAAAACTGATGCTACAACACAAAACAAGCAAATAATGAGGTTTTTGTTAAAATTGTCACATGCAACACCGTTTGCAATTTCATAAGTAGTAAGACTGTTATACTTGTCATCTTTAAGACGCCTTTTGATTTCAAAATTTGTGCTGGTAGCAAGATAAAGGCCCAAAAGTTCAACAAGTCCAAGTGAAACAAAGAAATAAGTATTTATTTGAATTCTTGCAAAGCACACAAAGCAAAGAGTCAAGAGTACACTTGCAAGTCCGCCAACAAAAACAGAAAACGCTCCACTGGCCTTCAACCTAAAAAAACCATAAATCATGCAACAAACACCGGCAAACAAGAGAGTTGAAATGGTGTTTAAAAGCGTTGAAGATGTGATCATCGAGTCAATGCTAGAAGACTTTCTTGTCAAGTCAAAACTATTGTACAAATCACTATCCAAAATTTTTTCACTTTCGTTGTTATCATACAAAGTGGTATATGTGTCTGTAAAGTTAAATTTGTTGTTTATGTCCAGTCTAATTTTTCTTATTGTGTCAACATCTTTTTGAGAGGTAGTTATAACAAACGACTTTGTCTTGTACTCTCCCGCAACTTGAAAAGAATTTATGTCTGCATTATTTGAAGCAAAAATCTTTTTTATCTCGCTTGACGCATAATCAAAATTTTCTTGCTTTTCAATGTCAAAGTCAGCCGTGCTATTGAGTGAAAAATCAACAACGATTTCTGTTCCACCACTAAAGTCAAACCCCTTGTTAAAGCCAAACACGCCAAAGATAATCCCAAATACAACTAGCATACAGCATAGTGCTATAAGACAAGGCTTGAAGAAAGACAAAAAGTCTACCTTTTTCACATTAAATTTCTGCATCTTCTCTCACCTCTCTTGTCAAATTATAAAAGTTTTTCTTTGTAGGATTGATGTTGATATAAAGCCCCATAACACCTCTATATATTGCAAACAAAACAAGGTAGTTAACAAATAATCCTACAAAAACAGAAACGCAAAATGCCTTGAGTCCTACAGTTCCTACAAGATACAAAACTGCAGAGAACACAAGCACAAAAACATATTTTTCAAGCGTAGGTATGAGTTCTTTCTTAAATCCACTTCTCACACTGTTTGGAATTTTTTTGCCAAGAGCATATTCACTCTTAACTCTCTCCAAAATATTTGTGATATTAAGCACCAAGGCAACAAACACAAACGCAACACCCATAAGTCCGTTTATGTCAATGAGAACAAGTGGAATAGATTGCAACAAGAAACTATATATCGCAACAAACAAGCCTAGGCACATCACAGCAAGCAAGCCTGACATCCTGTATCTTGCAATCAAATATGCACAGGCAAACACAAACATAAGAACAAATGCGCATATGAGCATAGATTTTATGTTGCCAAAAAATGCACCGGTGTCTTGGTTAAGACCTGCACTAATTTTGCTGTTTGAAACTGTCTTTAGGTTAACCGGCTTTGCAAGAGCATTTATTCTAAGCGAAAGAGCTTTTGCCGATTCTGCATCAGTAGCGGTAAGAACAAGACTTGACACCGCACTGTCTATCTCAAATCCACTACCATATGCCTCGCCATCAAAAAACATATAAAGTCTTTTTGAAGTGCCTGTTGAACTTTCGTTTTCACTCACAATCTTTGAGGTAAGTTGTTTAAAAAGAGTTTTTCCCTCTTCAGTAAAGTTGACTTGAATATAATTTGAAGATCCAGCATAACCATAAGTACAACTATCAATATATTCTCCACCAACAAAACCTTCCGCTTTGTAGTCACTGCTATCAGTTGAAAATGTGATGCCCTTTTCAGCACCAATAGAACTAAGTATATCAGCACTGTACTTGCTATAAATTGTTGTGAGATAACTTAGATCACAATTTGACACAACAACTCTCACTTGCTGTCCTTGTTTTGTTGCCTGAAGACCAAGCCCGCCAAGTTGACTGTTAATTTTTGTTACAGAATTTTGAACTTTGAGGTCAAGTTTTTCGTCATTCAAACTTTCCTCTACCGGCTCATAAACGCATAGCGCTCCGCCGTCTATGTCATAGCCAAAATTTATGGCATTAAAAAACCCCTTAAATGTGGTGTTTGTTGTAGGCACAACAAAACTAAAAAAGGTAAGAAACAAACCAATTAAAGTTAGGATTGCCACAATACAAAGTTTAACTTTACATCTTTTTTTGGTCATCTAAAAACAATACTCCTCTCAATATGCGTTTTATTATATAAAAAAAAACCCCTCAAGTCAATTATTATTTTTGTGAAAAATTTAATGCATTTTTGTCGAAATCTTTTTGCATTTTAACAAAAAATAAAAAATCTTTGGCACTAATCCTTGCCAAAAATTATTCACAAATTTTGCGTTTTTTATTCAAAAACATTAACTATCTCTTTGTGCTTTTTTATTGCATAGTCATGGGCTAGCCTTGTTCCACTTACATTTGACGAATGTTTTGGTAACACTCCCCTATGCGACAACACTTGCCTTTCTGGCTCGTAGTTTTTATCAAAATAAAATACACATATGTTGCTTTTGTCTATCATTTCGCGATTTCGCTCAACATATGAAGCACGACTAGCCACCCCACATACATTTGGAAGATAACTATCCTCATACCCTTTCAAAAAATATTTTTCTTTGTATTTGTCATCTATGTATTGATATTCACCACGCACATAAATTCGCTTGATTTGTGCATATTTTGCTTTGAGTATGGACACTACCTCATAACAAATACTATTGAATTCACTTCTACTACCAAACAAAAATGTTTCAATGTTTCTTTCAATAATCAATCTCTCAACCACTCTTTGCACTACAATTCTTATCCTTTCGACATCTTCAACCTTTCTGTGTCCTATAAAGCAACATGTATTATTATGTTTTTGCATAGTTACATTATAATATATGATTTTTTAAAAATCTATTCATTTGCATAGATATTCAAAAACATAAACACACTAAAATTAAATTAGGAAATGTTTATATGAATATTAGAAAAGCAGTCGTTGAAAGATTAAGAGAATTAAGCAACAATAATGGGATAACTCTCTACAAATTGCAAAAAGACTCTGGAATATCAGAGGGGACTTTTTTGACATTAATATATGGTGATAGAAAGGGAGTGAACTTAACAACTTTAATTCCATTAACTCAGCAACTAAATATTACACTCAAAGACTTTTTTGACAGTCCACTTTTTGATAATATAGACGACTAAAAAAAGCACAACAATATTTTCGCTGTGTTTTTTTAATTAAAAATACAATTATTTTAACAACCTCTTGGTAAGCATTCGCTTACCACCTTATAACTCTTAGGGACACGTTTTAAATGAAAACACTCCCAAAATTTTTCCCCGATCTATTTTTTGACATTCACAAAAATTACGCCAAAAATTATGCCTGCAATCCCCAAAAACAAGATGTCAAATATAATAGTTTTTGAAAACACAAAACTAGACATCAAAAGAGAAAATACAAGATAGGACACAACAGTATACAAAACACCTACCAAAAGTCCCCTCAAAATTCCCTTTTCTCTATCTTTTTTGAGGCTAACCATAACTCCAAGGGCAACACTCAAGATCTTTATCACTTGATTTATAATTTTGATCGCCATATCACTAAGATCAAAAAACTTGAGCAAAACCGCAAACAAAAGTATTAGCCCAAGACTCACAGATAACGCCACCAAAACTCCTCTAGTAACACTCAAAAAAAAGCCTTTTGCCCCTCCCGAAGTCCTATTTTTTGCAACCGTATTATCCATCAAAATTCCTCACTCTTAACTATAAAAATTTATACGCAAGCACCCACTAGTTTAGAACAAAAAAAAGATTGGTTTTTAAATACCAACCTTTTTTATCTTTAAATTTGTTGTTAACCAACTGTTGTTTTATTCAGCCTTAGCACTTTTCTTTTTTGTGCTTGTCTTTTTTGCAGTTGTCTTTTTTGCGCCGTCAGTTGACTGAGTATTCAAGACTTCTTCTTTTAGTTTTTCTGCGTCAGTTTCTGTGTCAATTGGATTGCCGTCTTTGTCAAGCACAAGATCTTGCTTTTCGTCAATACCTAAAATTACTGAAGCGTTGATTGTGATATAACTTTCTTTTTTCTCTTCACCAGTTGCAAGCACTACAACTTTGCCCATGTTAGTTTCCTTTATAGAAACAATTGTTCCATAAATTCCGGCATTTGTTACAACCTTGTCACCAGTTTTAAGTTTGTTAAGCATATCCATTGCTTGTTCTTGAGCCTTTTTTCTGTTTCTCATCCCAAAAACAAAATAAACGACAAGCAAAACAACTAGAACCACCAACATAACTATTGATCCTACATTTGCGCCACCCTCAGCACATAGCAAATTAAACATAAACTCTCTCTCCCTTTAAAACTTTGTCTTTTTAAAAATTCGTCACGCCAAGTATAACAAACAAAAATTTTTTTTCAAAACAAATTGTCTAATTTTTTTTCGACATTGTTTTCTCGCCTTGTTTTTTATAAAACTCTTCTCTAAACTCAAGAAATCTATCCTCATTTATAGAGGTCCTAATGTCTTTCATGAGTTTTAAAAGAAACCTTAGGTTGTGAATAGAAAGTAGCCTTGCCCCCAAAATTTCTCCAGCGTTGAAAAGGTGTCTTAGATACGCCTTTGTATAGTGCTTACAACACTCACAGTCGCACTCGTCGTCAAGTGGGGTAAAATCGTCTTTGTATTTGCCATTTCTAACAACAACCTTGCCATGACTGGTAAACGCAGTGCCGTTTCTTGCAATACGAGTGGCCAAAACACAGTCAAACATGTCAACGCCCCTTAAAACTCCCTCCACTAGACAATCAGGACTACCTACCCCCATTAAATACCTTGGGCTATCCTCTGGCATGTGATCTTTGAGAACGTCCAAAATTTCATACATTTTTTCTTTTGGCTCACCAACACTGAGGCCACCTATGGCTATTCCGCACCTGACATATGGCTTTGCAAGTTCCAAACTTTTAAGCCTAAGATCCGGAAAAACATTGCCTTGCACAATGGGAAACAACATCTGCTTTTCGTTCTTTTGTGACTCATAACACCTCTTGAGCCACTTGGCAGTTCTCTCAAGCGCCTTTCTGCTGTCCTCATAACTTGTGCCATACTCAGTGCATTCGTCAAGTTGCATAACAATGTCTGAACCCAAATCATTTTGAATTTTTATGCATTTTTCTGGCGTCATCATGTGCTTTGAACCGTCTAAGTGCGACTTGAATTCCGCCCCCTCATCCGTGATTTTTCTCATGTCACTAAGCGAAAATACCTGAAACCCACCCGAATCGGTCAGAATTGGCCTATCCCAGTTCATAAACTTGTGCAGTCCACCCGCACGCGCTATGAGTTCACTACCTGGCCTCAAATACAAGTGATAGGTGTTAGATAATATTATCTGCGCCTCAATTTTTTTTAAATCCTCAGGCGTCAGCGACTTCACCGTCGCTTGTGTGCCAACAGGCATATAAATAGGTGTTTCAATCTCGCCATGTGGCGTCTTAAAAATCCCTGTCCTAGCGCCACTATTTTTGTCTATATGTGTCACCACAAATTCAAATTCACTATTCTTTTCCACTTTTTGTCCTCTCTGTCATTTAGTCTATTAATAAAAGTATGATAAACTAATTTTTCAAAATTTTCAAATACTTATCTATTCTCTCCAAAACATAACCTGCAAACAAATTTTCCATACTAGAAATATCTTTTTTTTCATGATAAGCATCAAACGCATCATAGTAGGCTCTTCTGTCTAAGTATTTTATGTCTATTGGTGGATAACCTCGTTTCATAAGTTCAAAGTTAACAAGCAACCTCCCAGTCCTGCCATTGCCGTCAATAAATGGATGAATTGCCTCAAATTCTATGTGAAAAAGTGCTAGTTTTTTGATTAAATTTGTTTTGTTATCTTCATTAAACTCTTTGATAAGTGCTTCCATTTTTTCTTGAATTTGAAAAGGGCTTGCCGTTTTGTGTTTTGCGCCCATAATCATCACGTCAACCTTTCTATAAACGCCACGATCTTCTGGCTTATCCGCCAAGACAAGAGTGTGAAGTTGTTTTATCACTTGCTCAGACAAAGGTGTTTTTTCTTTAATAAGATCAGTCATATATCCCCATGCATCTTTGTGCCCAATTGCTTCAAGATGATCTTTTAGTGGCTTTTTGTCAATAGTTATGCCACGAAGCACCATGTCAGTTTCTCTAAGAGTCAACGTATTGCCCTCAATAGCATTTGAGTTGTAAGTATATTCCACCAGAAACTCTTCATTTAGCCTCTCAAGTTCGCCTTGAGTAAGTGGTCTACATAATTCCAACTCGGCTTTCTTAATTTCTATTTCCTTAACATAATCAATTTGTTTTCTTGGATCTTTTGGCTTTTTTGCGTCGATAGGGATACTCCATGTTTTGCCAATTTTAATAGCACCCTCAATTTGCCCATTTTCACATAATGCACGAACTCTTCTAATTGACACACCCCACTTTTTTGCGATCTCACCTGTTGACAAATACATAAAAAACTCCTTATCACATATATTTTATCAAATTTTTCAAATACGATTATATACCGTTTGCGGAATAGTTTCAAGTGTTTTTGCGGAATAGTTTCAAGTGATTTTGCAAAGTAGTTTTGAGTTTTTTGTGCATATAATTTTTGCTTTTTAGTTTTTTTAAAATATTCTGTCAATTAACACTTTTTTTAATAAAAAAATAACATACAAAAAAAATCAGTATTCTTCTCAAAAACTATGGCAAAAACAAAGTATAATATGCTTCAAAATTTCTTACAAAAAAAATTGGCACAATGTATTGACAAAACTTGTCGCTTATTATACAATTACGCCAGATTTTAAATGAGATAAATAAATTCTAAAAATTAATGGGCTTTTCTTGGTTGTGCTGGTTTTTTAATAGAAAATTGGTGTTATCAAAAATAAAGTCCATTTTTTTTGTACTTTTATTTGTCCACAAATCAACTCTCCTTTTTTTAAGAAGAGGAAAAAACATAGATTTTTTTAAGGACTTTTTTGAACAAAAATCTACGCCTCTTCCCTCAAAACAAAAGTAGAAAACCAAAAATTTAAAATCAAATTTTTTTTAGGGAGTATAAAAAATGAACGAAAAAAACAAAGACACTATCATAAAGATAGAAAATGTCACAAAAGTCTATGACGGAGTAACCGTTATCGATGACATGAGCCTCTCAATCAAAAGAGGAAAATTTGTAACCCTGCTCGGAGCGTCCGGTTGCGGAAAAACAACGCTTCTACGCATGATCGCTGGATTTGAAAGTCCAACCCAAGGCAAAATTTATATCGAAAACGAGGATGTAACAGACGTGCCACCATACCATAGACCTGTCAACACAGTGTTTCAAAAGTATGCACTCTTTCCACACCTAAACGTTTTTAAAAACATTGCCTTTGGCTTAAACCTCAAGGATCTTCCAGAAGAAGAGCAAAAAAAGGTGAACGAATTTGCGTCAAATCAAACAGGCGCATTCAAAAACTTGCTAGTTGCAAGATACAAGAAAAAGGTCAAAAAAGAATACATAGAACAAAAAGTTAACAATGCATTAAAAATGGTCAACCTCGAGGGCTATGGCTACAGAAACGTGTCAACACTCTCTGGTGGTCAACAACAAAGAGTTGCAATTGCACGTGCGCTTGTATGCGAACCAAAAGTGCTTCTCCTTGACGAACCTCTAGGCGCTCTGGACCTCAAGATGAGAAAAGAAATGCAAATTGAACTTATGAAGATTCACAAAAATCTTGGCATCACCTTTATATATGTTACCCACGACCAAGAAGAAGCACTTACCATGTCAGACGAGATAGTAGTTTTAAATGACGGCGTTATCCAACAAATTGGCTCACCAAAAAAGATTTATGACGAACCTGCAAACGCTTTTGTTGCAAACTTTATTGGAGAGAGCAACATCTTAGCCGGTACAATGACAAAAGATTACACCATAAAATTTTTAGGCCACACTTTTGAGTGCCTTGACAAAGGTTTTGACAAAAACGAAAACGTTGATATCGTTATCCGTCCTGAAGATATAAAAATTCACAAAGTGTCAAGCGACAAGGATGGCCTAAAAGGCAAAGTTTTAAGTTCTGTATTCAAAGGCACATTCTTTCAAATGGAAATTGAAGCCGAAAACTATGAGTTCACCGTGCAATCAACAAAAGACCATGAGGTTGGCTCAAACGTCATCCTCGAATTTGACAAAGATAGCATCCATGTTATGAAAAAACTAAGAACAATTAACGAGTTTGTAGGAATAGTAACATCTGACACCACAGTTGAATTTTGTGGTGGCGAGTGGGAATTTGTGCCTGACTCAAAAAATCCTTTGGAAAAGGGCGACCACGTCAAAGTCAAAGTAGATTTTGACAAAGTTATTCTGTTTGATGACGAAAACGACGGAACAGTTGGCGGAAATATCACCCAAAACCTCTACAAAGGTTCTTACTATCAACTCCAAATTTATACCGACACTGACGAAGACTTTTATGTTGACACAACTTACGAGTGGGATATGAACGACCGAGTTGGTATCAAAATAAACCCTAACGATTTGATCCTTGAGAAAATTGAAAATGAGGAGGAATAAAAGCAAATGAAAAAATCTCCTCGCAAAAAACATATTGCATTCAAAAAAGAGTTTTTTGCCCTGCCATATACAGCAATATCAATTGTATTTGTTGTTGTGCCTCTTCTCATACTTCTCTATTATGCTTTCACCGACAAATACACAGGTGCTTTCACACTTTCAAATTTCTCTTTGTTTTTGGACTCTGCAATATGGAAAATTCTTGGAATATCCTTCCTCATGGCACTGTCCACAACAGTGATATGTCTGCTTCTAGCATATCCACTTGCTATGGCTCTAGCAAAACTGAAATCAAACAGCGCTTTTATCGTAGTTATGATTTTTGTACTTCCTATGTGGATCAATTCTCTTCTTAGAATTTACTCCGTAAAACTTCTTTTTGGCGACTTTATTGGCATTGACAAAGGCTTTTTGCTCTCACTTATTGGCATGGTGTATGACTTCTTCCCATTTATGTTACTTCCTATTTATACATCAATTTCAACCATGAATAAGGGCTATTTTGAAGCATCAAATGATCTAGGGGCGAATAGTTTCAAAACTTTTGTCAAAGTTCAACTTCCATTATCTACTCCAGGTATTACAAGTGGAATCTTGATGGTATTTATGCCAGCAGTTTCAACTTTTGCCATAAACGACATCTTGGGCTCTAGTCAGTACTGGTTGTTTGGAAACGAAATTTTCTATTGGTTCCAAAAAAGTCTTTATAATACAGGCTCAGCACTAGCATTTGTTATGCTTCTACTCATTCTGCTCTCTGTGTATTTTTCAAATTCTCTTAACAAGATCATTTCGCCAAACTCAAAGCCAAGCAAAAAAAATGGAGGTGTAGTCAATGAAAAATAAAAAAGTTTCAAAAGTTTTCTCAATCACCTTTATAGCAATTATGGCAATATTGGTTTATCTTCCAACACTTTTGCTTGTTGTATATTCGTTTACAACTTCAAAAGTTATCGGTCAGTGGTCTGGCTTTAGTTTTGACCTCTACCGCGATATGTTTGCTGACTTTGAAATCATGACCGCACTCACAAACACCCTCATTGTTGGCGTTGTGGCATCAGTTCTTGCCTCTCTTATTGGCATCGTAACCGCCATCGGCATTTATAGCATGAAAAAACGTTACAAATCACTTTTAGACGGTCTTACACAAATCACAATGGTCAACGCAGACATCGTGACCGCCGCCGCATTTATGATGTTTTTTATTTTAGTTCAAATCATACCAGACGGCTTTGCAACTCTCATTGTTGCCCACACCGTTATATGTTGCCCATATGTCATTATGTCAGTTTTGCCAAAACTTGCAACCCTTGACCCAAATGTCTATGAAGCAGGTCTTGACCTTGGCGCTACACCACACAAAACATTGTGGAGGGTTATGATTCCACAACTCTTGCCAGCAATTCTTTCTGGATTTGCACTTGCCTTTACAATCAGTCTTGATGACTTCACAATTTCAACATTTGTGTCTTCAAGCGTAGAAACAATTCCACAATATCTTTACAACAAACTTAGATTCAAAGGCGTTATGCCAGTTTTGAGAGCATTGTCAACTTTGATACTTGTTGTTGCATTTGTTATCCTTCTTGTTGTAAATATCGTTCAAAACAAAAAATCCAAAAAAATTCTTTTTGCAGGAGGTATAACAAAATGAAAAACAATTTCATAAAAAAATTTCTCCTTGCAGTATGCTCACTTGTGTTTGCAATTTCAGGAGTATTTGTGTCCGGTGGTTGCTCAAGTTCACGAGATGAAGTCTTGAGAATTTATGTCCCCGGCGAATATATCGAACAAGATAGACTAGATGAATTTCAAGAATGGTACTTTGAAGTTACCGGAAAACATATCACAGTTGAAAAACGTGAGTTTGACACAAACGAAACCATGTACACAATGATTGCTACAAAGCATCAAGAATATGACATCATCTGCCCTAGCGACTATATGGCAGAGCGTATGATGAACGAGGGCTTACTCCTCAAACTTGATGACGACATTATGCATAATGGTTACACTGACATAAACGGCGAAGAATATGACCCTGTTGTTTTCAACCTCTTGGGCGACGAAGATGAGAACGCAGACCTCATTGATATTATCCGTTCGTTTGACCCTAGCCTTGACTATGCTTCTCCATATATGTGGGGCACAATGGGAATTATGTACTACTATGACGGCGATCAATCACTAGAACCTCTTGCTCCTATTCCACCAGAAGCACCAGTAGAGCCTACAATGCCAAATGAAGAAGATTTTGACAGTGAAGAAGAATATAACTTGGCAATAAATACCTATTATCTTGAATACAACCAGTATCTATCAGATTATCAAGATTATTTGAACAGTGACGAATATGAAGAGTATTTAAATAGTGACGAGTATCAAACTTATCTTGAAGAAAAACAAGCCTATGATGAAGTGTATCATAGCGAAAAACAAGCAGTCATGGACGCTGATAGTGAAAAATCATCATGGAAAAGTCTTTTTGATGTAACTAAGAAAAATATTTATATGAAAGACTCTGAGCGTGATACCTACACTGTTGCTTTGTTTGACTATTACTATGACCAAATACTCCTAGCAACAAACAACTTAACTGACTTTACTACAGACGAATACAAGACGATTATGAACGAAATCTTCACACTAGGCGAAGAAGATTTTGACGAAAAGTTGGAACATGCAAAACAAAGTTTGCAAAGACAAAAACAGTATGTTTATGACTATGAGTCAGACGAAGGCAAAGATGATCTTTTGACATCAAAAGGCGCCCAAGGCTACTATGGAATGTTTTGGTCATGCGACGCAGGATATATCATAGCCCAATGGGAAGGTGACGAAGTAACTTACAACACCGAATTTAGATACATTGTGCCAGACGAGGGCTCAAACGTGTGGGTTGACTGCTTCTGTATCCCAAAATACGCAAAAAATATCACCGCTGCAAACTTGTTTATCCTATTTATGTCAGACCCAGAAGTAGCATTCAGTTGCATGGACTACACCGGTTGCACAAGCGCAGTATACCAAACAACAGTTGATTATCTTGATTACCTCTACCCAGAAGTCTTGCGTGACGGCACATATACAGTTAATGAGTTTTATTCGTATCTAAATACCGCCAGTGAAGAAGAACTACTAGACGCAGGCTATATCGACGAAGACGGCGAATATACTTTTGAGTCAACCTTTGTTTTTGAAACTTCGGACTCTTTCAAATCTATGTACCTTT
>Ga0310786_10000775_pt1 | contig 51262 bp, 36 predicted proteins | sample AusTroGonzalo_MG_FD_203881 | JGI IMG/M metagenome (GOLD analysis project Ga0310786, IMG submission 203881) | Bovine rumen microbial communities from tropical cattle in Woodstock, Queensland, Australia - Gonzalo_03 (v2) (version 2) | ecosystem: Host-associated > Mammals > Digestive system >...
CTTTGCTGTCGCACGCGCTCATTCTTGAAAGATAATATCACAAAAATCGAACAGTGACATTAGTGTAAGATTACAAAAATCTTACACTGCATGTTACTTGCTCATTATCAAGAGCTTAGCACCAAAAGTGACATTAAATCAAAAAATCAGAAAATTGTAGGAGCATGCAAAGCTTGGAAGCTTCACCCACTATTGTCGGCGGATGCAAAGCTTGGAAGCTTCACACACTATTGTCGGCGGATGCAAAGCTTGGAAGCTTCACCCACTATTATCGGCGGATGCAAAGCTTGGAAGCTTCACACACTATTGTCGGCGGATGCAAAGCTTGGAAGCTTCACCCACTATTGTCGGCGGATGCAAAACTTGGAAGCTTCACCCACTATTGTCGGCGGATGCAAAGCTTGGAAGCTTCACACACTATTGTCGGCGGATGCAAAGCTTGGAAGCTTCACAAACTATTGCCGCAGTATGCAAAGCTTGGAAGCTTCACCCACTATTGTAGCGAGCAAAGCTTCCAGAAAGGGGAAATCCCGATTGAACTTTAGGGAAAACCGCCAGCATCTTTAGGAATATTCCAAGGACTTTCGCTCTCTCTTTTGCGTCAAAGGAGTGAAAACAAGAAACAAAAATGTCAAACCCTTTAACGAATAGGAGATACAATTATGAAGAAGATGTTTACCCTGGCAATGATGATGGTGATAACTATCTCGGCCCGCTCGGCTATGCCGGTTGGCTCGTCCAAGAATGTAATGAGCTTTAACACAGCTAAGAAAGAGGCACTTTTCCTCTCGGACAAGATGGCCTATGAACTGAACCTGACGAATGCCCAGTATGATGCCGTCTACGAAATCAATCTGGACTACCTGATGAATGTTAACGGACATGCTGACGTGTTAGGTGTCTGGTGGGACCGCCGCAACGCTGACCTCCGCTTCGTGCTGACTCCGTGGCAGTATGACAAGTATGTGACGCTGACTTACTTCTATCGCCCCATCAGTTGGCACAACGGAACTTGGACAATCCATGTGTACAGCCACTACGACAAGGGCAGGTTCTTCAAGCACCATCCGTCGGTGTTTGTGACCTACAAGGGTGGCAACAATCACAAGCACGACCGCTTCTATGCTGATCGTCATGTGAACAAGCCCAGCGTACATCATGGCAACCCGGTGGCTCATAACAATAAGCCCGCTGTTCACAATAACGATAAGAATTGGCGTAATGCGAAGGGCTCAGGCCACTTCAGAGGTCATCGCTAAAGTTGTTTGTGCCTCTATATATGCTTCGAAAGAGGACCTTGGGGAATCCTGGTAAAACGGGATTCCCTGTACATTTGTAGGCTAAAAGGGTAAATCACCTTCAGCATTGATGTCGAGTGCAAAGTCTCCGACCAATCTTTCGAGATTCGGGTTGCTCGCAATCATTTCATTCAGTTCAGCAGGATCTGAAGGCTCTGGTACTTCGGGCTTTTTTCTCTTTTGCTTGGGAGCCTCTCCGAACCATTCCTTTGGCCGCAATACTTTTTCAATGTCTGGGTCAGAAGGTTTCTTGTATTTATCATCGAGGGCCAAATATGCGTATTTCCTGGCTATCCTTATTCTTCCCTCAATATAATCATAATCGTCTAAGTCCGCATTAGAAATAGCCTTAAACTCCGGACTGGCAAAGATAGCTTCCTGGACTTTCTTGTTCCATTCCTCAAATTGCAAGATTACTTGTGTACAGTTGAGTTTCTTCAGGTAGTAGTTGGCAAGACTGACTTTGTGAAAGTTGCCTGGACTTATAACATTACCTCTGCGTGTATTTGCAAACCTGTCTAATTCCCCGTAACCAAAGACACACTCTACACAGAGTTTATGGACTATTATGTACGGTATATCCATAGCTTCTTCGTCAGTTATTGATCTGTCCGTATGATAGAGAACGGCAAGATAGTCTGTCAGCGAAAGCCTGTCTTTGTCTATCACGAAGTCTTTGTCCTCTGCCAGTCTCAGACAGACGAAGTAATAGTCTCTATCCCCTGTGAACATATCGATGTTCTGAGACAGGTACTCCAAAGGGAAATGCCGAATGACGACCCAGGCACACTTGTCTTCATACAGCTGTTCCCATAGTTCCTTTATCTTGGGCTCAAACGACTTGTCCCAATAGTCAAGCACCTTCGAATATGCCCACTGTCTATCGGTCTTTCCTGATTCAAGGAAAGCAAGTATGATCTTCTTCTGATCCTTCCAGTCCAGATAGTCAAAGCGTAACTGAATCTCATCACGAGAATCAGAGACCTTGCCACTCTTCTTGTTGACATAGTTTTTTATCAACGTGGCAATCGGAGTATTGCGTTTTTTTGTTTTAAAGTATACCATATCACTGTATTAGCAATAATATCAGGCGAAGAGTTCGTCACCAGTAAAGAGCTGATAGTAACGGCCACGCTGTGCTATCAGTTCTTCGTGTGTACCCTGCTCAATGATGTGACCGTGGTCGAGGACGATAATCTGGTCGGCATTGCGAACAGTAGAGAGACGATGGGCAATGACGAAGGTGGTTCGGCCCTGCATAATGGTGTCCATACCGCGCTGCACAAGCTGCTCCGTGCGGGTGTCAATAGAAGAGGTTGCCTCGTCAAGAATGAGCACTGGCGGGTCGGCAACGGCAGCACGGGCAATGGCCAGCAACTGACGTTCACCCTGCGACAGATTGCCGCCGTCGCCTGAGAGAACGGTCTGATAGCCGTTGGCCAAGCGGCGGATGAAGTCGTGGGCACCCACGAGCTGGGCGGCACGCATGCAGTCGTCATCGGTAGCGTCGAGCCGTCCGTAGCGGATGTTGTCGAGGACGGTGCCAGTGAAGAGGTGCGTCTCCTGCAGCACAATGCTCATACTCTTTCTGAGCGAGTCTTTGCTGATGTCCTTGATGGGGATGCCGTCGTAAAGTATCTGGCCTGAGTTGGTCTCGTAGAAGCGGTTGATAAGGTTGATGATGGTCGTCTTGCCGGCACCAGTGCCACCTACGAAGGCTATCTTCTGACCAGGCTGGGTGTTGATGTCGATGTCGAAGAGCACCTGCTTTACTTTCAGGGATTGTAAATCCCCGACAACGGACGAAATGGGATAACCGAAGTTTACATCGGTAAAGTCGACGTCGCCTTTTGGGTTCTCTAATGCTGTGGTTCCTTCATCCACTTCAGGCTCAGCGTCCATCAGCGTAAAGACACGTTCAGCACCAACGGCGGCATTGAGCACGGAGTTAATCTGCTGCGACACATGGGTGATGGGCTGCGTAAAACTCTTGTTGAGCGTCAGGAAAGCCACAACCGTTCCTAATGTAATTGACAATTGACAATTGATAATTGATAATTGCCCCAAGGCTATGGTGGCGCCAACGATGGCGATGAGGACGTAGCCGAGGTTTGAGAGGTTGCCGTTGACGGGCATCACGATGTTGGCAATGCGGTTGGCGCTGCAGGCCGACGAGCGCAGCTGCTCGTTGATGGCCTCGAAGTCGTTGATGGCCTGTTCCTCGCGACAAAAGACTTTTACTACTTTCTGACCCGTCATCATCTCCTCGATGAAGCCGTTGACGCGACCAAGACTCTCCTGCTGGGTACGGAAATAGTTACGCGAAAGCTTGCCGAGTTTCGTGGTGGTAATCATCATAATGGCGGCAATGAGACAGCTTACTAAAGTCAGCGGCACGCTGAGCACAATCATTGAAGCGAAGGTAACGCCAATGGTGATGACGGAATTGAAAACCTGCGCCAAAGCTGTCGAAATCATCTGGCGCAACGAATCGACGTCGTTGGTATAGACCGACATAATGTCGCCGTGCTGTCGCTGGTCAAAGTAGCTGATGGGCAGCCGCTCCATTCGCTCGAATATCAGTTTCCGCAGTTTCAACTGTGTGCCCTGCGACACATTAATCATCAGGCGGTTGTAAAGGTAGGAACAAACGACGCCGACCAACAGGATGAGTCCGAGTTTGAAGAGCACTTGTGCCAGCGAATGGTATTCAGGATTGGCCGTCTGCGTCAGTGGCACGATATAGTCATCAATCAACGTTCGCGTGAAGAGCGTCGAGGCCAGCGTTGTGATGGAGGTGACGACAATGCACAGCAGCACCACACCGATGCTCAGTTTATAGTCGCCAAGCACCAGTTTAGTCATACGCCAGATGATGTTGCGGGTGTTCTTATCCATCTTCTGTATGCCGCCCTGATTTTGAGCATGGGGACCACGCGGTCCTCCGAAGTTAGGCTGTCTCATTGGGCACCTCCTTTCTGGTCGAAGTCACCACGGTCAGCGGTCTGAATGTCGTATATCTCCTTGTACAGGTCGTTGGTCTTCAGCAGCTGCTCATGAGTGTCATAGCCAGTGACTACGCCGTTGTCCATCACGATGATGCGGTCGCAGTGCTCTACACTCGAAATACGCTGGGCAATGATAATTTTCGTCATCTGCGGTAGTTCCTCGCGGAAAGCGCGCTGAATCTTGGCATCTGTCGCTGTGTCGCAGGCCGACGTCGAGTCGTCGAGCACCAGCACACGAGGCCGCTTCAGCAAGGCACGGGCAATGCAAAGGCGCTGCTTCTGTCCGCCGCTGACGTTGGTACCACCCTGTTCGATGCGCGATTCATAGCCGTCGGGCATCTGGTCGATGAACTCATCGGCACAAGCCAGGCGGCAAGCCTCGCGGCAGTCGTCAAGCGTAGCATTGGGTTTTCCCCAACGCAAGTTGTCAAGCACCGTCCCTGAGAACAGCGTATTCTTCTGCAGCACAACAGCCACCTCATTGCGTAGTGTCGCCAAGTCGTACTCCTTGACATTACGCCCGCCAACCAGAACCTCGCCCTGCCCTACATCGTATAGACGCGAAATGAGGTTCACCAGCGTCGACTTTCCTGAGCCAGTACCACCGATGACGCCAATCGTCTGTCCGCTGTCCACCTTAAATGATACGTTGTAGAGGGCAGAACGGCGGGATTTTCTAAGATGAGAGGTGAGAGGTGAGAGATGAGAGATATGATTAGACTTGTCGGCATGATTTACATCTTGGGTGTAATCATATCTCTCATCTCTCACTTCTAATCTCTCATCTTGATGATAGTCAAAGCGAATGTTGCGGAACTCGACGCTGCCATCAGCGACCTCATAGACCGGATTCTCAGGATTCACGATATCGGGCTGCTCCTCTATGACCTCGCTGACACGCTTGGCCGAGGCAGCACTCTGGGTCAGCATGACGAATATCATCGACAGCATCATCAGCGACTGCAGGATACTCATCACGTAGGTAAAGAGGCTGGTCAGCTCGCCCGTAGTCAGCGTACCGCTAACGACAAACTGGGCACCCCACCATGAGAGTGCGATGATGCAGCCATAGACCACAATATTCATCACAGGGTGGTTCAGCGCCATCAAACTCTCCGCGCGTACATATAATTTATAGAGTCCCTCAGCTGCCTTCGAGAACTTCTTGCTCTCGTAGTCCTCGCGAACAAAAGCTTTCACCACGCGGATGGCCTGGATGTTTTCCTGAACGCTCTGGTTCAGTTCGTCGTACTTCACGAACACCTGCTGGAACAGTCGCGCCACCCTCGAAATGATGCTGTAGAGCGAGAAGCTGAGAATGACCATAGCCACGATGAAGATGAACGACAGACGCGCGTCGATGACCAGACACATCACGATGCTCAGCACCAGTCGGAACGGAGCACGGACAGTGATGCGCAGTATCTGCTGGTATGCATTCTGCAGGCTCGACACATCGGTGGTCATTCGGGTGACCAGTCCAGAGGTAGAATACTTGTCTATGTCTGAGAAGGCGAACCGCTGGATGTTGCGATACATAGCCCGCCGCAGGTTGGCCGCGAAGCCCGTAGCGGCGTAGGCCACAGAACGGCCAGCCAATATGCCGAAGCCCAACGACAGGAACGCCATTCCAATCATTACAGCCCCATACAGGTACACATTCTCCATACTCCCCGCGTTGATGCCCTTGTCAATGAGCGAGGCCGTCACGTAGGGAATCAGCACGTCCATCACCACTTCCAGCGCCGTCCACACGGGCGTCAGCAGAGATGCCTTCCAATAGTCGCCAATCTGGCGATAGAGTGTCTTCATCATTCTTGCGGCAAAAGTACAAAATAAAAACCGCAAGAGCAAGAAAAGTCAGCTTTTTTTCAAGAAAAACATGAAAAAACGGGAAAAGTTTGGCTGTTACAGAAAAAACCGCTAATTTTGCAGCAAATTCTTGAATATAATGAAAAGACTGACTTTTATCATTGTCTGGCTGGTTGCCCTCGCCGCCATAGCCTGCGGGCTGTTGGTGTATGAGAGCGACCTGTTGTGGAAAGTGCAGGAACTGAACCTGTTCCTCTACACCTCTTTATTTTTTAAGCAACAGATGGTTGTGCCCGGCGGCATGCTTACTTGGTTGGGTTCGTGGTTCACGCAGTTCCTCTACCATCCTTGGATGGGTGTCACACTGCTCTGCGGCTGGTGGCTGCTACTACTGCTGTTGTTGAAGAAAACGTTCGCCGTATCGGCACGATGGGCACCGCTGCTGCTCATACCTGTAGCCTTGCTGCTGTTGACGAATGTTGACCAAGGGTACTGGATATACATGCTGAAGCTGCGCGGCCACTTCTTCATCACAACCATTGCGACCACCGCAGTCGTGGCAGCAATGTGGATGTTCCGCAACCTGCCCGACAAGTACTGGCTGCGCTGTGTGTGGATGGTGCTGGTGTGCGCCATCGGCTATCCGCTAATGGGCATTTACGGTCTGGCCGCAACACTGTTGATGGGCATCTGGTCGTGGCGGTTGTTGCCACGGAGCCGAGCTGCCATCTACAGTCTGATAGCGGTGGTGTGTGCCATTGCCGTACCACTTCTGTGCTACCGCTATGTCTATTACGAGACGAATCTTGCTAATATCTACTACGCCGAACTGCCGCTGTTCTTCATCACCGAAGAATATCACACGTACTACATTCCTTATTATCTGCTGGCTCTGTTCATAGTGATCATGGTCTGCCTGCCGGTGGGAATGAGAGATGAAGAGAATGAGAGAATGAGAGATGGAGAGAATGAGAAAATGAGAGATGGAGAAAATGAGAAAAGGAGAAATGAAGGGAAGAAGAAGGCCAGCGCCAAAAGCCCGAAGAGTAAACCTTTCTACGTGACCCATTCCTCATTGATTATTTGTGCTTGTGTGCTTGTCGCCATGACCTGGTCCGTCGTCCATTTCTGGTACAAGGACGAGAACTTCCACCACGAGTTGAAGATGCAGCACCTGGTGCAGCAGACCGACTGGGAAGGTGTGTTGAAGGAGGCCGAGACGCAGCAGGACGAACCCACCCGCGCCATTGTGATGATGCGGAATTTGGCACTGGCACGACTCGGACGGCAGTCAAACGACATGTACCAGTACAAGAACGGCTCGAAACGTTACAACGCTCCTTTCGACATGCGTCTGTTGCTGGTATCGGGCACGCTCATCTATTACCAGTACGGCATGCTGAACTACTGCAACCGCCTGTGTACGGAGTTAGGAGTGGAGTTCGGCTGGCGTGCTGAGCACTATCAGTATTTGGCCAGCTGTGCCCTGCTGAATGGTGATAAGAAAGTAGCACAGAAGTATATCAACATTCTGAAGCGAACACTCTTCTTCGATGAATGGGCAGAGTGGGCAGAGAATCTGCTGAACAATCCCGAGCTCATAGCCAAGGAACGTGAACTGGAGCCTATCACTCACATGTTACATTACCCGAACGACCTGACCGGCGACCAGGGCTATGTGGAACGGTTCCTGATGAACCAGCTGGCCCACAGCAGCTATCCTGCAGACCCCATTTTCCAGGAGCAGTCGCTGCTTGCCTCGTTATGGCTGAAGGATCCGAAACTCTTCTGGTATCATTTCAGCATCTATATCAAGCAGCATCCTAATGGTCCCATGCCTTTAGTCTTCCAAGAGGCCGCCTATTTCTACGGTCAGATGGAGAAGCGGCCAAATCTGGACCGTATGCCTTTCAGTCAGGGTGTAAAGGACGGTTTCAAGCGATTCATGGATGCTTCGGCCAACTATGAAGGCATGGATATAGAGGAGGCTCGCGAACGCATGTACGCCCTCTATGGAAACACCTTCTATTACGATTATTACCTAATGTCTAACCTTCCAGAATACTAAGGGAGAATGAGAAAATGAGAAATGGAGAGAATGAGAAAATGAGAAAATGAGAAATGGAGAAAATGAGAAAATGTAAATACTTTATATCAGCCATCTTGCTCTGCGTGATGATTTCATGCGGCAGCCCGTCGGTACCGACCGCGTTCACTCAATCAGACCGTCAGCCCACCATCTATCCCGACTATATCGATGTCACGGTGCCGGTGAACATCGCTCCGCTGTCCTTCGAGTTTGACGGCAAGGCTGACGAGATGGTCGCCCGCTATGCCGTGGGCGATGACGACATCGTCTGTAACGGCCAGCCCGACATTGACGACTGGCACGCACTGACGGAGAAAGCCAAGGGCGGTACCATTACCGTCGATGTTTACACCCGTAACGGCGACCAGTGGACACGCTTCAAGCCGTTTAACATCAATGTCTCGCCCGACTCCATCGACCCCTACATCAGCTACCGTCTGATATTCCCATCGTTCGTGTCCTACGAGTCGCTGACCATCAACCAGCGCTGTCTGGAGAACTACGACGAGAGCGTCATCTACGACAACGTGCTGTGCAGTTTCGAGAAAGACGGCCAATGCATCAACTGCCATCATTACCAGCAGTATAACCCACAGCACATGCAGTTCCACGCCCGTCAGAACCAAGGTGGCACCATCCTTGCCATCGACGGGAACATCAAGAAGATAAACATGCGCAACGACTCCATCCTCTCGGCTGGTGTCTATCCTGCCTGGCACCCCACGCTCAACCTCATTGTCTATGCTACCGACAAGACCCACCAGAGTTTCCATACTACCGACTCGAACAGGGTGGAAGTATTTGACTTGGAGAGCGACGTCATTGCATACGACATTGAGCGCAACGAGGTGACCAATCTGGAAAACGATAAGAATGAATTTGAGGTATTCCCAGCCTGGAGTCCTGACGGCAGGACGCTCTACTATTGCAGTGCCCACTTCGAGTACAAGAATCCAAAAGGTCCGAATGCCTCGGAACTGCTTGAGCACTACAAGGACTTAAAATACAATATCTACAAGAAGAGCTTCGACCCTAACACCCGTCAGTTCGGCCCCCGCGAAATGGTGTTTCAGGCCGATACCTTCAAACTCCCCTCAACCCCCAACGTCCAAGATTCGACATCCAACACCCAGCCCTCAGGCATGAGTGCTATCCTGCCACGCATATCGCCTGACGGTCGCTTCCTGCTCTTTACCTTGGGGCATTTCGGCTATTTCCACATCTGGCACCGCGATGCCGACCTGTGGATGATGGATTTGCAGACAGGTGAGTGCCGTCCGATGGACGAGTGTAATTCTAACGAGACGGAGAGCTACCATTCCTGGTCGAGCAATGGACGCTGGATCATCATCAGTAGCCGGCGCGACGACGGAGTCTTCACCCGTCCGTTCATTGCCCATGTCGACAAGGACGGCAAGGCCACGAAGCCGTTTGAGCTACCGTCGGAAGACCCACACTACCATCGTGAGTTCATGCGTAGCTATAACATTCCGGAATTCATGAAAGGTCCTGTCACCATCAAGCCGCAGACTTTTGCCGACGTGCTGAAGGGCGACGCAGTACCTGTCAAATATGTGCAGCAGCTCAGTAAATAACTCCTTCGCTGTCGGTGGCGGCGTATTTGTAGCTGAAAGGAGCATTTTTCTTAGGATTGCGAAACAAAAAAGGGATTTGTTTTGCTGTTTTGGGAAATAATTGCTATCTTTGCACCCAATTCATAAACAATGCATAGAAAAAGCATATAAATATGGCAAAAATGAAAGGCGCCATCGTGGTGGATACCGAGCGTTGCAAGGGATGTCAGTTGTGCATCATCGCTTGCCCGCAGAAAGTTATCGCCCTGGCTAACAAAGTGAATCTGCACGGCTATCCATACGTGGAGGCTGTCAACGAAGGAGCCTGCGTGGGCTGTGCCTCATGTGGCATCGTCTGCCCCGACGGCTGTATCACCGTGTATCGTAAAAAAGTGGAGGAGTAAATTATGGCTGAAGAAAGAGAAGTTGTGTTGATGAAAGGCAATGAGGCTATTGCCCATGCTGCTATTCGTTGCGGATGCGACGGCTATTTCGGCTATCCCATTACTCCGCAGAGTGAAGTCATCGAGACGCTGGCAGAGCAGAAGCCTTGGGAAACCACCGGTATGCAGGTGGTGCAGGCCGAGAGCGAGCTGGCATCGATTTATATGGTCTATGGCGCAGCCGGTGCCGGCAAGCGGGCCATGACATCCTCTTCGTCACCAGGCATTGCCCTGATGCAGGAGGGTATCACTTACATGGCCGGTGCCGAAGTGCCGGGCGTATTTGTGAATGTTCAGCGTGGCGGTCCTGGTCTGGGAACCATACAACCCTCACAGGGTGACTACTTCCAGGCTACTCGTGGTGGTGGCAACGGCGACTATAAAGTCATCGTGCTGGCTCCCAACTCTGTTCAGGAGATGGCCGACTTCGTAGACCTCGCCTTTGAATTAGCTTTCAAGTACCGCAACCCCGCCATGATTCTCTCCGATGGTGTCATCGGCCAGATGATGGAGAAGGTGGTACTGCCGCCGTTCAAGCCCCGTCGTACTGACGAGGAGGTCATCAAGCAGTGCCCTTGGGCCTCGACGGGTAAACCTAAGGGCGGTCGTGAGCGCGTGGTGATTACCTCGTTGGAGCTGAAGCCCGAGATTATGGAGAAGCGTAACATCGCCCTTCAGGAGAAATATGCCAAGATTCAGGAGAACGAAGTGCGCTATGAGCAGCAGCTCATGGACGATGCCGAGTATGCTATCGTCGCCTTCGGCTCTGCCGCCCGTCTGTCGGAGAAAGCCATCGAGATTGCCCGCGAGAATGGTTTGAAGGTCGGCTTGTTCCGTCCCATCACATTGTTCCCGTTCCCCACGAAGCAGATTGCCGAGCTGGCCAAGACTAAAAAGGGAATCCTCGTGGTCGAGATCAATGCAGGCCAGATGGTTCAGGACGTTCGCCTCGCCGTGAACGGTGCCGTTCCCGTAGAGCAGTTCGGCCGTTTGGGCGGTATCGTTCCTGAGCCGGAGGAGATCGTAGAGGCGCTGAAAAGCCTCACCCCCGACCCCTCCCGCGGAGGGGAGGGAAGGATATAGATTTTTCCCGATGGAATGGAGACTCGAAAATGGCAGTTCCTGACAGAATGGAACGGAGACATGAGACTGCATCACCCGACCGATATGATTTGCTGAAAGAGTTTTCAAGACATAACCGGCGGGAGATGACCGAGAGTGAAACGATTCTTTGGAAAGCCTTGCGAGGTGAGTTCAGAGGGATTAAGTTTCGACGTCAACACCCTATCGGAGACTATATTGCCGATTTCCTTTGTTTGGCAGAAAAAATAGTCATAGAAGTGGATGGGGAATACCATAACGCCCCTCAGCAACAGCAGGAAGACCAGTGGCGAACGGAATACTTAGAACGTAAAGGTTACAAGGTAATACGTTTCACAAACGAAGAAGTGAACTCAGATGTAAAAGGAGTCATCAGTAAAATTAAAGAGGAACTAATAAACATTGAAGATAATTATGAGTGAGAAACAAATAGCAAATCTATCTACTCCCCTCCCCCCCGAGGGAGGGGCCGGGGGTGGGGCTTGGTCTGTCGTCTGCAAGAAGCCGACGCTGATGAACGACAATAACATGCACTACTGCCCGGGCTGTAGTCACGGTGTGGTGCATAAACTCATTGCCGAGGTCATCGAGGAAATGGGAATGGAAGAGAAGGCAGTGGGCGTCAGCCCTGTTGGCTGCGCCGTCTTCGCGTACAATTATATAGATATTGATTGGCAGGAGGCTGCCCACGGACGTGCTCCCGCTATTGCCACTGGCATCAAGCGCTGCTGGCCCGACCGTCTCGTCTTCACCTATCAGGGCGACGGCGACCTGGCATGTATCGGTACCTGCGAAACCATCCATGCCCTGAACCGTGGCGAGAACATCGTCATCATCTTCGTCAACAACGCCATCTATGGCATGACGGGCGGACAGATGGCTCCTACGACGCTCATTGGCCAGAAAACCTCTACCTGTCCCTACGGACGCGACCCGCAGTTGCATGGTTATCCCCTGAAGATGGCCGACATTGCCGCTGGACTGGAAGGCACGTGCTATGTCACTCGTCAGTCGGTGGAGTCGGTGGCCAGCATCCTGAAGGCCAAGAAAGCACTGAAGAAGGCGTTTCAGGCTTCAATGGACGGCAAAGGTTCCAGCCTTGTCGAGTTCGTCTCTACGTGCAGCAGCGGCTGGAAGCTCACTCCCGCCAAGGCCAACGAGTGGATGAAAGAAAATATGTTCCCGTTCTATCCCAAAGGTGACCTCAAGGATACAACGAATCAATAATCAACCACGAAAAGTAATTAACCACGTATTAAACGAATTACACTAATTGGCTGCGCGTCATAACAAATGGCCTTCCCTATCGGTAGTCGTGCCATACCTTCGTGAGATTAGTTGAATTCGTGGTAAAAAAGTATAGTTATGAAGAAAGAAATTATAATTAGTGGCTTCGGCGGCCAGGGTGTGCTCTCAATGGGTAAGATTCTGGCTTACAGCGGACTGATGGAAGACAAGGAAGTGACGTGGATGCCGGCTTACGGTCCCGAACAGCGTGGTGGTACCGCCAATGTGACTGTCATCGTCAGCGACGAGCGCATCTCGTCGCCCATCCTCAGCAAGTATGACATCGCCGTGGTGCTCAACCAGCCTTCGTTAGAGAAGTTCGAGCCGAAGATCAAGCCCGGCGGAATCCTGATCTACGACGGCTTCGGCATCATCAACAAGCCCACCCGTAAGGACATCACCGTCTACGAAATCAACGCCATGGACAAGGCCGCCGAGATGAAGAACGGCAAGGTCTTCAACATGATTGTCCTCGGCGGACTGCTGAAGGTGGCTCCCGTCGTCAGCTCCAAGGGTGTTGAGAAGGCTCTCCACAAGACGCTGCCCGAGCGTCACCATGAGCTCATACCTCTGAACATGCAGGCCGTCGAAGAGGGGGCCAAGATTATTACGAAGGTATGAAACTGGTCAGCTGGAACGTAAACGGACTCCGCGCCTGCGAGGGCAAGGGGTTCAGCGATATTTTTCGTCAGTTAGATGCTGACTTCTTCTGTCTGCAGGAGACGAAGATGCAGGAAGGACAGCTCGACCTGATGTTTGATGGCTACGAGTCGTATTGGAACTATGCCGACAAAAAAGGCTATTCCGGTACGGCTATTTTTACGCGCCATAAGCCATTGAGCGTCGAAAACGGCATCGGCATCGACCTGCACGACCATGAGGGCCGCGTCATCACAATGGAGATGTCCGACTTCTACCTCGTCTGCTGCTATACGCCGAACTCGCAGGACGGTCTGAAACGACTGGACTATCGCATGTCGTGGGAAGACCACTTCCGTACCTACCTCAAGCGGCTCGACCAGCAGAAGCCTGTCATACTCTGCGGCGACCTAAACGTTGCCCACGAGGAGATAGACATCAAGAACCCCAAGACCAACCGCCACAATGCCGGCTTCACCGACGAAGAGCGTGAAAAGTTCTCCGACCTGCTGGCCAGTGGCTTCAGCGACACCTTCCGCACGCTCTATCCTGACCGGGTGGAATATTCGTGGTGGTCGTACCGCTTCCAGGCCCGGCAGAAGAATGCCGGCTGGCGCATCGACTATTTCGTGGTCTCCAACCGTCTGATGCCCCAGGTCGCCGACGCGAAGATCCACACCAGTATCTTGGGCAGCGACCACTGTCCCGTGGAACTGACACTGAAATGATTTGGTTGTTCCCTCCAAAATCCAACACCTAACACCTAAGATGATGAAAGTAAAAGAAATGATGACAATGCTACTGGTGGCTGCAGGGCTATCGGCAGCTGTCGGCGTGCGTGCCCAGCAGGTGGCAACGCAGGTTGGTGACGTGAGCGTGACATTCTTCACGCCGAGTATCGTACATATTGTAAAAGGAAAGCCCACCAAGACACTTGTGGTAACGGCCAAGCCCCAAGACAATGCACAAAGCACAATGCACAATGCACAATGGAAGAGCAGTGAACTGACCGTGAAGCAGGATGCCAAAGGCAACCTGACATTCCTCACAGCTAAGGGAAAGGTGCTGCTTCGTGAGAAGTGCGCCGACGTGAAAGAAGCCCGCCAGGTGTTCACGCTCGACAAGGACGAGGCTATCTATGGTCTGGGTACCATACAGAACGGCAAGATGAACCGCCGCGGCGAAAAGAAACGCATGGAGCAGTCGAACCTTGAGGACTTCCAGAACGTGCTGCAGAGCATCAAAGGCTGGGGACTCTATTGGGAGAACTACTCTCCTACCCTTTTCGAAGACAATGCTGACGGCATGACCTTCGACGCCGAAGTTGGCGAGGGCGTGGACTATTATTTCATGTATGGCGGCTCGGCCGACGGTGTCATCGCCCAGATGCGCTGGCTCACAGGCGACGTGCCGATGTTCCCGATGTGGACCTTCGGCTACTGGCAGTCGAAGGAACGCTATAAGACTGCTGCCGAGACGGAAAGCATCGTCGACCAGTATCGTGCGCTGAACGTACCCCTCGACGGTATCATCCAGGACTGGCAGTACTGGGGTTCAAATTACCTGTGGAACGCGATGGACTTCCTGGCCGAGGACTTTTCTACAGGCAAACAGCTCATCGAGAACGTACACAAAAAGCACGCCCATTTCATGATCTCCATCTGGGCCAGCTTCGGCCCGCAGACACAGCAGTTCCGCGAACTCAACGAAAAGGGTCTGCTGCTGCCCATCGAGACGTGGCCGCAGAGCGGTATCTCGCACGTCTGGCCTCCCATCATGGAATATCCGTCGGGTGTGAAGGTCTACGATGCTTTCCATCCCGAGGCTCGCGCCATCTACTGGAAATACCTGAAGCGTCTCTACGACTACGGTACTGATGCCTGGTGGATGGACTCTACCGACCCCGACTTCTTCAATCCGAAGGAGAGCGACTACGCTCACCCTGTCTATGGCGGCACATGGCGCTCACAGCGCAACGCCTTCCCTTTGGAGACTGTAAGGGGAATATACCAGGCGCAGAGAAAAGCCCCCTCGGGGGCCGTAGGGGGGGCTTCTAAGCGTGTCTTCATTATGACCCGTTCCTCGTTCGCCGGTCAGCAGCACTACGGCTCCAACATGTGGAGCGGCGACGTCAACTCGTCGTGGGATATGCTGCGCAAGCAGGTGCCTGCCGGACTGAGCTACTCGTTGACGGGCAACCCTAACTTCAACACCGACATCGGCGGCTTCTTCTGTGGTTCATACAACACCCGTGGCGGCGGCTCGGCTCCGAAGAACCCGCAGTTCCAGGAACTCTACGTGCGCTGGATGCAGTACGGTCTGTTCTGTCCTGTCTTCCGCAGTCACGGTGCCGATGCGCCTCGCGAAATCTGGCAGTTCGGCAAGAAGGGCGAACCCGTCTACGATGCCATTGAGAAGCAGATTCGCTTGCGCTACCGCCTCATACCTTATCTCTATAGCACAGCCTGGCAGGTGACCTCGAACAACGACAGTTACATGCGTCCCCTGTTCAGCGACTTTGCCAGCGACCGACGTGTGTGGAACATGACCGACGAGTTCATGTTCGGCCGCAGCATTCTCGCTGCACCCATCGTTGATCCGCAGTACACCGAAGAAAAGATTATCCGCACCAATGCCATGACCGGCTGGGACAGGCAAACAGCATCCGACGGTTCCGCCGTAGGAGCCATCGACTTCACCGCCCCAAAACAAGCCGTGAAGTACCTGCCCAAGGGTGCCAAGTGGTACGACTTCTGGACGAATCAGCTGTATAACGGCGGTCAGAACGTGACGCTGGCAACCACGCTCGACCGCGTGCCAATGTTCGTCCGTGCAGGCTCCATCCTGCCTCTTGGACCGGAGATGCAGTACGTTGGTGAAAAGCAGTGGGACAACCTCGAGATACGTGTCTATCCCGGTACCGACGGAACATTTGTGCTCTATGAGGATGAAGGCGACAGCTACAACTACGAGAAGGGCATCTATACCACCATTACTTTCAGCTGGAATGACAAGAGCCGCACGCTGACCATCGGCAAGCGCAAGGGCGATTATCCCGGCATGCTCCAGTCTCGCCAGTTCACCATCGTGCTCCCCGACGGAAAGACAAAAACCGTCGACTATAACGGCACGGAAACCACCGTAGTCATCTGACCAACCGTATTCGTTGTAAGTTGTCGGGGATTTTCGTGCTGTGCGGTTGAAACCTATCCGTTTTGTCGCGACATAGGACTGTTCTGTAGTGGGTGAAGCTTCCAAGCTTTGCAACTGTAGGAGGTCGGGCCTCCGAGCCCGACAACGGCAGTAGTTGGGTGAAACGATATTGCGATGCCTGCCGCAAAGCTTGGAAGCTTCACCCACTACCTTAGCGGCTGCCACGCTTGGAAGCGTGGTCTCCTACAACCGCACAGCTCGGATTTTTTCGTTGTCGGGAATTTGCAATCCCCGACCATCTGAACAGGGGATTTGCAATCCCCTGTTACTTTGATTTGCCACTCGTCCGAAAGACGCTTGCTACAAGCACTTCTGTTTTAGTCGCCTTAGGACAGCAATGACGTATAGGTACATCGCTCCCCAAAAAGCACCCATTTCCATACGCCGACAGATGGGGCACACCTTCAGCGTATGAACATAGCGGAATTATTACGTCATGTATTTCTCTACGAACTGCGCCGGGGTGAGGATTTCCAAGCGCCGCTGGTCGGCATCGCGGAAGTCATCGATGTTGATGGTCAGTAGCACGTCACAGCGGTTTTCCACAGCACACTGGTACTGAAAGCTGTCCTCTATGTCGGTGAACGCCTCATTGCCGACGGCGTTGAGCATATCCTTTAGGCTGATGCCAGTCGGTTCAAACATGGTGAGTACTGAAGTCAGTAGTCGGCGTAATTGCATAGTCTGTTCGGGCTTGTGGATGTCTCTGGCCTTCAGCGACTTCTCAATGAGGAATGTGAGCGTATAGACGCTTCCCTGCGAAACGAAGCCATCATACTTGCCGTCGCGAATGTCTGCCAATATGCGACGCACACTTTCGTATTCGCGGCGGTGATCTATGAATTCCAGTATGATGTTGGTGTCAACGAACAGTCTCATACAGCGTACTTTTCCGTTAGGTATTCGTCAATCAGCTGCTCCGAGGTCTTACCCGTATTGCGGACAAGGCTTCCGATGCTCTCCAAAGCCTCTAACGGGTCTGTGACTCCAGTGGCTGACAGCGTTTTGCCTTTACGGGTGCCTAGCTTACTCCTGCGAATTGTTGATGTCGGCTTACGTAGTGCTGATTCGGTTTGTTTCCTCGGAATGCTTACGCTCTCCACCCCCTGCAGCGACTTCACGATGCGTCGTATGTTAGGCAGATATGACTGGTCTTTCAAAGTGATTACAAGCTGTGTCATACGCATTAACTTTATTAACTGGCTGCAAATTTAGTCATTTTTCTTCGCTACGCCAAATGTTTTAACGGAAAAGTGAGAAACAGCCTATTTTGTCGCCTCATTTCTGCACCCCGAAAACGTCAGAACCTCTCATAGTCCGTGTGGACAATCGCGCCGTGTGTGACAGGAACTTGTCCCCTGTCATCCCGCATTCGTTGTACGTTGTCGGGGATTTTTCGTTGTCGGGGATTTGCAATCCCCGACCATCTGAACAGGGGATTTGCAATCCCCTGTTACTTTGATTTGCCGCTTGCCGCTCGGCTCTGCCGCTTTCACAAAGCGAAGCGACTGAAAGATTTAGAATCGCAATAATACTTTCTGCGCAAAAAGTTTGGAATTCTCAATAATTCTTCCTACCTTTGCCGAGAAAAAAAAATAGTCATGGAAGAAAAGAGATATCCGATACTGGAAGAAGAAGAAAGTATAGGTATGGTCTGTGAGCCTGCAGCGGTTGCCTTAGCTACTGACCCCAAGTCAACTGGGGGCATAACTACGGTTCACGATTGGATTGACGATCTTGACTGGGACAAGTTCCCCAGTTTTGGCCCATCCTCAGAAGAAGAGGCTCTTTCCAGAATAGACCGATTTGAAGAAGAGTTGAAAAAGGGGCAAGTTAAGTGGGTCTCTTCAGAACAGGCTTGGGCACAACTTTATGAGCGATTCCCATGGCTAAGATAGAGTGGACACCTCAGTTTCTTCAACACCTTAACGACTATATTGACAATGCAAGTATAGAGTTTGGACGGTCTACTGCGAAAAGATGGGCTGAAGAGGTCGCGGCTTTTGAAGATAGAGTAAAGTCTTACCCATCATCATATACGCCTGAGAGATTACTGAAAGACAAGGAAATTCTCTACAGAAGATGCCAAATAATGAACCGCCGCTTCAAAATCATCTACTACTATGATGAGGCAGAGGACATCGTTCACCTTGTCGACATCTGGGACGCCAAAATGAATCCTAAGGCTTTGATTCGCAGAATCAAGTAGCCTCCAAATACACATATTCTCTCATAGGCCGGTCAATCGCGCCGTGTGTGACAGGAACTTGTCCCCTGTCATCCCGAATGGTTTCTACTTTGACTCATCCCGCTGGCTGTTTCAACTTCAGCAAAAAGACAAGAAATCGTAAAATTTGGTGGCGAGGTTTGGCGGTTTGAGGAAAAATGAGTAATTTTGCAACCGTCTTCATTCAGATGCGAATGTAATTTAAACGTGCAGCAGAGCGGATGGGTGGGGACGCATTTTACAGATAAGGCGTTTATCGGCGCTTTGTTCTTTGACTGCTCGAAGTCTCGCAAACTCGAACCTATTGTCAAAGACAAGGCAACGGGTAGATGTCCGTATGATGTGTTTATACGCGTCTATTTCAGCAATGCTGAATTTATGGATAACTATATAACATCATAGCGTGGGCTCTGCATGTTGCTCGTCAGACAATAGGGGCTATGCGAGACGCCTTGAGCAGTGGGACGAGTGACTGATACAGCACCCGCGCTTTTGTTTGTAAATGGGCTGACGATGTAGTTCTTCTATAAAAAGCTTGTCGGGGGATGCTGCAAGCAAACAAAGAATGTTATGGACGAGCTTAATTCCGTCAAGCCTTCAAGGCCGCACATTGGAAGCATCATCAAAGAGGAGTTAGAACGGCAGGAGCGCAGCGTCAGCTGGTTTGCCCGCAAGCTGAATTGCGACCGCTCGAACATCTACAAGCTATTCAAGCGTTCCACTGTTGACACGGAACTGCTGCTGAGAATCTCGGCAGTTCTGCATCGCAATTTCTTCGATACCTACAAAAGTATTGCCGACGGAAAGATTGGCAACAGAAATATGGACTAAGCAGCTACAGTTTTATTTGCAGACTTCAATTATTGTCCGTACCTTTGCAGTGCGCTAATCAGGTCTGCTACAACCCTCTCAAACACCTATGGGATGCCTGTGTTCTCAGACACCAGCTGTTTGAACTTGAAAAGACGGGGCACCAGCAAATGGTGTTCCCGTTTTTTGCCGACCTTTGCATTCATTCAAAACAGGAAGTCTCGCCGTGCCGACGGGACTTTCAGCTTTGCAGCATAGTGGGTAAAGCTTCCAAGCTTTGCATCCGTGCTCTTGTCGCAAAGCTTGGAAGCTTCACCCACTACCATCCCAACGGGAGGCCTCGCCATGCCGATGGGAAGCCTCGCCAGAAATGTCCCAGGCCGTGGGACAAATCTTTTGCCCAGCCATTGAAATGGCTGGCCGCTCGGCTTTGCCGCTTGCTACTGAAAGGACGCAAGAACCCTTATCTGATGCCTATGGCATCAACTGCGCGGAGCTTGCGAAACTTGAATCAAAATAAATTAATGAGAAATTCGTGTCCTCAATCTGGGTGCGACTTTGGGTGCGACCTTGGGTGTGGGTAAAAACAGGTAGGTAACACCCAAAATGGCTGTTGATTGTCAACGAGTTAAGCGTTGGGTGTGCTGGGTGTTACCTACTGTATGTCAACACGGGCGAACGTGGGTTCAGGGGAAAAGCGCGCCCTCTGTCCCCAGTTACCCTAATCCTGACAGATGATGCGCTTTACCACTGTACGGTTGCTGGCCTTGTCAGTCACACGAACCATGAGCATTTTACCGGCGACTGATGGTATCTGGAGGCTGAGCCGCGGAGATGCAGATGTCCATGTAGCGGTGGCCAGTTGTTCGCCGGAAGTGCTGAACACCTCGACGAGACAGTCACCCTTTGTTGCCTTACTGCTTAGCGTACAGATGCCGCGGATGGCAGTGATGTAAACACTGAACACGAACTTCACCTCGCGGACACCTGTGACCTCCGTCACCGTGAACGGCTCACTGTTGACGAGTGTCCACAACCCATCATGATCTTTGACCCGCACGCAGAAACGGTGCTCGCCGATAGGCAGGCCATCGGTAGCGGCCTCAAAGGCAAAAGCCTCCGTCAGGTCATTCGGCACAGCCACCGGTATAGCCAGGCCCTCGCCGGGGTCGTCGTCAAAGAAATACTCTATAGTCGACACCCCCATCGGACTTACGACAGAAAGCGGACGTGAGAGCACTGCCGACCAGCGGCCATCTTCGCCCTGGGCACGCAGACAGAACAGGTGTACTCCGGGTTCCACCGTTCCGAACGATACTATATAGGTGTTTTCGCCCGTGCTGGCTCTCTGCAGGGGGAATCCTTGGCCATAGCCTGGGTCGTGGTCGAAGAAATACTCCATTCGCGCCAAGTCGCCGGGGGTAACGACAGGCTCGGTGCCGCCTCCCTCTACCACCTCAAACTGGCGGGTCATCACCGTAGCCCACTGCCCTAAGGCATCACAGGCACGGACAGACAGTTCATGGATGCCCAGCTCAAGGTCGGATGTGTTGACTGCCACGTCGAAGTCGAGGTGCGCCTTATAGTCAACATCGGGCAGTGTTACTGGTGTAGCCTGACCCACGCCAGGGTCGCTATCGATGAAATACTCCACATAGACGATGTCCTGCAACTGCTCTATGTAGAGCGGGCGGCTCATCGTTGTGCTCCATCGGCCCGCATCGTCCTGACTGCGCACATAGAGCACGTGTGCTCCCGCTGGGACATCGCCTAGGTCGAAGGTCAGCGCATTGGCGCCTTCGGTCAGTCCGATGATGGTGTGTGCTTTCCCATAGCCGGGGTCGGAGTCAAGGAAATACTCCATCCGCTGGGGTTCCTGAGCCTGCATTACCAGCATCGGCAAGAGGGTGAGCACAGTAAACAATCGCTTTCTCTTCATCATCTCTGAATGCCCACTTTAATCGTTACGTTCATCTTGCTACCCTTCTCCACTGTGGTTGGCATCACCAGGTCTTGAATGACGGGAGCGGCGGGTATGCCACTCAGCACGTAGGGGGAGTCGCCGGCAAAGGCACCGTAGTTGCTGCTATAATTCTTTAGCAGATTTGAATCACGGATGTCTTTGTCACTGTTATATGTCACTTCATCATCTGTAGGAGACACTACAACATTATCGCTCCATTCGTTATTATCCTCAATATGAATATTCGTATAGCTAACTTTTTCCTCCTTTATAATATTATGTTCGATAGTGGACGCATGAACCGTACGGAAGTTCTTCCAGTTGTTATCCTTACCTATCATGGTGTTATATGCAATATAACTGTTGCTGATATTCATGATGTCCCATTCACTGCCTTCGTTATGAACGAAAATGTTGTTCGTTATTTGGGCATTTGTCATCAGGTCATTCAGGAATGCAGTAGTGATGACGCAGTCAGCGAAGAAGTTCTGATGGATGACTGCACCACTGGGGTCTGGACCTATGTAACTGCCGTCAACTTTCTCTCTACTGAAACGGATTCCGACGTATCCGCCATGATTAAAGAAATAGCAGCGGCGCACTACGCAGTTATCTGCATTGATTGTTAATAACTGAGTCATTTCATACTTAAATGTAAAACCCTCAATAACGGTTCCTGCTGCCCCTGCATGAATCAAAAACTCTGCCGTTGCAGCTGGAGCTGCTTCCTGTACCAAACCGTTTTCGTTGATCCAGAAGCCTGGGCCGATAAGCACAAGTTGTTTGCGGATTTCCGTCAAGCCGTATCTTGTGTTTGATCCATCCACCATAATGGTGTCGCCGGCACTGGCTGCATCATGAGCAGCCTGAATAGTGGAATAAGGCGCCGAACTGCCATTCACATTACTTACTCTGAGGATTGTTGCATTGGCTGCCATAGCCATGCAGACGGCAGCCAGGGTGAAGATTGTCTTTTTCATAAGCTGTTAATAATTGTGTGATTAGGCTGCAAAGTTACGAAAAAAAAGTAAAATAACGAAAAATTTCTGGAATATCTTCGAACAAAGCGCCCTTTTAGTCTTCCGACATGTCGTGAACCATTTTGCGGTAGAGGGTATAGAGCTTTTGGCGCGAGATATAGCCTTTCAGATGGTTTGCGGTGTCGATGACCGGCAGCCACTCTGCCGCCGTGCGGTCGAAGGTCTTCATCACGCTGGCCATGGGCGCCGTTTCGAGCAGCGTGGCTACCGGCTCTTCCATCAGCTGACTGGCCTTGAAGTGGTGGTACAGCTCAATGCGGAACAGAACCTTGCGGATGTGCATGATGTCGACCTCGCCCAACAGTGTGCCGGCACTGTCAAGCACAGGCAGTACGCGGCTGCGGCTACGGCTTACCTGGTTCACAATCTGTCCCAGCTCCATGTCGGGCGAAACGGCCATATAGTCGCGGTCGATGACTGACTCTAAGTTCATCAGCGTCAGTACGGCATGGTCAGTATGGTGGGTCAGCAGGCGACCTTCCTTGGCCAACCGTGAGCCGTAGATGCTGTGCGGCTCGAAGATGATGATGGTGAGGTATGACGACACAGACACAATCATCAGCGGCAACAGCAGACTGTAGCCGCCCGTCAGCTCAGCAATGAGGAAGATGCCCGTCAGCGGGGCGTGCATCACCCCCGACATGACTCCAGCCATGCCCATCAGCGCAAAATTCTTCTCAGGTACGTAGACACCTACCTCGTGTATGTTCCACAGGCGGGAAAAGAGGAAGCCCGTGAGACAACCTATAAACAATGACGGTGCGAACGTTCCGCCGCAGCCTCCTCCGCCATTGGTTGCCGAGGTGGCAAACACCTTGGTCAGCAGCACCAGTGCAATGTAGGGAATCAGCATCGCAGTCTGTCCGGCAAAGAGCGAGTTGTCGAGTATGCGGTTCCAGTCGGCCTCGGTCTTACCATTCAGCAAGAGGTTGATGCTGCTGTAGCCCTCGCCGAACAGCGCCGGGAAAAGGAATATGAGCAGGCTCAGCATGGTACCGCCAATGGCCAGGCGCACGTATGGTTTGTCCTTGAACCGTGCGAAGATACCCTCAGCAAAGCCCATGGTGCGGATGAAATAAAGCGACACCAGGCCGCACGCGATGCCCAACAATAGGCAGGCAGGCACACGCTGCACCGTCCACTCGTTGTCAAGATGGAAGGTGAACAACGCCGCGTCGCCGCTGAAGATGTAGGTGAAGCATGTCGCCGTCACACAGCTGACAAGGATAGGCAGCAGCGACGACATGGTCATGTCGATGAGCAACACCTCCAAAGTAAAGACGAGTCCCGCTATGGGTGCCTTGAAAATGCCAGCGATGGCTCCTGCCGCTCCGCATCCAACAAGCGTCATCAGCGTCTTGCGGTCCATGTGGAACAGCTGTCCCAAGTTTGAGCCGATAGCCGATCCCGTCAGCACAATCGGTGCCTCAGCTCCTACTGATCCGCCGAAACCGATGGTGATGGCCGAGGCTATGACGCTGGACCACGTGTTGTGCGACTTCAGCCGCGACTTGTTCGAGGAAATGGCATACAGAATGCGCGTAATGCCATGTGAAATATCGTCGCGCACCACATAGCGGACGAAGAGCGACGTCAGATAGATGCCCACTACCGGATAGACCAAATAGAGCCAGTTGGCGTGCGACCGCTCGAACTGCGAAGTCAGCAATGCCACGATGAGGTTGATGATGCTATGCAACGTATAAGCAGCCACTGCCGATAGCAGTCCGACGATGAATGCCAGGATGAGCAGAAACATCTTGTCGCTGACGTGCGCCACACGCCAGTCATGCAACCGTGACACCCAGGAAAGCCGCTTATTATTATCAAATATCATTTCCATTGAGGCGCAAAGGTACAAAGAATCCTTGAAATTTACAGTCAGTTTATGTTAAATATCCTTATTTCCTTTGTCAACTGCTAAAAAGTTCGTACCTTTGGGGCTACCAAATTCTAAAACAACAAATTAATGAAACCCTAAGATAGGAACTATGAGTTATTTACGATTCGAAAAAGCCGTGATGACCAACCTTGAGGAAAGCATCCGACGCGAATTGCTCCGCACCAACCGTTCGGGCGCGTACAGTTCTTCTACCCTGGTAGACTGTAACACGCGAAAATACCACGGTCTGCTGGTTGTTCCCGTACCTGAGATTGACGACGAGAACCACGTTCTGCTGTCGTCACTCGACTGTACGGTGATACAGCACGGAGCAGAATTCAACTTGGGACTTCACAAGTATCAGGGCAACAACTACAGTCCGAAAGGACACAAGTACATCCGAGAGTTTGACGCCAGCCTCGTGCCTACGACAACGTATCGCGTTGGCGGCGTAGTATTGAAGAAGGAAGTGATTTTCCAGCATTACGAGGACCGCATCCTCATCCGCTATACACTGGTGGATGCACATTCGGCCACGACGCTGCGCTTCCGCCCGTTCCTGGCTTTCCGTTCGGTGCGTTCCTTTACACACGAGAACATGACGGCCAGCCGCGAGTACAGCCCTGTAGACAACGGCATCAAGACATGTATGTATGCCGGCTATCCCGACCTGTTCATGCAGTTCTCGAAGAAAAACGAGTTCATCTTCCAGCCCGACTGGTACCGTGGGGTGGAATATCCCAAGGAACAGGAGCGCGGCTACGCTTCGAACGAGGACCTCTACGTACCAGGCTATTTCGAGATGCCCATCAAGAAGGGTGAGAGCATCGTCTTCTCTGGCTCGACGTCGGCCTGCAAGCCTTCGGCACTGAAGAAGATGTTCGATGACGAGGTGGCCGACCGCGTGCCCCGCGACAACTTCTACCACTGTCTGGTCACGGCAGCCCACCAGTTCCACAACCGCAAGGAGAACGACGACCGTTACCTGCTGGCCGGCTACCCCTGGTTCAAGGCCCGTGCCCGCGACACGTTCATCGCCCTGCCCGGACTGACACTGGCCATCGGCGAACAGGACTACTTTGAGCTGGTGATGAAGACCGCCGAGAAAGGCCTGCGCGAATTCATGGAGGGAAAGCCGCTGTCGGTGCAGATATACGAGATTGAGCAACCCGACGTTCCCCTGTGGGCCGTTTGGGCCGTGCAGCAATACGTGAAAGACGCCGGCAAGGACAAAGGCTACCAGATGTACGGTCAGTTGGTGAAGGACATCGTGACCTATATCATCAAGGGTGGCCATCCCAACCTGCGGCTTGACGAAAACGGACTGCTATACTCAAACGGACGCGACAGGGCCGTAACATGGATGAACTCCATGGCTAACGGTCATCCGGTGGTGCCCCGTTCGGGCTACATCGTCGAGTTCAACGCCTTATGGTATAACGCCCTGAAGTTCTGCGCCACAATGGCAGCCGACCAGGGCGCCGAGAAACTGCGTGAAACAATGGAGAAACGTGCCGATTTGTGCAAGCGGTCGTTTGTCGATACGTTCGTCAACGAGTATGGCTATCTGCTCGACTTCGTGGACGGCTCGAACATGGACTGGTCGGTACGACCGAACATGATCTTCGCCGTCGCCTTGGACTACTCGCCACTCTCGCAGCAGCAGATGAAGAGCGTAGTAGATATATGTACGCGCGAGCTGCTCACACCGAAGGGACTGCGCTCACTCTCGCCGAAGAGCGGCGGCTACAACCCCATGTACGTCGGTCCGCAGACACAGCGCGACTATGCCTACCATCAGGGAACGGCCTGGCCGTGGCTCGGCGGTTTCTATATGGAGGCCTGCCTGAAGTTGTACAAGCGCAGCCGTCTCTCGTTCGTCGAGCGTCAGCTTGTAGGCTACGAGGACGAGATAGACTATCATGCCATCGGCACCATCTCGGAGCTGTTCGACGGCAACCCGCCGTTCCATGGACGCGGAGCCATGTCGTTTGCCATGAACGTGGCCGAGATTCTGCGTACGCTGCAACTGATGGATAAGTATTCATATCAAAAATAAGGAGGGACGACTATGAAAGTATTAATGTTTGGATGGGAGTATCCTCCTCACGTATTCGGTGGACTTGCCACCGCTAACTATGGAATCTCTGAGGGCCTGAAGGCACAGGGCGACATCGAGACGGTGCTCTGTCTCCCCCACCCGTTCGGCGACGAGAGCCAGCACGCCTGTCGCATCGTGGCCATGAACGCCGTGCCCATCGCCTGGCGCGACGTAGACTACGACTACGTCAAGAACCGCGTGGGCAACATCATGGACCCCGACTACTATTTTAAGCTCCGCGATCACATCTATGCCGACTTCAACTACATGAACGTCAACGACCTTGGCGCTATGGAGTTCGCCGGCGGCTACCCCGGTAACTTGCATGAAGAGATAAACAATTACTCCATCATTGCCGGACAAGTGGCTCGTACTGAGGAGTTTGACATTATCCATGCACACGACTGGCTGACCTTCCCCGCCGGCATACACGCCAAGCAGGTCAGCGGCAAGCCCTTGTGCATCCACGTCCACGCCACCGACTTCGACCGCAGTCGCGGCAAGGTGAATCCCACCGTTTACGGCATTGAGAAGAACGGTATGGACTGGGCTGACTGCATCATGTGCGTCTCGGAACTGACCCGCCAGACGGTCATCAACCAGTATCATCAGGATCCGCGCAAGTGCTTCACCGTACACAACGCCGTCTATCCCCTGCCCGACGAGTATCAGGCCATTCCACGTCCAGACCACACAGGCAAGGAGAAGGTGGTAACGTTCCTCGGACGTATCACCATGCAGAAGGGTCCCGAATACTTTGTTGAGGCCGCTACGATGGTGCTCCACCGCACCCGTAACGTCCGTTTCTGCATGGCAGGCTCCGGCGATATGATGGACGCCATGATCCAACTGGTAGCTGAGCGCGGCATTGCCGACCGCTTCCACTTCCCGGGATTCATGCGCGGCAAGCAGGTGTACGAGTGCCTGAAAGCCAGCGATGTCTACGTCATGCCGTCGGTCTCGGAACCCTTCGGTATTTCGCCCCTCGAGGCCATGCAGTGCGGTACGCCGTCGATTATATCAAAGCAGTCAGGCTGCGCCGAGATTCTGGACAACTGCATCAAGGTTGACTACTGGGACATCCACGCACTGGCCGACGCCATCTACAGCATCTGTCACAACGAGTCGCTCTTCCAGTTCCTCAAAGACGAGGGCAAGCGTGAGGTTGACCAGATAACGTGGGAGAAAGTAGGCCGCTGGATTAGGACACTCTACAGAAGAACCTTAGGGTGGGAAGAGTAATTAATTGATAATTGAAAATTGAAAATTGATAATTATGAAAACAATTTGCTTATATTTCGAAATACATCAGATTATCCATCTGAAGCGTTACCGTTTCTTCGACATCGGTACCGACCATTACTATTACGATGACTACGAGAACGAGCGTAGCATCACGGATATTGCCGAGCGTTCCTATATGCCGGCACTCAACGCCATCGGCGACATGATTGCCCAGCATGGCAAGTACTTCAAGGTGGCATTCTCGCTCTCCGGCACCGGCATTGAGCAGTTGGAGTATCATGCCCCACAGGTCATTGCGAAGCTGCAGGAGCTGGGACACACTGGCTGCGTGGAGTTCCTTGCAGAGCCTTACAGCCATGGACTGTCGTCATTAGCCAATGAGGAGACCTTCGCACTCGACGTCAAGAAACAGTGCGCCAAGATTGAGGAGCTGTTCGGCCAGAAGCCGACCGTTGCCCGCAACTCGTCACTTATCTACAGCGACGACATCGGCTCGCAGATTGCCGCTATGGGCTTCAAGGGCATGCTCACCGAGGGTGCCAAGCACGTGCTCGGCTGGAAGTCGCCCCACTATGTCTATAACTGTAACATTGCGCCGAACCTGAAGCTGTTGCTCCGCGACGTCGAGCTGTCCGACGACATCTCACTGCGCTTCAACAATGCCGAGTGGGAGGGCTATCCGCTGTTTGCCGATGCCTATATCGATCGCATTGCCCGCTTCCCCGAAGAGGAGAAGATTATCAATATCTTTATGGAGTTGTCGGCCCTCGGCATCGCACAGCCTCTCTCCAGCAACATTCTGGAGTTCCTGAAGGCACTACCTGCCTGCGCCAAGGAGAAGGGCATCGACTTCGCCACACCGACGGAGATTTGTATGAAGTCCAAGAGCGTCGGTGCCATCGACGTGCCCGACACTCTCTCATGGGTGGACGAGGAGCGCGACTGCTCCTGCTGGCTTGGTAACGCCATGCAGCGCGAGGCTTTCCAGAAGCTCTACTCGGTGGCCGACCGCCTGCGCATTGCCAACGATCCACGCATCAATCAGGACTGGGACTATCTGCAGGCCTCGAACAACTTCCGCTTCATGACCACGAAACCCTCGAACGTAGGACTCGACCGTGGTATCTACAGCGGACCGTTTGATGCCTTCACCAACTACATGAACATCCTCGGCGACTTCATCAACAGAGTCAACGCCCTCTATCCGCTCGACATCGACAACGACGAGCTGGAAGGTCTGCTCACGACCATCAAGAATCAGGGTGACGAGATTGAGATGAAGGACAAGGAGATAACCCGTCTGAAAGCCAAGCTCGAAAAGCTGGAAGGTGAACAGCCCAAAGCTGAAAAGAAACCGGCTGTCAAAAAGGCTGCGCCCAAGAAAGCCGCAGCCAAGAAAGAGGCATAAGCTGTAATCGGTCATTAGGATTGTTCCCCGGTGAAGAATCCTAATGACCATTTTTTACTTGCATCTGATGTTCTTATTCCTCTGCCAGCTATTACTGTTGATTAGTGCCCCCACCCCGCAGAAGATAACGGGTATTATTACTGATGCTGAAACAGGCGACAGCATCGGTTTTGCCAGTGTAGTCTACGAAGGGCACCATGTGGCGGCCATTGCCGACTATCGTGGTGTATATGCCATCGACCGACATGCCGGATGGAACCTGACGTTCAGCGCCTTGGGCTACAAGTCGAAAATCGTTCGTATCACTGAACACAGCAAGTCGCACCTGAACGTCGCCCTGAAACCCGACACCCGCCAACTGAGTAACGTTACCGTCAATTCGAGTCGCAGCCGCTACAGCCGTAAGGACAACCCGGCAGTAGAGCTGATGCGCCGCGTCGTGGCAGCCAAGAAGAAGACCGACCTTAGTGTCAACGACTATTATCAATACAACAAATACGAGAAAATAACGGTGGCAATGAACGACTTGAAGCCCAGTCAGTTGGAGCAGAAACCGTTCTCGAACCACCCGTGGCTGCTCGACCAGGTGGAGACCAGCAGCTACACCAACAAGCTCATACTGCCTGTGTCGGTCGACGAGACCGTCTCGCAGAAAATCTATCGCCGTGACCCTCGCTCGGAAAAGACCATCATTCAAGGACAGACGTCAACAGGTGTCAACGACCTGTTCCAGACGGGCGACATCATCAACACCGTTGTGAAGGATGTATTCACCGACGTCGACCTCTACCAAGACCATATCCGCCTGCTGCAGCATCCCTTTGTGTCGCCTATCTCAAACGAAGGTATCAGCTTCTACCGTTACTACATCGAGGACACGCTGACCATCGACCGCGACTCGTGCATACACCTGCACTTCCTGCCCAACAACCAGCATGACATGGGCTTCCGCGGTGACCTCTATATCCTGAACGACTCAACGCTCCACGTGCGCCGCTGCCAGCTGACCATTCCCAAGCAGAGCACCGTCAACTTCGTCGACAACATGGAGGTGCAGCAGGAGTACCAGAAGCTGCCCGACGGGCAGTGGGTACTTACTCAGGATGACATGATTACTGAGTTGAAGCTTTTCGACTTCATGAACGAGAGCGCACTGGTTACCCGCACCACCCGACTGACTGACTATGCCTTCGACCCCATTCCCAACAAGCTGTTCAAAGGTACGAAGAAGGAGGTGACCGAGGCTGATGCCCAAATGCGCGACAAGGAGTTCTGGAACCAGTACCGGCAGGTGGAACTGACCAAGAGTGAGAAACGCATGGACAAGTTCCTGCAGAATATCACCAACATGAAGGGTTTCAAGTACATCCTTCTCGGACTGAAGGCCCTGATGGAGAATTCCATCGAAACCAGCAATCCCAACTACGTCGATATCTGTCCGGTAAACACCATCCTGACCAACAACTACGTCGACGGATGGCGCAGCCGTTTCGGTGCCAAGACCACCGCTAACCTTAACAAACACATGTTCCTCAGCGGCTACTACGCCCGCGGATGGGGCAGCCACCAGAACTACTATAACGCAGAAGCCACCTACTCGCTAAACCGCAAGAAATACCTGCCCCACGAATTCCCGCGACGTACGCTGACCGTCCAGATGTCACGCGATGTATGCTCGCCAGGCGACTGGTTCTTAGACACCGACAAGGATAACATCTTCGTATCGTTCAAATGGGCCGAGGTGAACAAGATGATGTTCTACAACCGCCAGCAGGCCATCTTCGAGTACGAGACCGACTGGGGACTGAAGGCCACCTTCAGCGGTAAGATAGAAGAGAACGAAGCCTGCGGAGCCATGTCGTTCCAGACGCTCGACAAGCCCCGTCAGGACTTGAACCAGAAGCACGGCAACGGTGAATACATGCGCACCACCGAGGTAACGGCACGACTGCGCTACGCTCCCGGCGAGACCTACATCAACAACAAGTTCCGCCGTCGTGTCATCAATCTCGATGCGCCTGTCTTCAGCGTGGCCTATACCCGCGGCTTCGACAACCTTTTCGGTGGTGAGTATGAATACCATTATACCGAGGCGCACATCTTCAAGCGTTTCTGGTTAGGCAGCAGCTGGGGAAAGATAGACCTCGACCTCAAGGGCGGCATACAGTGGAGTCAGGTGCCCTATCCGCTGCTCATACATCCCGCAGCCAACCCGTCGTTCATCATCCAGCCGCAGACGTTCAGCCTCATCAATACGATGGAGTTCCTGAACGACCGCTTCGCATCATTCATGTTCTCGTGGGACCTGAACGGAAAAATCTTCAACCGTCTGCCCATCATCAAGAAGTGGAACTGGCGCGAATACATAGGCATACGCATGCTTTGGGGCGCTCTTAGCGACAAGAACAATCCCCTTCTGCCGGAAAACGCCGGCAACTCTCGCCTGATGTACTTCCCCGACGGTGTCAACGTGATGGATCCCCAAAAGCCATACGCTGAAGTAGTGGTTGGCGTTCACAATATCTTCAAGTTCTTCCACGCCGAATACGTCCGACGGCTGAACTACAAGAACCTGCCCACCAGCGGGCATTGGGGCATGCGCTACACCATCTCGCTCACGTTCTGATTGATTATCGGCTGATAATGTCATTTTTCATTGTTTGCGACTGAGTTGCAAGAAATGTTGCATACCTTTGCAGCCGGAAACGATGACAGAGATTGTCTGTCGTATCAGAAGGTATTCACGAATCAAACGTAGACAGAAGATGAACAAGAAAGTTGTCAGACTCATTGCGACGGCGGTGCTACTGGTGGGAGCCGTCATTGTGGAACATACCATGGACTTGCCCGTGTGGCAACTGCTGCTGGTCTATCTCGTACCTTATTTATTAATAGGCTACGATACGCTTTGCGAGGCTGCCGAGGGCATCATGGAAGGTGAGCCGTTCAACGAGGACTTCCTGATGTCGGTGGCCACCATCGGTGCCCTGCTTATCGGCTTCCTCCCCGGCGCTGAGACGCAATTCCCCGAGGCAGTGTTCGTCATGCTTTTCTTCCAGTTGGGCGAACTCTTCGAGGACTATGCCGAGGACAAGAGCCGCGAGTCCATCTCGCACCTCATGGACATCCGTCCCGACGTGGCGCATGTCGAGACAGGGCGGCAGAGTGACAGGGAACCAGAGATTCAAGACGTCAACCCAGAAGAGGTGACCGTCGGCTCTGTCATCGTAATTCGACCGGGAGAGAAGGTGCCGATGGACGGTATCGTCATCGAAGGGTCGTCGAACCTGAATACTGTCGCACTGACCGGCGAGAGCGTGCCACGGGCTGTGGCTGCCGACGACGAGGTTTTGTCGGGCTGCATCAACTTGTCAGGACTGTTGAAGGTGCGCGTCACGAAGACCTTCGGCGAATCTACCGTCTCGAAGATCATCGAATTAGTGGAAAACGCCACCGAGAACAAGTCGCGCAGCGAAAGCTTTATCACCCACTTCGCCCGTGTCTATACACCTGTAGTCGTCTTCGCAGCCATCGCCATCGCCATTCTCCCGCCACTGTTCACGTCTGGCCTCTCATTCTCTGAATTCCACGTCTGGCTCTACCGTGCCCTAATGTTCCTCGTCGTCTCCTGTCCGTGCGCTCTGGTCATTTCGGTGCCGCTCTCGTTCTTCGGAGGAATCGGCGGTGCATCGCGTAACGGTATTCTTATCAAAGGTGCCAACTACATGGACACGCTGGCACGGGTCGGCACGGTGGTGTTCGACAAGACCGGCACGCTGACTCACGGCGAGTTTGAGGTGAGCGCCGTTCATTCCGACAGTTGCGAAAGCCAACAGGTGGACGACCATAATCAGGAAGCCGAGCACAACCTGCTGCACCTGGCTGCGCACGTCGAGCGACACAGCACCCACCCCATCGCTATCTCGCTGAAGAACGCCTATCCCAACGAACAGGACGGCTGCACGATTGAAGACGTTGAGGAGGTGGCCGGACAGGGCATCCGTGCCCGAGTGAACGGCGATGTGGTCTGCGTGGGCAACTCAAAGATGATGGAAGCCGTAGGCGCACAGTGGCGCGACTGTCACAAAGCGGGTACGACGGTTCACGTAAGCATCAACGGCACTTACGCCGGACACATCGTCATAGCCGACAAAATAAAAGCCGACGCCAGTGAAGCCGTCAGCCGCTTGAAAGAATCTGGTGTCAGCCGCATTGTCATGCTTACCGGCGACCGCCGGCAAGTGGGCGAGGCCGTGGCTCAGGAACTGGGCGTAGACGAATGTTACACCGAGCTGCTGCCTACTGACAAGGTGGCCCACATAGAACGGCTGTTGAAAGAGCGCCGTCCGGGCGAATACTTAGCCTTTGTAGGCGACGGCATCAATGATGCACCAGTACTGGCCCGTGCTGATGTCGGTGTCGCCATGGGTGCCCTCGGTTCCGACGCAGCCATCGAGGCTGCCGACGTCGTGCTGATGGACGACCATCCGTCGAAGATGGCGCGTGCCATTCAGATTTCACGTCATACCATCGCCATCGCGCGGCAGAACATCGCGTTCGCCATCGTCGTCAAACTGTTAGTGCTGCTGCTTGCCGCTTTCGGCCTCGCCACCATGTGGATGGCTGTCTTCGCCGATGTCGGTGTTACGGTGATTGCGGTGCTCAATGCCATGCGGACACTGAGCACCCGCGTCTGACCTGTCTTTATCAGAGTCCAAGTTCCTGTTTCAGGAAGCGGGGTGTATAGCCCTTGTCGCTCAGTGCCACTTGTTCCGGCGTCCCAGTGCTAAGTATCTCACCGCCACGGCGACCTCCCTCCGGTCCCATGTCGATAATCCAGTCGGCCTGACGGATGACGTCCATGTTGTGCTCGATGACTATGACCGTATTCCCACGGTCTACGAGGCGGCGGAGAACCTGCATCAAGATGCGGATGTCCTCGAAATGGAGACCAGTGGTCGGCTCGTCAAGGATATAGACGGTCTTGCCCGTATCGCGCTTCGACAGTTCGGTGGCCAGTTTCACACGCTGGCTCTCGCCGCCCGACAATGTGGTGGAGGGCTGGCCGAGCTTGATGTAGCCAAGGCCGACGTCCTGAATGGTCTTGATCTTACGCAGGATGTCGGGCACGTTCTCGAAGAACTCCACAGCCTGGTTGATGGTCATGTCGAGCACGTCGGCAATCGACTTGCCCTTGTAGCGAACTTCTAACGTTTCACGGTTATAGCGCTTGCCGTGACACTCTTCGCAAGGAACCTGAATGTCGGGCAGGAAGTTCATCTCGATGGTCTTGTAGCCATTGCCACCACAAGTCTCACAGCGGCCGCCCTTCACGTTGAACGAGAAGCGCCCGGGCTTGTAACCTCGGATTTTCGCCTCAGGCAGTCCGACGAACAGGCTCCGTATATCGGCAAAGACGCCAGTATAGGTTGCGGGATTCGAGCGCGGAGTGCGGCCAATGGGCGACTGATCGACATTCACTACCTTGTCTATCAGCTCCATTCCCTCAATGTGTTCGAAGGGCATGGGCCGCTTCACCGAGCGGTAGAAATGCTGGCTCAGTATGGGCTGTAGCGTCTCGTTAATAAGTGTCGACTTGCCGCTACCGCTGACGCCCGTCACCAGTATAAGCTTCCCCAACGGGAACTCTACGTCAACGTTTTTCAGGTTGTTGCCGGTGCAGCCGCGCAATCTAAGTGAAGAGTGATGAGTGAAGAGTGAAGAATTTGCTGCCGCCGTCCCCGTGGATTCAGGTAAAGGTATGGCGGTAGCAAATTCTTCATTCTTCACTTTTAACTTTTCACTTACGAGGTAGCTCGCCGTCAGCGTATCAGCCTTCAACAACTCTTTGGGCGTTCCCTGGAACACCACCTCACCACCCTTGCGTCCGGCACGTGGGCCGATGTCTATAATCCAGTCGGCAGCAAGCATCATGTCGCGGTCGTGCTCTACGACAATGACCGTGTTGCCCAGGTCGCGCAGTTCCTTCAACGAACGGATGAGCCGTTCGTTGTCGCGCTGGTGAAGGCCGATGCTCGGCTCGTCGAGGATGTAGAGCACGTTGACTAATTGGGAACCTATCTGCGTGGCCAAACGGATGCGCTGGCTCTCACCGCCCGACAGCGATGCCGAAGGACGGTTCAAGGCCAAGTAGTCGAGCCCCACTTCCAACAGGAAGTCCAGTCGCGTGCGTATCTCCTTCAGTATCTCCGTGGCAATCTGGCGCTGCTGCTTGTCTAAATGCTTTTCTGCCTGGTCAAGCCATTCGCGCAGTTCGCCTATGTCCATATTGGCCAGCTCGGCAATGTTCTTATCCCATATCTTGTAGCTCAGTGCCTCGCGGTTGAGTCGCTGACCGTGACATTCCGGACAGACGGCTTCTGCCAGGAATTGGTCGGCCCATTTCTGGCCGCTGACCGAATCGTCGTTCTCCATGACCTGCCGCAAGTACTTGATGATACCGTCGAACGCCACGAAATAGTCGCTGCTCGTGTGTACCAACTCCTTGTCTATGCGCACGTTCTCTAACGAGCCGTAGAGCACTTCCTGTAGAGCCTCGTCGGGAATCTCACTGATGGGCGTCTTCAAGTTGCACTCGTACTTTTTCAGGATAGCCTCCACCTGCCAGAAAATCATCTGGTTCTTGTACTTGCCTAATGGCACGATGCCGCCGTCGTGTATGTTCTGCCGACGGTCGGGGATGACCTTCTTCAGGTCTATCTCGTTGATGTAACCCAGACCTTTGCAGTGCGGACAGGCTCCTTGCGGAGAATTGAACGAAAAGTTGTTGGGGGCAGGGTCACTGTATGAGATGCCCGTCGTGGGGCACATCAGCCGTTTCGAGAAGAACTTAAGCCCACCCTCGGTCCCTCCCGAAGGAAGGGGGGAGTAGGTTACATCGAGAATCATGACCAGTCCTTCACCCTGTTTCATGGCCAACGCCACCGACTTCTTCAGGCGGTCATTGGATCCACTTTCACCCCCCCTTTCGGAGGGGGCAGGGGGGAGGCTCAACTTGTCAATCACCACCTCAATGTCGTGGTTCTTGTAGCGGTCCACCTTCATGCCCTGCGTTATCTCCTTCAGCTCGCCGTCCACACGGATGTTCAAGTAGCCCTTACGGCGCATCGACTCGAAGAGCTCGCGGTAGTGGCCCTTACGGCTACGTACCAGCGGTGCCAGAATCAGGATTTTACGTCCGGCATAGTCGTGCTGTATCATGTCCACCACCTTCTCCTCGGTGTACTTCACCATCGGCTCGCCCGTCATGTAGCTGTAGGCACGGCCGGCACGGGCAAAAAGCAGTCGCAGGTAGTCGTAGATCTCGGTGGTAGTACCCACGGTGGAACGCGGATTCTTGTTCGTCGTCTTCTGCTCAATGCTGATGACAGGCGAGAGTCCCGTTATCTTGTCGACGTCAGGGCGCTCCATGCCACCGAGAAAGTTGCGGGCGTATGCAGAAAACGTCTCAATGTAGCGACGCTGCCCCTCGGCAAAAATCGTGTCGAAGGCCAGCGACGACTTGCCGCTGCCGCTGAGACCGGTAATAACCGTCAGCGATTGGCGTGGAATCTCCACGTCGATATTTTTCAGATTATGTACGCGCGCACCAAAGACTTCAATCTTCTCTTTCATTCCGTTGTGCTGTTCGACGAATCGCCCTCAATATAGCCTCGTAGCAGGTTGATGTCCTTGCGGATGTTATATTTCTTGCCGTCGGCGCCCTTGGCTTTCACCAGAAGGTAATAGACGCCCTCCTTCACGGGATTGCCTTTATAGGTGCCGTCCCAGCCTTTGCTGACGTCAGTCCACTCGAAAAGCTTCTGCCCCCAACGGTTGAAGATATAACCATGAAACTCGACAATGCTCTTCCAGTGACCTTGGGATTCCGGGTTGTTCACGCCCTTGGCACCGTAGATGTCGTTAATCTTGTCATCGTTGGGTGAGAAAGCATTTGGGAAATCCAGTCTGCTCTCACTGATGATGACGGTAACAGAACCGGAATCTACCAGTTCCTCACCGTTGTAAGCTGCGACAGACACGTAGAAGGTACCCGACTCCACGAAGCGGTATTCGGTGTCCTCCTCGTAGCGCACCAGCAAGTCTGTCTCGTCACCTTCACGCCGGAAGTGCCATACGTAGGACGGGGTTATATCGTCCATTTCCAGTGGGTTAGCCTTGAAAGTCACATCGAGCGGAGCCTCACCGTCTTCTATCTTCGTCGTTTCTTGTAGTACACCATCAGCGTCGGTATAGACGGCCGTCGGCGACACGCTTTGCGCATAGCTGCCGATGTACAGCAGCATGGCGAGCATGGTCAAAAATACACTTTTCTTTCTCATACATCATAGCTTTGAAGTCTGCAAAAATACAACATTATCTTGAAATATCCAAATCTTTAGCATTTTTTTGTACGTTCTTGCCTTTTTTGTACTTTTATTTTAGTACCTTTGTGGCGTCTTTGATACACGGCTTATTTGATGCTCAATCAATGAAATAGTTTCAGAATATGAAGAAATTTTTTGCAATGTTCGCAGTCGCCATAATGACTGCAATGAATGTTCAGGCGCAAATCCCCGCCAACATAAAGGCGGTGCTGGACAAGTGTGACGAGAAGATGGACAATCCATCGGGTATAGTGATGGACATTACGCTGAAGATGAAGATGCTGGTGTTTTCAGGAAATGGAACCATGAAGTGGTACATGAAGGGCAACAAGAGTTTCATGACGATGACCATGAAAGCCATGGGACAAGAGATGAAAGAGGAGGCGGGATTCGACGGCCAGCAGGAATGGCAATACTCGACTTCCATGTCCAAAAAGGAGAAGGACTCGCTGATTATTACCAAGACCTCCGTTGCCTCGAAGAACGACTACGGCATGAACATTGATTATGAGAAATCGTATAAAACGGCGAAGATGAAGGAGAAGGGTCTCTATTACGTCATCGATTTCTCAGACCGTATCGACCCGGAACTTCCGAAGAAAATGACGGTGAAGATTGCCAAGGACAGCTATTACCTCCGCGAGATATCAACATCAGTGAGTGCAGCCAAGGTGACGATGACCGTGACGAAGGTGACGAAGGGCTGCAGCGACAACTGGTTTAAAATCGACATGAACCGATATAAGAATGCTGTCGTGGTAAGGAAGTAGAATTAGTTCTATTTTCGCAAGATTCGCTTGCAAGGCAAGAACTCCTGACAACTCCAGGCAAAGGGGCAACCGATTCTCTCGGATGCCCCTTTGTCTATGGTGTGCTGGAACATACCAGCAACATACGCAAATAACTTATTACAGCGACTTATGCCAGCAGTTTCTTGACCTGCTCGTAGACGTTCTGTCCGGTGAAGCCGAGCTTCTCGTCGAGCACCTTGTAGGGAGCAGAGAAGCCAAAGCTCTCGAGACCCCAGACGCAGCCGTCGGCACCTACCAGACCTTCGAGGTTGACGGGCAGACCAGCGGTGAGACCGAACTTCTTCTTGCCAGCGGGCAGCACGCTCTGCTGATACTCCTTCGGCTGGCTGCGGAACAGACCCTCGGAAGGAACACTGACAATGCGAACCTTCACGCCGTCCTCGCGGAGCAGCTTGGCACCTGCCTCGAGCGTAGAAACCTCAGAACCGGAGGCGAGCAGGATGACGTCGTAGTTCTCGTCGGAACCAGCGACGACGTATGCACCCTTGGTTGCCTGTGTATAGTCGTTGCCCTCGGGCAGCATCTCGATGTTCTGACGCGAGAAGATGAGAGCGGTCGGCGTGTCGATGTTCTCCATAGCCATGCGCCAGCAGACGGTGGTCTCCTCGGCATCGGCAGGACGAACCACGAGTACGGAGTTCTTGCCGTGGTGGTTCTTCAGCTTCTCCATCAGGCGGATCTGTGCCTCCTGCTCAACGGGCTCGTGGGTAGGACCGTCCTCACCGACGCGGAAGGCATCGTGAGTCCAGATGAACTTAACGGGCAGCTCCATGAGAGCAGCCATACGGACGGCGGGCTTCATGTAGTCAGAGAACACGAAGAAAGTACCGCAAGCGGGGATGACACCACCGTGCAGAGCCATACCGATACAGCAGCAAGCCATAGTCAGCTCAGCCACACCTGCCTCGAAGAAGGCACCGCTGAAGTCGCCGCGAACCAAGTCCTTGGTCTTCTTCAGGAAACCGTTGGTGTTGTCGGAGTTCGACAGGTCGGCAGAAGCGCAAATCATGTTGGGCACCTGCTCAGCGAGCTGACCCAGAACGGCTGCAGAAGCACTACGGGTAGCGCTGCCAGCCTTCTGCTCCACCTTGCTCCAGTCAATCTTCGGAGCCTTGCCGCTGAACCACTCCTCAAGCTGCTTGGCCTGTACGGGATGACCCTTGGCCCACTCAGCCTTCTCGGCGTAGCGCTCAGCGCAAATCTTCTTCAGTTCCTCAGCACGCTTGGCGTAGAGAGCCTGCACTTCGGGGAAGATCTGGAACGGATTCTCAGGATCGGCACCGAGGTTCTTCATTGTGTTGATGTAAGCGTCGCCACCGAGGGGAGCACCGTGAGTAGCGCAGTTGCTCTCGTATGAAGAGCCGTCAGCCTTACGGGCACCCTTACCCATGACGCAGTGACCGATGATCAGTGAAGGACGCTCTTTCTCAGCCTGAGCCTTCTTGATAGCCTCACGAATCTGGTCAACATCATTACCGTCAATCTTCTGAACGAACCAGCCCCAAGCCTCATACTTCTTGGCGGTGTCCTCGCAGGTCACCACCTCAGTACGTGTAGAGAGCTGGATATCGTTGGCATCGTAGAACATGATGAGGTTGTCGAGACCGAGGTTACCGGCAATACGTCCGGCACCCTGCGAGATTTCCTCCTGCACGCCACCGTCGGAGATGTAGGCGTAGATGGTCTGGTTCATCACGTTGCCCAGACGAGCCTTCAGGAACTTGGCTGCGATGGCAGCACCAACGGCGAAGCAATGCCCCTGGCCAAGAGGACCAGAGGTGTTTTCTATACCGCGCTCAATCTCGCGCTCGGGGTGACCGGGAGTGACCGAGCCCCACTGACGCAGGTTCTTCAGGTCTTCCAGCGAGAACTTGCCGATAAGGGCGAGCTGGCTGTAGAGCATCGGAGCCATGTGTCCGGGGTCGAGGAAGAAGCGGTCGCGACCTTCCCATGCGGGATTCTCGGGGTCGTAAACGAGGAACTCACTGTACAGGGTGTTGATGAAATCTGCACCACCCATAGCGCCGCCGGGGTGTCCCGACTTAGCCTTTTCAACCATCGAAGCTGCCAGGATTCGGATGTTGTCGGCAGCCATGTTCATTACTTTGTTGTCGTTCATAATAGAATAGTTATGTTATTAAGAATTGTGTTTTTGTTTAAACAGTCTGCAAAAATAGCAAATTTCTTTCGCATTGCCAACAGTTTGCGTACTAATTAAACTTAAACGCGACAAAAAAGTATGGTTATGGCTGTATTTGGGCGTCAAGGTCTGCCACCTCCGCCGCCGAAGCCGCCACCTCCGCCGAAGCCACCGCCGCCTCCGCCGCCGAAGCCGCCTCCTCCACCGAAGCCGCCTCTGCCGCCGCGCGGTCCACCTTCGAAGCCTTCGCCGCCTCTGCCTCTGCCGTTACCACCGCCATTGCGCCCTCCGAAGAAGTTCATGCGGTAGCTGACGTGCAGCATAGCGTAGGTCGTGATGGAGTTGACTTCCTGGTCGCGCCAGCCGTTGGCATTGACAGTACGCGTGAAGTTGGTCTGTTCGCGCAGGATGTCGTACCATTGCAGCATGACGGTCAGCACCTTGCCACGCAGGAAACTGTAGCTGAGCTGGGCATTCCATATCAGCTCGTCGGTGTTCACCGTCTCGTCGCTGTAGCCGCGCTTGGAGTAACAATGGAAGTCGGTAGACAGAACCGGCCACCATGAAGTGTTCGACGATGAGCGTCCCTGAAGCTGATTCAAGTCTATGCGAGTATTGCCGCCGTAGTTGAAGTTCCATGTGCTCAGGTTACGCGATGCCTGTAGACGGTTCTCGGTGCGGGCGTAGGTTGTACGGAAGTTGAGCGAGAAATTGAACCACCTGTTACGGTAACTAAGCGAAAAGTCGGGAGAAAGATTGTAGGTATGGGTGACGTTGCGGTCGGGTATTGCGGTGCGGTTCAGGTTGACGTAGCCAATCTGATGGTTGTAGCTGCCGTTGATGCCGCCGCTGATGTCCCAGCGGTTCAGGGTGTCGAGACCGATGTTGAACGAGCCGCCACCGTTCACGCTCCAGTTACCGTTGATGTTCTCGGGCCGTGAGATGCGTCCGCCGGTGGTCTCGTTATAAGTGACAACGTTTCCTATGGAGTTTCTGGTACTGCGCAGGCTGGCGTTCAGGCTGAAGCTCCAGTGACACTGTGCCTTCGGAATCTGGAATCCCAGACTGTCTTCCACCAGTTTTGGCGTGCGCTGTTTCTGGAAGTTCGTACTCAGGTTGTAAGTGAACGACGGTTTCAGACCTGGATTACCCATCGAGATGGAAAGCGGGTTGGTGTCGTCGTAGATGTCGAGCAACTGGGTGATGCTGGGCTGTGAGGTATTGCCACGCAGCTGGACCTGCAGGTTGGTCTGCTGGTTGAAGCGGTAGCGCATGTTCAGCGTCGGCGAGTAGTTGGTCACGGTGCGCACGGTGTCAATGGGCACGCCGAGATACTGTTGTATGTAGTGCGAGCGCTGTGGCTGGGCAGTCACACCGATGTTCATGTTCAGCTTGTCGCGCACGACACGCAGCTGCAGGTCGATGTTGTGTCCGTCCTCGGTGCGTTCGGAGTAGCGGCTCAAGCGGTCGCTGAGGTACATCTCGTATGGGTTGTCGAGATAGCCGAAGAGGAGTCCCCACTCGCGGTAGTCGTTGAGCACGTCCTGGAAGGCTGGTTCGCCGAGGTCGGGGAAATCGTAGGTGGCAGGATCGCTCTTCTGATAACTATGATTGAAGCGGTAGTTCACCTGCAGGAATATGCCCTGTGCCCCGAACGAGCGCGTGCGGTTCCTGTTGCCGAACGGTCCGCGTGCCCGCTGTTGGGTAGCGGTAGTGTCTTCAGGTTCTTCCTTCGGCTTGAAATTGTACAACGGCTCCGTATAAGTGGCACCGATGGAGTAGCTGAAATTGTCGTTGGCCGAGAGCGTATAGCGGTTGGTCTGATAGGTGGAGTCGTTGCCGAAACGGTCCATCTGCTGGTAGAGGTGTACAGCCGAGAGATTGGCATTACGGTTGTTGCCGTCGCTATAGTTGATGTTGCCACTGATGGCTATGTTGCGCCCACTGTCGCCGAAGCGGCGATAGAGCTGCATCTGCGAACTGAGGTTTTTGTTCTCGCCGTAGCTCATCGACTTTCCCTGTCGTCTGTTGACGATGAGTGAGTCCTGACTCAGAGTCTGCACCCCATCGTCGCTCAAGGGGTCGAGCACGTAGTCAAAGGGGTTGGCGTTGAAAGAGGCATTGTTCGAGAAGGAGCGGCTGTCGTTCGACGATATGCTCACGTTGGGACGGAACGAGAGGTTGGTCACCGAGTCAATCTGCCACTGCAGGTTCATGTTGCCCGTCCAGCTGTTGTTGCGCGAATAGCTCTGGCTGATGCTGTTCGAGAAGGCTCCGCCTCGGGTGTTGACGAAGCTCTCCGAACCGTTGCGGTTCCAGTTGTCGGCATCGTTGCGTGTCCAGGTGACGCGCCCGCTCATCTTCAGCTTCTGTCCGTTCTCATAGCTGGCATCGAGGGCTCCCGTCTTCGTCTCGCGCTGTCCCTGTCCGTTGCCGCGTCCACGTCCGCCACGTCCCGAGAAGTTACGGTCGTTGACGTTGTTGGCGTTGCCCATGAACGTATAACGCACGGCACCAAAGGGTTTCATGGCCGTCAGACGGATGCCATAGCGGTGTTCGGTACCGTAGCCCAGGTCGGGATTGGCCTGAATGCCGTTGCGGGCACTGCGCTTGGTCACAAACTCCAAGACGAAGTCGTCGTTGCCGTCGTCAACGCCCGTCATGCGGCTCAGGTCGCTCTTCTCGTCGTAGGCCTTCACCTTGTCGATGACATACGACGGCAGGTTTTTCATCACGGCATCGTTGTTGCCCGTCATGAAGTCGCGGCCGTCCAACTTGAATTTCCTGACGTCCTTACCGTTGATGCTGATCTTACCGTCATCGTCAATCTTTGCACCGGGCAGCATTTCTACCAGAGCCTCGATGACCGAACCTTCGGGCACACGGAAAGCATCGGCATTATAGACCACCGTGTCGTCCTTGATGACCATCTTCGGAATATTGGCCGTCACCAAAGCCTCCTTCAACTCAACGGTATTCTCCTTCATGGCAATGTCGCCAAGAGCCAACTGTCGGCCAGAGGCCTTCGTCAGGTTCCGATGCAGTTCCTCATAGCCCAGATAGGTGACCTTGAGCAGGTATGTTCCTGAACTTACATTATTAAACTGAAAAGCACCGCGTTCGTTGGAGAAAGCGCCTCCTACAAACGTGGTGTCCTTGTTATTCCTGATACGATAAAGTTGCACTGTGGCCCTCACCATGGCCTCTCTGCTCTCACTGTCGATGATGCGGCCCGTGACTGATTCTCTCTGAGCACTCAGCGGGAGAGTACACAGAAGCAGAAGGGGCAGCAGGTAAATGTTACGAAGATTCATTAAATAACCAAGATAAGCTAGTTTCTGTCTCTTAGACGCGCCAACCTGCCAATGGTTTAATGCCAGTAAAAATTTTCTGCAAAGTTGAGACGCGATACGGATTTTTTTCGTACCTTTGCACCGCAATTGTAGAACAAAAGAAACGATAAGACATGGCAACAGTAAAACCGTTTAAAGGAATACGCCCGCCCCGCGAGTTGGTGGAGCAGGTGGAGAGCCGTCCCTACGACGTGCTCGACAGTGAAGAGGCACGCGCCGAAGCCGGCGACAACGAAAAGAGCCTCTACCATATCATCAAACCCGAGATTGACTTCCCCGTGGGTACGTCGGAGTACGACCCGCGTGTCTATGAGAAGGCTGCCGAGAACTTCCAGAAGTTCCAGGACAAGGGCTGGTTAGTGCAGGACTCGCGCGAACATTATTATATTTATGCACAGACAATGAACGGAAAGACCCAGTATGGTCTCGTGGTCTGTGCACATACCGACGACTACATGGCCGGACGCATCAAGAAGCATGAGCTGACGCGACGCGACAAGGAGGAAGACCGCATGAAGCACGTCCGCGTAAACAACGCCAACATCGAGCCAGTGTTCTTTGCCTATCCCGACAATGCGGTGCTCGACGAGCTGCTGAAGCGTTATGCCGCCACCGAGCCTGAGTACGACTTCATTGCGCCCATCGACGGCTTCCGCCACCAGTTCTGGATTATCAGCGACGAGCACGACATGCAGACCATCACCGAGGAGTTCAGCAAGATGCCCAGCCTCTACATTGCCGACGGTCACCACCGCTCGGCTGCCGCCGCCCTCGTAGGCGCAGAAAAGCAGAAGCAGAACCCCAACCACCGCGGCGACGAGGAGTACAACTTCTTCATGGCCGTCTGCTTCCAGGCCTCGCAGCTGACCATTCTCGACTACAACCGCGTGGTGAAGGACCTGAACGGCATGTCGTCGGAAGAGTTCCTTGCTGCGCTCCAGGTGAACTTCATCGTCGAAGACAAGGGCACCGACATCTACAAGCCCGCCAAAGCCCATGAGTTCTCGCTCTATCTCGATGGCCGCTGGTACAGCCTCACAGCCAAGGAGGGCACCTTCGACAGCAGCGACCCCATCGGTGTGCTCGACGTCGACATCTCCAGCCGGTTGATTCTCGACGAGATACTGAACATCGGCGACCTGCGCTCTTCGCAGCGCATCGACTTCGTCGGCGGACTGCGCGGACTGGGTGAGCTGAAGCGCCGCGTCGACTCCGGCGAAATGCGTGCCGCCCTGGCACTCTATCCCGTGTCGATGCAGCAGATCATGGACATTGCTGACAGCGGAAAGATCATGCCGCCAAAAGCCACCTGGTTCGAGCCCAAGCTGCGCTCAGGGCTTGTGATTCACAAATTGGCGTAATAACGTATACCATCATACAGTTATATCGTTATATCGAAAATGTCCGACGAATACCACACCATCGAAGGAACAAGCGAGGGCTACTACACCGAGAAACGGAGTAAGTTCCTCGCTTTTGCCCATCACGTCACGACGGTCGACGAGGTGAAGCAGCTGCTTGACGGGTATCGTAAGAAGTACTACGATGCCCGCCATGTCTGCTACGCCTACATGCTCGGCCCGGAGCGGACGGAGTTCCGCGCCAACGACGACGGAGAGCCTTCATCGACGGCGGGAAAGCCCATCCTCGGACAAATCAACTCCAACGAGCTGACCGACATTCTGATAGTCGTCGTGCGCTACTATGGCGGCGTGAACCTCGGCACCAGCGGACTCATCGTCGCCTACCGCGAGGCAGCTGCCGATGCCATCAGCCATGCTGCTGTCGTGACTAAACAGGTGGAAGAAACCATTACCTACACCTTCGCCTATCCCATGATGAACGACGTCATGCGCATCGTCAAGGAAATGGCTCCACGCATCGTCTCGCAGACCTACGACAACACCTGTGAGATACGGCTCGCCATCAGAAAATCGGAGGCCGAGCGGCTAAAAAGCAAATTAAGTAAACTTTCTTTCCAATAAATTTGGCGGTTTCAGAAAAATATAGTAACTTTGCACCCGCAAACGAGAAAAGCAGTATTGGAAGGTTGGCAGAGTGATCGATCGCGCTGGACTCGAAATCCGGTATACCCCTTTCGGGTATCGGGGGTTTGAATCCCTCACCTTCCGCAAAACGGGGCTTTACTCTCCGCTGAAACAAGAAGGAAGTCGCAAAACGGCCTCCTTCTTTTGTTACTGAAAATCAGGCATTTGCAGCCATTGAATATATATTGAAAGGGAGGACTCTTTTGGGCTTTAGGTTCAAATCCCCCTTTGTCAGAACACGTTTAGGAAGCATTAGTAAATCAGGCGATTATGTAAAACGATATGAGTGACGAGGATGAAATGTTTTACCATAGTTTTACCTCTTTTTATCGGAAATAGATTGTTTTGCCACAAATTTATTATATTTTTGTGGCAAAATATATGTTATAAAGGTCAAATAACTAAAGTTTCCCACCCTCAGAAATCCCTTTATATAAAGGCGTTTCCAGAAAATAAGCGCATCTTTAACATTTTTGCGTAGTATTTCACAAATGCACTTCTCCCTATTAATGGGGACTTTCGGGAACATTGGTATTCATTCTCTATTTCATTAACATTCATTATGTCTGTGTTAAAATCCTTTGTTTACGGGCATACTCGTGATGCAAAGATTTCAGAACCCCTTTGTTTGTGGGCGTTTTGAAAAGGTGGGAAACTTTAATCAAATAACAAGCCTATCATTATCTAATTTCTATTATTTTGTTTCTGTCGAATGTCAGATGTTCGTTGTGGAAGGCATAACCGAACTGGTTGCAGACGCAGCGAGTGGTGCCGATAGTCTTGTCAATATTGCGATGGGAATGGCCGTAAATCCAATAGTCGATGCCGCTGGTTGCAATATAATCAGCAAGTTCGACGGTGAAGGCTCCATTGATTTGACTTCCCAGAAACTCTGGTGACATCAGTTGGAAGGAGGGTACATGATGGGTAACGACAATCTTGTGTTTGGCCGTGCTGTCGGCTACAGACAGCTTGATAAATTCAAGGCATCGCTTGTGTTCGCGATTGAAATCGGCAAAGGTGAGGATGTCCTCGCCGTAGAGAATGCGACGGAAGTCGGTGACACTATGCTCTGTGATATAGGCATCCTCCAAGGCGATATTGGCCCAAAGTGTAGAGACGATGATGTCGATGTCCTGAATATGGACAACGGTATTATAGTAATAGTGGATATTGGGGCGAATCTCACCTATGAGTCCGTCGTGCATGGAGGACAGATCATAGAACTTGTAGAACTCATGATTGCCTAATGCCACGATGACCAGTTGATAGTTCTCGGAAGCCCAATCCCAGAAAGGATGTGTCTGGTAGTTGTCATCACCGAGATAGCCGATGTCGCCCGCCAGCACAAGGATGTCGCCACGGACATTCATGGGTTCTTCCTGCTTGAGGATTCGCCAGTTATCGGCAAATTCCAAATGCAAGTCGGATGCGTATTGTATCTTCATTTCTCTTCGCTCACTACAAATGATTCTTTCAGAGTGTCCACAAATGCCTGGATGACATCTGCATCCCTTTCCAAAGCATCTTGTAAAGACTGGCTTGGCAACTCCTTTTCAATGGACGCAGCATATTCCATTACACTGTCATAAACGGACTTCGGTACAGCAACGGGTTCAGGGATAGAGGCTGTTGCTATGAGTTTCAGGACATCAGTCTTATGCTTCTTGATGTCCTTTGAATTAACTTGCTTACCGTTTGCACGCTCTTTGAGCAAGTTGAGATAGGCACGGGCTTTCAGACATATCAATGTCGTAGGTGTAGCAATGCGTACACCATCTTGTTCTGCACTATTGGCTACCGTCAGTTCGTAGCTGTCATCGTCCATCATTATTGCGGAAAGACTTGACAGGTCTTCCGAAAAGGGAATAGGCTCAATGTGAAAGCCAGAAGGTTCACCCAAAATGTCTGAATGACGCGAAAGTAATTCAATCTGTACGGGATACCCTTCTTTTTCGGTTGTGAAGCGATATAGCGTATATGTCGGAGTCTTGTCATCTTTCTCCCGTTTTCCAGCCTTGTATTCACCATCTTTGATGAACTGCCAGAAGGCACCACCATATTCTTTTGTCATCTTCTCAACCACCAGAATCATGTCTATGTCATCAGTGGCACGTGGACGCATATCGGTATCACTCAGTACAATGTCACAGGCTGTTCCACCTATAATCACATAGTTGTCCTTGAAATCGGCAAATGCCTCCTTGAATTTATCTAATCCTACTACCATAGTTTGTTAATCATTATTTCTAATTCCTTTTCTGTTCTGGGGTCACGGTCGTCTCTCAACGTGAGATAAAGAGAAAGTGGGTCTGCATAATATTGATGCAGAGGCGGGTAGTTCCATATCTCAATACAGATATTTCCTTCGACATCATTTTGGTTGACGAATATACTGTTGTGTTGCAAATCCTTATATCCTTTCGCATCCATTACATACGTTTTCGTCCCGTTTGGATTCAGTGAAGTATAATGGGCCAAAGCTGTGATACCTCCCTCTGTAAATGGCAGGTCTGTCACGATGTCATCACAATAGAGTTTCTTTTTGATGGGATTCTTCAGATAGGGTAAAGAACGTTCCCACACTTCTTTTTTAGTCCCCTCAAAGAAGATACGTTTTACTCGGTTCTCATCTATCTCAATCTTGCACAAATGAAGTTCCTCCAGATTCTTGAATGCTCTTGATATGGTAACGTATGTATAAGGTAATTTCGATTCCATATCAGCCATAGACCAACCACTCATATTGTCTATTTGCAAATGATACAACGTTATATACTGTGCAACCGAAGATAGTCCTTCTGCCTTTTTGTGAGTAGTTTCCTTATAGTTGATGATTAAGAACGGTAGGAATGCGAATTTGCCTGAAACGATGAAATAGACGCCTCGGTCTATGAGTCTGTTTCTTTCCACAAACAGGAGATTGCGGAACAGAAAGACAACTGGCAAATGAAGTATATCCTTCAGGCGTTCTGCCAGCTTCAGACAATCAATGGAGGCATGATTCTCTTCTTTCTTAGTTTCCAACAGACAAAATGCATTCTCATTGAATGTTGCCCGATAGAATTGAAACTTCAGTTTCGTGTCAATCGGAATACCTTTCAACTCTTCTTTTTTCATGGGAGATAATGCCAATATCTTCCCTGCGACCTTAACTTCCACCATCTTTATTCTGTTTGTACCATTATCTTTGTTTGTGAAAACGGTACAAAGTTAATGAAAATAATCAATACACAAAAGACTTTTGAGATTTTTTTTTGCAAAAAATCGACCTTAGGTCGCTTGGCTCGTCCAAGAACCTTGAATCCCATGTTACTCCCAGTTTAATTCGTTAAAATGTGCCAGGAAAGGAATGGCGCCGAAGCGTCCGTTGAGGTAGCCCTTTTCCAAATCTAAGTCTGCACGAGGCTTGAACTCGTCGAGCGTGTAAAGATGGGTACTCTGCGTTTCACGGTCTTTCTCGGCAAACCAAATCTCGTCGTTGCGGAACACCTGTCCGTCGAGCAGTCCCGCATCGTGAGTTGTGAAAATCAACTGGCCCTTCATGTTTTTGTCATTGACAATACGCGAAACCAACGTCCGTACCAGCGTAGGATGCAGGCTGCGATCCAGTTCGTCGATGACGTAGGTGCAGGCCTCGCTCTTGACGTTCTGCACCATCGGCACGAAGTCGAAGATGCGCTGGGTACCATCCGACTCTTCTTTCAGTTCAAAGTCATAGAGGTTATCGTTCACTTTGTGGAGCGCTTTTACACGGCGTACGAAATACTTGTTGCCTTCGCGGCGCATACTGACGGTGAAGGCTCCCGTATCTATCATCACCTCTTCCTGTCCCTCCGGCGAACGGGAAAGGCGCTTGACAATGCCCTCCACGCCCTGCACCAGTTCAGGCCATTCCGAAATGCTCTGCTTGAACGACTCAATATCCTCATCCTTCAAGGTCAGTTCGTTGATGCCGAGATCCAAGGCCGAAATAAGTGCTTCGGACTGCGACTTGAACCCTTCGTTGGAATACCTGTTGTCGAAGATAGAGGTCGAACGGGTCTCTGGGAAGATGACGTGCAGTTTGGTGGTCAGCCACAGGAAAGCATCCGTCATCTGGCCGTTCTTCACCACGTCATACTTCGACAGCAACAGTTCGCCAGCTTTCAGCAGATTGTCCTCTAACAGCGAAACCAGCAACTTTATTTTCTCTGCATCCTTTTTTCCTGCCGTCAGATTGATGCTCGTCTTGCCAGTCTGTACATCGTACTTGCGTTCAAACACACACACGGGTTTCTTGATAGTGGAATACAGCCATTCCTCCATGCAGAGGTTGCCACGATAACTCACCCCGTAGGAATACAGGTCTGACTCTGTGGCAAATTCCACCTCAATGGAAACAGGCATTTCCGGATCGTTATACTTGTTGACATCCCTGAAGGCCGTGGGAGGCAGACTTCCCGTTGCCACCATGGTTTGGAGTCGGCCAAGCGCCTTTACCAGACAAGACTTTCCCGCACCGTTGGCACCGTAAATCACTGCCGTGCGCAACACATTGGCCCCACGGCCCTGACTGTGTACGTGCCAGTCCTTCCTGCGGACATTGGATGACGGCAACATCGTAAACTCCGTTTCCTGTCCGTATGACATAAAATTCGTCGTTACAATCCTAATCAGCATAATAGAACTTATTAAAGATGCCGCAAATTTACGAAATTTTCGTTATAGAGCAAGGATTTACAAGCAGATTATTTGTATTTTAACGTATTTTTTTCAGGGAAAATAGTTGCTATCTCCATATTTTTTCGTACTTTTGCCCCAGATTTACAACGTGATCTACACCATTTATTTACATAAAAAAACAGCAATGACATTGAATTTTAAGACCTGAAAAAGCGTTTTACCATTGTTTTCCAACATGGTAATCCTTGTACAGAGCAAAAATAAAAACGGTTGAAAATCAGTTAGATATGGTTGGAATGGGATTATCCCTCACCTTCCGCAAAAGGAGTCTCACTCTCCACAAGTAACGTTAAAGGGAACCTTAGTTCCCTTTTTTAGTGTCCGATTGCCAACACCTTGCTGCCAAAACACTAGCATGAAGTATTTCATAGAATGAGACAGAATTGAGATGTAAAAAGTGAGAAAAAAGATAATCTGGTGAAATCAATAGTTAATTATCGTATTATTTTGCATCTATTTCGCTGAAATTGACTATCTTTGTAACCACTAACAATGAAATAATCCATGCTGCTGTCATTGGGGTTTCAGAAGCGACAGTGAAACGTCGCATCGGAGAGTTGAAAAAGAAGGTGTCATCAGTAGAGTTGGCAGTAACAAAACAGGACACTGGGAAATATTTAACAAAAAGATGTAGAGTACCAGTTCGAGTTTTTTAAA
>Ga0310786_10000776_pt1 | contig 51247 bp, 50 predicted proteins | sample AusTroGonzalo_MG_FD_203881 | JGI IMG/M metagenome (GOLD analysis project Ga0310786, IMG submission 203881) | Bovine rumen microbial communities from tropical cattle in Woodstock, Queensland, Australia - Gonzalo_03 (v2) (version 2) | ecosystem: Host-associated > Mammals > Digestive system >...
CCGTACGGGTGCCGCTGATGTCCGCCTCGACATTACGCATGAAGATGAAGCTGCCGTAATTCGGCAACAAGGGTTGCACGTGCTTTCCGTTCACAAAACGCGGGTCGTCAACAGGAGGAGCCATCGTATCCGTTGAACCTTCCGCGCGCACGAACACGTAGCGCGTTATATAAGGTCTAAGGGCCTCCGATGGAAGAATTATCTGAAAAAACATCAGTGTGTCTGTTTGTGCAAATAGATATAGAAAATCGTGCCTTTGTCGGAACTCTCGAACTCGATATTAATATCAAAATTTAGCGCTTAATCAAGTCTTTCAGTTTGATGTCGGGATGGCGGTACTGGCGCTCCTTGCGCGTCTTAAGACCGTTCGTTATGAAGGCTTGTTGCGGACAGGCGTGCACGCTGCCGTGCCACGGCGGGGCTGTTACCTGTTCCTGAGAAATAAAGTATCATGGAGATTTGATGATTTACTTATTCATATTGCGAATAAAGTTCAAAATGATTTCGACTGCAGCATCCTCGGTAAGTTCGTCCGTTGAGAGTACCAGTTGGTAATTACGCGTGTCATAGCGGGATGTTCCGGTATGTTCTTTTATGTAGTTCTCGCGCATCTGGTCTATTTTTTCTATCGTTATGCGGGCTTCCTCTTTCGACATATTCTGCTCACGCGCTACCCGTGCTACACGGCTAAGCATGGAGGATTGAATGAAGATGCTAAGATGGTTCGGGTGGTCGCGGAAGATATAGAAACCGCTACGGCCGGCAATGACGCATGATTCTTCTTTGGCGATACTTTTTAGAAAATCAATCTCGGTGCGGAAAATGTCCTCGGTTTCTAACAATTCGCGCGAGTCGTCCATTTTGGCATAAAAGATGTCGTTCGCCGAGATTCCTATCTTACGCTTGAAGTCCGCCCACCATCCTTGCTCTTGACCTTTCAATCTCTCAATTTCTTCTACGGATAGATGGTATTTCTCTTGCAAGGCTTGAATAAGGGCTTTGTCATAATACTCAACGCCTAATTTTTCTGCCAGTTTACGACCTATAGTGCGCCCACCGCTACCTAATTCACGATTAATCGTGATAACAAATTTGTTGTTTGGATTCATACTATATAATTTTACTAATGTTATTCATTTCCGTTTGCTGTATTTGTCTTTGACAATGTTGTAAGAGTTGCGGATAAGGTCACGTGTCAAGTTGTCGGGAGCAGTATGCGGATTAAGACCTATCCAATGTTTCGGCGACTCGTTATACGGATTGCCGATGCAGTCATATTGCGCTTTCAGTTCGTCTATCCGTTCGGGCTGGCATTTGAGCGACACCACCTGAAAATCATTCAAGTCGAAGAAGCAAAACATGTGTCCGCAGACATAGAATACGAGTACGCCGTCTCCGTTCTTGAATTTCACAAACGGCAGTTTCTCCTCCACATCTGCGCCTAACGAAAGGCAGTAATCCCTATATTCTTCGACGTTCATCTAAAAAAGTTTTGCGTCAATTTTGCCGCAAAGGTACAAAATAAATCTGACATGTACAAGAAAATCAAAAGAAAAGCCTCAAAACATGGTCATTTTGTCACCAAAGAAGGACAAAATGGCAGAGAGCGGACAATTTGTCAGTTCAAAAGGGGCTGGCACAGATGTTGCAAGATTAGGGGTGTAAACGCAAGGTACGCGTAGAAGCCACGCACTGAACGCTACAAACATTGTTTAACTAAATTAGGAGGAAAAAATTATGAAACCTGCAATGTATCGTAGAAACAGTTGGCTGCCGACGGGAGGCTGGTTCCCGACCGTATTAGACGAGTTTTTGAACAATGACATGCTGAACACCGCGAACAACGTAGCGCCTTCAGTTAATGTCAAAGAGAATCAAAACGGCTACGTCGTAGAGCTTGCTGCTCCGGGCGTTAAGAAAGAGTACTGCCGTGTTCACGTAGATGAAGATCACAACCTGTGCGTTGCCATTGAGAACAAGTTCGAGCACAAAGAGGAAGACAAGCACTCGCATTATCTGAGACGTGAGTTTGCCTATACGAACTTCGAGCAGAAGTACTCGCTGCCGGACAATGTGGATGAGCAAGCCATTAGTGCAAAGGTAGAAGACGGTATTTTGTCTATCGACCTGCCGAAGATTAAACGCGAGGAAGGCAAGACAAGTCGTCAGATTGCGATTAAATAAAGGCGAATGGCTATAAGTTAATGGCTAACGTTAACGGATAAAGGAGCGACCCTTTTGGGCCGCTTCTTTTGTGCAATACTGCTATCATGTTTTTTTCTTCGGATTTTTAGGGAACCAACCTTTTTTGACACGTTCACGTTGTTTGAACACCTCGCCGATACTCCAGAAAGAGGAGAATGCAAAGATGCCGAGGAAAATAGAGAGGTAGGTGTTTTCTATAAGCAGCGAACCAACCAATGCCAGTAAGCCGACAATCAAAAACGCCCACCATGAGCGTACGCCGAAATAGTACTCCGCCTTAATGACCAGCGGATGAAACAAACCGATGCACAGGAATGCGCTTGCGCCGAGAAGAATGCCTGAGAAATTCATATAATCATTTACCATTTTGTCATATGCCATTTACTATTTAATGGCAGAACATAAAACCGAAATACAATCGTGGACCGGTTGGAAGGCATAATTTCTGCTTATGAATAGTGAGCATCCAGTCGAGGCGGAACGTGATGTGCACCTTGCGCGTGAGGCAGTAGTCGCAGCCTACGTACGGCGTAACATAGAATAAAGACTGCTTGTGGAAAGTGCTGTTGGCATCTTGGGTCCAACTGTTCTGGTCGCCCTCGAGGATATAGAGCCCTTTCATCGAACCGCCACCTATCGCACCGCCGATGTACGGCCAGGCTTTGTCAAGTCGCCAACATGCGTCCGCCAGCACGCCGCCACAACCTATGCGGACATAGCTGCCCGGTTTGAGCAGATCATGCGCATCGGTCATATTGCTCGGCATGGTGGATACGAAACCTTCAAATCCCGTTCGCAGGTGTTTCCATAGATGCACGCGTAGCGCACCTCCGATACCGAACGTGGCGCCTTGCGGACTGCATGAACGACCGCCTATGCTCGGTGCGTTCTTGTCCTGCCCGAACTGATAGCCGGTGTGCAACATCATACCGCCGGAGAAACCCTGATAGACCTTGTTCTTCGCAATACTGTCACGCACCTGTGCGGAGAGCGTCATGGTCATCAATAGACATAAGAATAATACTTTCTTTCTCATGATATTTTGCACTTTTTAACAAACCGAAAGCCGGCAACAATTAGGGCGGGACCAAGGCCCGAATAGAAAGACGCAGTAAACTCCACGGGTATAAAAGAAACAAATTTCAGCGCAATACCGAGACAAGACATACATATTATCAGGAGCCATCCTCGGAGTGGAAAAGTATGTCCGATAGAGGTTTTCTCCGGCAATGCAGCTATCAGGTCACAATACCTGTTCACAATACGGTGAAACATCCATAAAAAACCGCTCAGCACGCACAGCGTTATGAGCAGGAGCCACCATAATTCATTCGCCGGAATGACAGTATAGGCGGAAAAGCCTTTGGCGGTAATTATCAGTCCGGGAACACCCCATATAACCCCGGCTATGAGATATAAGATACGTTTGTTGATAGGGTTCATAATACCTTTGCTCGCATAATTACATAATTCGACCGTCCTTCGGACTGAAAGAATAAAGACCGTTCACTGCGTTCACTGAAAGAGTAAAGATAAAAAATGGCTCGACCGATAGTATTTAGTCTTTACTCCTTTAGTGAAGCGTTCCTTGCTCCTTATTCCGAAAAACGCTGCAAAGGTACTACAATTTTCTTAAAGAAAGATTAAGATTGTCTTAAGATTGATGTGTGTCTCCATAAATTGGGATGCGCAATTCATTTATGGTGCCGTTAATCGCCAATGTGAGGGAGAAATAATTAAGGCTTAGATGCGAGGAAACGCGTATTGAGCCAGGTTTGGCAGAAGGTAGTAGTGCTGCCAGAATACCGTCCAACATGGCGCGCAAATCGGTTGGCGACATAGTAATCTCACTGACGAATGGATCAAGATGCAGTTGAGCCACAAGACCTTTCGTTTCGAACTCTCCTTGATGACTATTAAGCCACTCAGTGATGAATGGTTGAATAGTTAGGCTATATGGTTTGGCTACTTTTTCCGAATGAAGAATCAAACCAGTCCCACGGATAGTCTCTATCGGGTAGTTGCGCGCACAGCCAAGTTTGCGCCGCAAAGCATTCAGATGAACATCAAGCGTTCCGGTGTCATACTGAAAACGTTGTCCCCACACCTTATCAATTATTCCCGTGCGTGTACATAAACGATTAGGATGTTGCATCAAATATGCCAACACCCCAAACTCCAGTGGAGTCAGGTTGATGGCTTCGCCGTTGTGCAAAACACTATGCACATCAGTATCTAATTCGATATTACCTACTTTGTAGTACATGTTATTTATCCCATGATAACATCAAGAACCATCATCAGGACGAAGCCGATGGCAAAACCGATGGTGCTTAGGTTGGAGTGCGTGCCGGAAGAGGCTTCGGGGATGAGTTCTTCGACGACTACGTACATCATTGCGCCGGCTGCGAACGCCAGCAGATAGGGCATCGCCGGCAGAAAAAGGGACGCTAACAGGATGATGAGCAGTCCGCCGATAGGCTCAACGACGCCGCTGAGTGAACCGATGAGGAAGGCTTTCCAGCGGCTGTTGCCTGCTGCCCGCATAGGCATGGAGATAATCGCTCCTTCGGGGATATTTTGGATAGCAATACCGATGGACATCGCCAATGCGCCCATAAGGGATATATCCGCGTGTCCTTCGTTGGCTCCGGCAAAGACCACACCGACTGCCATTCCTTCCGGAAGGTTGTGGATAGTGACCGCCAAAGCTAACATAGTTGTGCGAGAAAGGCGTGCTTTGAGACCTTCGGGTTTATTGCTACCGACATGCAAGTGCGGCGTCAGTTCGTCGATAAGAAGCAGGAAGCCGATACCCAGCAGAAAACCGACTGCGGCAGGCATGACCTGCATGAAGCCGGAAGCCTCAGGCATATCGATGGCCGGAATGAGAAGCGACCAGACAGATGCTGCCACCATCACGCCGGACGCAAAACCGAGCAAGGCTTTCTGCAAGCGGTCGGGCATGTCGCGCTTCATGAAGAACACGAACGACGCGCCGAGCATCGTGCCCAGCAGCGGGATGAGAAGGCCTATTAGAATTTCAAAAGCCATAGATCTTTAAAAACATTCTTATCAAATCGGGCGCAAAGGTACTGCTTTTTTTTGACATATACAAGTTTTCCATATGTTTTGAGAGACAAAAACATAGATTAACCCTTTGAAAGGCTTTCTATGCTTCGCATTTAACGTGCTTTGCTTGTGAAACTCCTTGATAGTAAACTCTCAGATAGTTTTACCACCCAATCACGTACTCCATAGAGTAAAGCCTTTCAAAGACATAAACCTACAAAACAATTGCGGGATGTACGATTATTAAGATTTTGCTCTTTATCGGCCTTTTACCTGCGAGCAGTTATCGTCCCGTATGTGAGTCGTATGTGGCAGGTATGCGAATGAGATTGACTGCTAATAATCTGCTAAATGTTGTGAGATTGATTTACACATTCACTGATTCACGCAAAAATGTGTGTTGGTTACTTTATACCATGCACTCTTCTAATAGGAAGAATTCTACTTTACATCGTGCACAAGACGAACAGACTGTCCTGAAGAACGCCATATACCATTTGTTGTATAAAAATAGTAATAATCAAAATATATCTCGCTGGCATAATTATCGTTTGAGCCTGGGGTAGAAGTCCAATAAACTCCATTTTGATTGAGGTAGATGATTTCAATTTTATTATGTTTTTTATCACGTTCTCCTGCAGCCGGTAAAAATATTGCACCTGCTTTTTCCATAACACTCCATTCCTCTATAGTGTAAGTGTTATCACAGAAATGATAGTCTTTATTGTTATCGAAATATGCATTTTCGGATTTATCCATACCAACAGAAGTTCCAGCTAAAAAAGCGACACCATTAGGAAGTTTCCACGCGTCAGGAAGAAGAATAACGCCATTAATTTCATTGACGCGACCTAATCCAAATAATTTATCCGCATTGGGGCGTGTAAAGCATAAATATTGCCATTCTGCTCTGGAAAGCGTACGCCATAAATTTTCTTCATTGCCTCCATTGGATATTTTATTGACACCCCAGTCTACAAAAACACTATAATCTTCAGAAGCGGCAGACGCATTTGATGGGTTATTCCCTGTGCCCCATCCGAATAAATCAATCCAGTCAATATACCCTTCGGAAATGTTCTTATTCGTTTCTCCTAAATAATCATATTGATGATCTGCAAAGCGCCAAGTTTTTGTTTCTCCTAGGTATTGCAAATTTCCTTGGGAGAATTGAATCTGACGATTTTCGCCAATAGAGAATTTTCCTGGCAACATACCTGCTATCGTTTCCGTGCTTTCTGGCGTGTTTGGATCAGGAATAACTTCGTCTGTTTTTTTCTCACAACTTCCTAACATTAAACTAGCCAAACATAGTGTTGCCATAAATAAATGTTTCGTTTTCATATTTTACAATTTTGTACAGCCTACTCTTTAATGGATTTTCGGCACTCTCCGTTTATATTAATTTGTTTATTACATAATAAAAGCGTGAGGCTGCTATGCCACACACTCAAGATGAAGGTCTTAGGATACCTGATAAATAAGTATGCAGATAGTGCTCCACGCTGGTACGCGGAAACTATTTGCAATCGTCTCATTTATCGGGTGAAAGTTTCCTAAGTTTTCATCTTAAGAGCGAAAGCAAACGCTTCTTTTAATTCAATATGTATCGCGCGTCGCTACGCGCTTTCTCCGGTTTTACGTCGCGGAGGGGACGGTATGTTATAAATCGCCTGACCAGCCGTGGCCGAGATCCCAGTGTTCATCGTACTTAAATTCAAAATACGGAAGGGCGAAGTATTTCTCTAAGAGAGCGGTCAACTCTTCCTCTTTATCTTGTGCCCACTGGCCAACAAAGACCACAAAGTGGTCTATACTCCAAGAGACACGACCACGCGGTACTTGCGTGTAGTCGCCAGTAAACTTAGTCGGTTCGTGATTGGCTAAAGCACGGAAATATTGCTTTTGCCAGACTTGGCGGTGCAAGGTCTGATAGTTGATATAGGGTAAACCTTTCGTAGCCGCCTCCTCAACCATCTTCGGCGTCAACTCCTTTTTGAATACGCCGAAGAAATCATGCTCCTCCGTGTCATACCAGAAGATACCTACAGCAGGCATCGGTTCATCAAACGACTTCATGTCCGCCATGATGGCTTGTTTTTCCTTATCTGATAAAGCGGTCATAGTTGTATTCAAGCAATTTTGCGCTGCAAAATTACTACAAAAATTTGATATATGCAAGTAATTTAGTAAAAAAGCATCGAAAATCTGCTTTTTTACGTTAAATAGTTAAAGAGTTAAAATGGTTTTTCTACGAAAAACGTTAAAAGGTTAGTCAAAAATGTCCCAACATGTTATAAAAAAGCCGCCAAGTCTGGAGACTTGACGGCAGAATTGTATTGCTTTGATTATCATACTTGTATCAGTTGCTGATTATTATTTCGCTTGACGCGAGAGACCTTCGATGAGTTGATCGAGGGCTGGGATGGAAGATCTCAGACAGTTGATATCCTCCATTTTGTCGGATAATTGCTGCTCCAGGCAACCGGGAATTTCTTTGGCTCGCTCTTCGAGCGCTTTGCCTTGTTTGGTAAGCGAGACGATACGCTGGCGCGTGTCCTCTTTGCCGCGTTTGCGGGTGACGAGGCCTTGTTTCTCCATTCGTTGGAGTAGGGGAGTAACGGTATTCGTCTCCAAGTGTAACCGGTGGGCGATGTCGTTCACCGGCTGATGGTCTTTCTCCCACAACACGAGCAACACGAGGTACTGCGGATAGGTGATACCCAGCGGCTCGAAATACGGGTAATAGACCTGCATAGTCAACCGTGCCGCCGTATAGAGACGGAAGCACAGTTGATTATCCAGTTTCAGTTGGTCATACATAAAACCATTTACCATTTCTAATCTCCCTACGGTCGAACGATCTGCTTCGCCGTATGGGTCATTTACTATGTACCATTTAGTTGGCTGGCGCCCATTTGCAACGGACAGGCGAAACGATTGCGCCTTCCTTCTTGAGGTCTGCAAACGCTTTGTCAACCACTTTGCGGTCCAAGCCGGTCATCTCAGCAATCTTACCGGCGTTTACGGGTGCGCCTGCTTCGCGCATCGCGTTTAATACTTGATTCTTAACGTCCATAACTTTATTTTTTTCTTTCAGTCAAAAAAGACCAAAAATTAATCAAAAAATATTTCTTTTTGGGATCATTTTGGGACATTTTGGACCAACCCAAAATTACATCATTGCGATGAGGAAATTCTCGTAGCCGAGTTTGTTGATGAAGTTGAGGTACTGTGCTTCCCAAGCCATGTGATCTTTCTCACCGTCGATCCATTTCTCAATGAGTTTGCGGGTAGGATAGTCATCCTTGAAAGCTTCGGCCAATTCGCTCAACTGAGCAACTGCGGTCGGTTCATAGTCCGATTCAATCTGCTGTTTTGGATCGTCATAGAACGGGAACTCGATGGTCTTCATCACCTCTTGAAGGTCTGCGGGTTTGTAACCGAGTTCTACGAGACGGTTGAGTACTTCTTCTGCCTCATCCCACTCTTCCTCAGCTTCCTCTTTCCACTTGTCAGCCAGTTTGTTCCAGCCGTTCAGACGGTCGTACGCCGAGAAAGCGAAATGTTGCTTACTGTTACCAAACCATACTGCGCCTGCCATTGCCAGGGCTTTCAATGCTTCTTCTCTTGTCATATCGCGTTCGGCAATCGGATCGCGATGTCGATACCGCTCCGCTAAATCGAATGGGCGACCGCTGCCTCCGCTCTCCCCAAAAATTAAAATTTTCGGGGACCCTCTATGCCGAGTGAGAGGGGATAAAGGTTAATAAAAAGGGTTGTTATAATAACTTTACTATTTCTTGTTCAAAATCTTTCGGCTCTGCCGTCGGTGCAAAGCGCTTAATTGTCTTGCCGTCCTTGGAGATTAGGAACTTCGTGAAGTTCCACTGGATGTCACTCTCGGTCTTGGCAGTATCGCTGATGCGTTTGAAGAGCGCTTTGGCAGCTTTGGCTTTGAGCCCTTTGTATTCCTCCGTCGGAGCTTGCTCTTTCAGATAAACAAAGATCGGGTCAGCATTCTCGCCGTTCACGTCAATCTTCTTCATAATCTGGAAGGTCACACCATAATTCAGTTGGCAGAACTCCTTTATCTGACCGTCGGAACCCGGATCTTGCTCCTTGAACTGGTTGCAGGGGAAGCCGATAATCACCAGACCCTGGTCTTTGTATTTCCGGTTCAGTTCTTCCAAACCTTTGAACTGCGGGGTAAATCCGCACTTGCTTGCTGTATTCACAATCAGCAGCACTTTGCCTTCGAATTGCGCAAAATCGAGTTCTTTTCCACGGCTCGTAAGCGCCTTAAAATCATAGATTTTCATATCGCGTTTTTGTTTATTTATATCGTTCACGATGCAAAGGTACAACAAATATTTTATATCGCAAACGATTTATCTAAAAAAGTGCATAAAATCTTCATTTTGCAAAGTCGAGATTACAATTATGGGTTAATTGGGTTTCTTTCATACTTCAGGTGGCTTAATAACCTAATAATAACCTAATAATCACCTAATAATCACCTAATATTGACGGGTATGAGGATGTTAAAAATTGGTATGAGGGAGGTTGGAGGATAATTGTTTTACCAATTCGTCGCTGATGTTGTTTCCAATTTGCCGGCAGACGTCCTGACTCCAGCGCTGTGCCATGCTTACGCGGTCGGAAGCGGAGTTCAGGCCTTGCAACATAGCGTAGATATAACCGGCATTGAAGTTGTCTCCTGCGCCGACCGTGCTTACGGTTTCAATTTTCTGCACGGAAAAGGTTTCGCAGCCTGTGGGTGTGAAGATGCGGATAGCGCGTGCGCCATCTGTGAGGATGAAGCGGTTGCAGAAGGGCTTTACTTTCTCATAGATGTCATCCGCATCGTGTAAGTTGTAGAGGTATTCGAAGTCTTCTTTGGAGCCGCGAACGACATCCGCCAGCCGCATGTTTTCTTCGATGTTCGGTAATACATCAGGGATATCAGGGATGTGCGATTTGCGGAAATTGATGTCGTAATACAGCCATGCGCCAGCTTTGCGTGCGTTGTGTAACAAGGTGCTTACCGCAGGACGGATGGCAGGATTGATGGCGAAGAACGAACCGAAAAGCACGACATCATCTGCGGTTATCGTTGGAAGTTTGCCATCCAAAGCCGCCGATGCGTGGTCTTTGTAAAAAGTGTATTGCGCATCGTTGTTCTCGTCCAGAAAAGCTAAAGTAATATGCGATTTGGTATTCGGGTGGCGGCAGACAAATTCATCCGACACCCCGTTCTTTTTCAGGAACGTACAAATCATGTCGCCCACATGGTCGCTACCGGTTTCGGTAACCATGATACATGGTATTCCGGCTCTACCTAAAGATACGATACTATTGAAAGTTGACCCTCCCGGAACTGCTTTTTGCGGCTGGTCATTCTTAAAAAGAATGTCCAATACCGTTTCGCCTATGCCAATTACACGTTTTTTCATGATACAAGAATTTGGTGCAAAGGTACTGCTTTTTTCTGATGTGAATAAATTTTTTTGCATTTTTTACCAAAATATTTGTATATTCAAAAAAAAAGTTGTAATTTTGCAGGCTGAAAGGAAAATTATGTAAAAAAGACTTAAAAATATACTATGTTAGACGCATTTTTTCGAATTCATGATTATTTGGTAGCGCAATCGCACACTCCTATTCGTCGTTTGTTAATGGACGAGATTAATTGGGGTGATCGTTTGATAGCCATTAAAGGCGGTCGCGGTGTTGGTAAGACGGATTTTCTGTTGGCTCGTGCGAAGGAGTTGGAAGCAGAGATAGCCGCTCGTCCGGCGGAGAAGGTTCGTCGCGGTCGTGCTGCTGCGCCTAAGCGTGAGGTATTGTATGTAAACCTTAACAATTTTTTCTTCACGGAGCACACGTTGGTAGAGTTTGCCGGGGCATTTGTTAAAGCCGGCGGAAGGCATCTGCTGATAGACCAGACGTTCAAATATCCGAATTGGTCGCATGAGTTGCGTCGTTGTCACGACCGTTTCCGTGATTTGCATATTGTGTTTATGGCTTCTCCGGTGATGCGTCTGATAGAGGACAATCGTGATTTGGCGCCGATAGTGAAGATGTACAATCTGCGCGGATTCAGTTTCCGTGAGTACCTGATACTGCGGACGGGCATGAAGTTTGAGCCGATAACGTTGGAGGTGATATTGAAGAATCATGCATCGATAGCGCGCAGTATATGTGAGCACATTGACCCGCTGGAATACTTTGATGACTATTTGAAACACGGTTACTATCCGTCGTTCTTGGAGAACCGGAACTTTGAGGCAGCGCTGTTGCGGCAGATGAATATGATGCTGGAGGTGGATGTGCTGATGATTAAGCAGATAGAGGTGTCGAACCTGCCGAAGATGCGTAAGTTGCTGCATATCATGCTGATGTCCACGCCGTGTGCGCTGAATATCACGAATATATCCGAGGAGATAGACACATCGCGTGCGACGACGATGAACTATATCAAGTACCTGAAGGATGCGCGTTTGCTGAACCTGCTGTATATGGAAGGCAAGTCGTTCCCGATGAAGCCGGTGTGCGTGTATCTGCAGAATACGAACCTGATGTATATGACGGTAGAACGCGAGCCCGAACCGCAAGCGATTTACGAGACGTTCTTCTATAACATGGTGCATGTGGCGCATAAGATTAACGCCACGGAGCGGAATGCGATGTTTGTGGTGGACGGCAAGTACTACTTCGATGTGAAGACGGAAAAGCCGGCACACGAGTGTATTCGTCCGACTGCGATTGGAACGCTGCAAGTGGGCTTGGGGAACTCGATTCCGATGTGGATGCTGGGGTTCCTGTATTAGGATTTGAAGATTTGATGATTCGAAAATTTGAAGATTGATAAAACAAAAACATATATGAAAGAGAAGAAATTTATGACAATGGACGGCAATGCCGCGGCTGCGCATATTGCGTATATGTTCAGCGAGGTAGCTGCTATCTATCCCATTACTCCATCATCGCCGATGGCAGAGAATGTAGATGAGTGGGCTGCTCAAGGCCGTAAGAACATGTTCGGCGAGACAGTATTGGTACAGGAGATGCAATCGGAAGGCGGTGCAGCTGGGGCAGTACACGGTTCGTTGCAGGCTGGTGCGTTGACGACTACGTTCACAGCGTCACAAGGCTTGCTGCTGATGATTCCGAACATGTACAAGATTGCCGGTGAGTTGCTGCCGACGGTGTTCCATGTATCGGCACGTACGTTGGCGAGCCATGTGCTGTGTATCTTCGGTGACCATCAGGATGTGATGGCTTGCCGCCAGACTGGTTTCGCGATGCTGGCAGAAGGCAGCGTACAGGAAGTGATGGATTTGGCAGGTGTAGCACACTTGGCAACGATTAAGAGCCGCGTTCCGTTCCTGAACTTCTTTGACGGTTTCCGTACGAGTCATGAGTACCAGAAAGTGGAAGTGGTGGATATGGAAGATTTGCGTCCGTTGGTGGATATGGAGGCGCTGCAGGCGTTCCGTGAGCGTGCATTGAGTCCGATGCGTCCGGTGATGCGAGGTATGGCGGAGAACCCCGATGTATTCTTCCAACACCGTGAGGCATGCAATAGTTGGTATAACGGCGTGGAGGATATTGTGAGCGACTATATGGACAAGATTTCCGAGATTACGGGTCGCAAGTATCGTCCGTTCAGTTACTATGGTGCGCCCGATGCAGAGAACGTTGTTATCTGTATGGGTTCGGCTTGCGAGGCGATTCGCGAAGTGATTGACTACGAGGCTGCGAACGGCAAGAAACTCGGAATGATCAACGTGCATCTGTATCGTCCGTTCAGCCTGAAATATCTCAAAGAGGCGTTGCCTGCAAGCGTAAAGCGCATCTGCGTGCTTGACCGCACAAAAGAGCCGGGTGCTAACGGAGAACCGCTGTATCTGGATGTAAAAGACGCGTTGGATGAACTTGGACTGAATAATATTCTTGTGGTTGGCGGTCGTTACGGATTAGGATCGAATGATACGACGCCGGCACAGATGTTGGCGGTATATGAGAACCTTGCGCTGCCGCAACCGAAGAACCACTTCACGGTAGGTATCGTGGATGATGTGACGTTCACCTCGCTGCCGGTAGGCGAAGAGATTGCGATGGGCGGTAAGGGCTTGTTCCAAGCCAAATTCTACGGTCTCGGCGCAGACGGTACGGTTGGTGCCAACAAGAACAGCGTGAAGATTATCGGCGACACGACCGACAAATACTGCCAAGCATACTTCAGTTATGACTCGAAGAAATCCGGCGGTTTTACCTGCTCGCACTTGCGTTTCGGAGACGAGCCGATTCACTCGACGTATCTGGTAACGACGCCGAACTTTGTGGCATGCCATGTTCAAGCTTATCTGCACATGTATGATGTGACGCGCGGATTGCAGAAAGGCGGAACCTTCCTGCTGAACACCATTTATGAGGGTGAAGAGCTCGTGAAGTTCATGCCGAACAAGGTGAAGAAATATTTCGCAGACAATGCAATCAGGGTTTATTATATCAACGCCACGAAGATTGCCCAGGAGATAGGTTTGGGCAACCGCACGAACACGATTCTGCAATCGGCATTCTTCCGTATTACGGGTGTTATTCCTGTAGAGAAAGCGGTGGAGGAAATGAAGCACTTCATCGTGAAGTCCTACGGTAAGAAGGGTGAAGATGTGGTGAACAAGAACTATGCAGCTGTTGACCGCGGTGGCGAATTCAAGGAACTCGCAATTGATCCGGCATGGTCGAAACTGGGTGCAGATGCGGCTAAGGATTATGGCAACGAGCCTGAGTTTGTAACGAACGTTGTTCGTCCGATTAATGCGCAAGACGGCGACTTGCTGCCGGTATCTTCCTTCAAGGAAGTGGCAGACGGTACATGGCCGAGCGGCACGGCGAAGTTCGAGAAACGTGGCGTGAGTGCGTTTGTGCCGGTTTGGAACGCAGAGAATTGTATCGAGTGCAACAAGTGTGCGTACGTTTGTCCTCACGCATGCATTCGTCCGTTCGTTTTGGATGAGCAGGAGTTGGCAGGCTTGAATGTTGCTGCAACGCGTGAGATGAAGGCTCCTGCTGCTATGAAGGGCATGCATTTCAGAATGCAAGTCGGTGTGATGGACTGCCTTGGTTGCGGCAATTGCGTGGATGTATGTCCGGGTAATCCGAAACTCGGTAAGGCACTTTCGATGGTGCCGCTGGAGGGACAGGAGGCAGAGGCTGCCAACTGGGATTACTGCGTGGAGAAAGTGGCTACCAAACAATCTCTCATCGATATCTCATCGAATGTCAAGAACTCGCAGTTTGCAACACCGTTGTTTGAGTTCTCGGGTGCTTGCTCGGGTTGCGGTGAGACACCGTACTTGAAGCTCATCAGTCAATTGTTCGGCGACCGTGAGATTGCCGCTAACGCAACAGGTTGTACCTCTATTTATTCAGGCTCTGTGCCTTCAACGCCTTATACGAAGAACGAGAGAGGACACGGTCCTGCTTGGTCGAACTCGTTATTTGAGGACTTCTGCGAATATGGTCTGGGAATGCAGATTGCGCATAAGAAAATCAAAGAGCGCATCGCGCTTCTGATGACCGACGCACAGACCTGCGAGTGTTGCTCGGATGAGTTGAAGGCAATGTTCAAGGAGTGGATGGAGAACAAGAACTCAGCAGAGGTAACCAAACGTCTCTACGAACCGCTTGTAGCGGCGATGGAGGCTTGCGGCTGCGACAAGTGCAAGGAGATTCTCAAATACAAGGATCATCTTGTTAAACGCAGTCAGTGGATTATCGGTGGTGACGGTGCATCCTACGACATCGGTTACGGCGGTCTTGACCACGTGATTGCTTCCGGCGAAGATGTGAACATCCTCGTGCTGGATACTGAAGTATATTCAAATACCGGTGGTCAGGCGTCGAAGGCTACACCGCTTGGCGCTATCGCCAAGTTTGCGGCAGCCGGCAAGCGTGTTCGTAAGAAAGACCTTGGAATGATTGCTACGACCTATGGTTACGTTTATGTGGCTCAGATTGCGATGGGTGCAGATCAAGCGCAGACGTTAAAGGCTATCCGCGAGGCAGAGGCATATCCCGGACCGTCGCTCATTATCGCTTATGCTCCGTGTATCAACCATGGATTGAAGGCTGGTATGGGTAAGAGTCAGGCAGAGGAAGCTAAGGCTGTTGAATGCGGTTACTGGCACTTGTGGCGTTACAATCCGCAACTGGAGGCAGAGGGCAAGAATCCGTTCAGCCTCGACTCCAAGGAGCCGCAGTGGGATAAGTTTGTGGACTATCTCAAGGGCGAAGTACGCTTTGCGTCCGTTATGAAGCAATATCCGGCAGAGGCAGAGGAGTTGTTTGCTGCCGCCCAGGAGAATGCACAATGGCGCTACAAGTCCTACTTGCGCATGCTTAATACACAGTGGTAAGAAAATCACATGCTACTAAGTGAAATACAATCTGTATTAGCAGGTGTTGCTGAAGTTAAATGCCGAATAGCCGAGGACATCGATATTCGGCATTTGCTGACAGATTCCCGTCAATTGGGAGATGACCCTCTACATACGATGTTCTTTGCTATTAAAACAGCGAAGAACGATGGTGCTAAGTATATTGACGAGTTGTACGCAAAAGGGGTGCGTGTGTTCGTGACGGGCGATAGTGTGGCGGCCTTGCAAGCCTTGGCGGTGTACAAACGCAGTCAGTATAAGGGTATCGTCATTGGTATAACAGGCTCGAACGGCAAGACTGTTGTGAAGGAGTGGTTGTATCAGTTGCTCAAGGACGATTATACGATTGTGCGTTCGCCGAAGTCGTATAATTCCCAAATAGGAGTGCCGCTGTCGGTGTGGCAATTGGGTGAAGGGTTAGCGGAGAACGTTGAGCGGAAAAAACCTAATCTTGCTATTTTTGAGGCCGGTATCTCGCAGGTCGGAGAAATGGAGAAGTTAGAGGCGATGATTCGTCCGACGATAGGTGTGATTACATATATAGGTGCAGAACATGGAGAGAACTTCGAGTCGTTGGAGCAGAAGCGTGCAGAGAAGATGAAACTATTTGTGCGCAGCGCGACGGTTATTGAAGATCCGACCCACCAGAATGCACGTACGTGTGCGGCGGTGATGCGGGCGCTTGGCTATGATGAGGAAACTATCAGCCGGCGTATCATGCAGCAAACTCATGAGACCGTACTTGAAGTGAATACTGCGGCATTGGTAGATAATGTGCGTTACTTCCGCACGCTTCTCAAACCGGAAACCAAGCTGACGTGCATGATAAAGGCTTTTGCCTACGGTGCCGGTAGTATAGAGGTGGGGCGTGCGTTGCAGCAATCGGGACTGGTGGATTACTTTGCTATCGCTGTTGCAGACGAAGGGGTAGAGTTGCGCCGTGCAGGAATAACATTGCCAATTATTGTTATGGATCCTGAAGCGGCTGCCATGGATATAATCCTTGAGAACAACTTGGAGCCGAACATATATTCGTTCGAGTCGTTGGAGATTGTTCGTCGAGCCGCCGAAGCTAAAGGTTTGGAGAATTATCCGATACATGTGAAGATTGACTCGGGAATGCATCGTTTGGGCTTTTATAAGGAGGAAATACCGGAATTGATGGCTCAACTACAGGCCACGAAGAGTTTGCGTGTTCGGTCGGTATTCTCCCATTTGGCAGGGAGCGACGAGTCGCAGTTTGATGCGTTTACATTGGAGCAGATTCGGTATTTTGAAGAGGCTACCGAGCCGTTCGGTAAGGATGTGCTGCGGCATATCTTGAATTCTGCGGGGATAGAACGGTTCACAACGTATCAGTTTAATATGTGCCGACTCGGAATAGGAATGTACGGATTTTCGTTTGCGGGTGCTCCATTGAAGAATGTATGTACGCTGAAGACGACTATCTTGAGCGTGAAAACTGTCGCGAAGGGCGAGACAATCGGTTATGGGCGACATACAACGCTTGCAGAAGACAGGCGTATCGCAGTTATCCCTATCGGATACGCAGACGGCTTTGACCGTCGTTTTTCCAACTATGGCGGAGAGGTGCTTGTACGCGGTAAACGCTGCCCGGTAGTTGGCAATGTGTGTATGGATCAGGCGATGATAGATGTGACGGGCACTGATGCACAAGTAGGGGACTATGTAGAGGTGTTCGGTGAACATATATCGTTGCAGGAACTGGCAGACAAACTTGGAACTATTACGTATGAAATACTAACCTCCGTTTCACGTCGTGTACAACGTATCTACGCATAATCTAAGTATCGGCTATGGCACCAAGGTTGTGCAGAAAGGGCTGTCGTTTGCATTGGAAGCGGGCGAAATGGTCTGTATGTTGGGTCGAAACGGTTGTGGCAAGTCTACCTTACTTCGTACCTTGGCAGGCTTGCAACCGGCACTGGACGGCAGTTATGATATCTCAGATGTGGCGGTGGTGCTGACGGACAGATTATCTTTGGAGAACACCACGGTTCGTGAAGTAGTGGCGATGGGAAGATATCCTTACACCTCTTTTCTCGGCGGGCTGACGGCCGAAGACGAAAAGGTGATAGATGAGGGGTTGCGGGTGACCGGTTGCGGGTTACAGGATGGGCTGTTTAATTGTCTGTCTGACGGCGAGAAGCAAAGGGTGCTGATTGCGAAGGCTTTGGCTCAACAGACACCTGTTATTCTATTGGATGAACCTACTGCCCATTTAGATTTGCCGAACCGGATATTAGTGCTGCAACTCCTACGCCGATTGGTACATGAACAGGGCAAGACGATTCTTATCTCGACCCATGAGTTAGACCTTGCTTTGCGGCTATCGGACCGTATTTTGCTGTTGTCAGAGAATGGGGTGGAGTTAGATACAGCAGAAAATCTCAAAACCAAAGACGCTTTTTCAAGGGCGTTCGGGATGAATATTTTTGACTTGCAGATATGAGCACATACGACCAACTCATAAAGTTCTTGAAGGCCGGTCAATATGCGCCGGTGTATCTGCTGTGCGGCGATGAGCCGTATTATATAGACCAAGTATCTGATTGGATAGAAGAGCACGTACTGGACGAAGCAGCCAAGGCCTTTGACTTGACCGTGGTTTACGGTCGTGATTTGCAAGGCGCAGATATAGCTCCGGCTATTGGTGCAGCCCGAGGGTTTGCAATGTTCGGTGGGCAGAAAGTGGTGATTGTCAAAGAGGCGCAGACTATCAAGAAATGGGATTCGTTGGCACTCTATTTAGACAATCCGCAACCTTCAACTATGCTCGTTATTTGTTATAAATACGGTACGCCGGATAAAAGGACAGCGTGGTGGAAGAAGGCCGACAAACAAGGTGTGGTGATGGTCAGTGAGAAACTGCGGGACTATAAGGTGGAAGAATGGATACGGAATTATCTTGCGGAGCGCACAAAGGGAGAGCAAATCACTATAGACCAGCGAGTGCCGAAACTATTAGCTGATTATTTAGGGGCTGATTTGTCGGCGATAGTAAGTGCCGTGGATAAGTTGCTGATAGGAAGAAAGGAGGAGCAACGCACTATTGATGCAGCGTTAGTGGAGCGTAATGTGGGTATTTCGAAGGACTATAATGTATTTGAATTGCAAGATGCGCTGACCAAAGGTGATGTGGTGAAAGCCAACCGAATCACTCAATACTTTGCAGACTCCAAAGACCATCCGATGGTAAAGGAATTGGGCATACTGTACAATTTCTTTGCCAACCTGATGATATATCACTATCTGCCAGACAAGTCCGACCGTGTGGCAGCACCTGCATTGGGCGTTAATCCGTTCTTCGTGAAAGACTACGCTGCAGCGGCAAAACGTTTTCCGGCAGGAAAGACATTCAAAATCATCGGTTACTTCCGCGAGACGGATGCCCGGCTTAAGGGAATAAATAACCCGTCCACCAAAGAGGACGGGTTATGGAAGGAACTGATCTACAAGATTCTGCACTGATTATCGCAGCAGAATCTTCTCGCCTGTATTCGTAATGATGATTCCGCGATAGTTCTCATCGACAGGCTGACCAAGCAGGTTAAATCTATTAACCATTTTTTCATTTACGATTCGGTCATTTATTTGGTCATTTATACCGGCTCCTACTTCTTCCGGCATTTTGAATTGCCCATTATTCTCAAAGATAACCTGATTCGAGTTATCGTAACCTTTAATGGTAAAAGTATATGCGGCATTACCCGTAAGTCCCGTAAGGTCAAGCTGTAGCATTGCATCTGTGGCAGAAATACCGTCATACATAAGTGAGGGCAGCCGGTGTGGAGCAGAAGCGGCAGTTACAGGTTCAATCACCCACTTGCTTTCCGTTTTGGAATAGTAAGCATAATAGTGGCGAACTTTATTCCCATTCGCGTCTTTTACCAAGATTTCAAAACGCTGAACATTATCGACTATTTCTATGTAGATAAAGACGGTATTTTTGTCAGCATTTTCCTGAGACACGGAAACGACTGCTCCCGCCTCAACACTTTCCAACAAATTACCGCATCGGTCAAACTCCAGGAACCAGGGAATAGCGGCAAAAGCATCATGCATCCCTTTGGGTACATATACTTTCGCTTTTTGATAATATGCCGCAGGAATAGGGTTATTATCTACTTCAGATACGTCAGGAATCTCCGTCGACTTGGTACAACTGAAATAAATAGAACCTGAGTAATTTTTATTGAAAGCCCCCTTTCCGATTGCTTTAACCGTTTTTGAGATTTGCACGGTTCTCAAATCGTCCATGAATTTAAACGTATTTTGGCCAATATACTCCACGCCGCTTTCCACAATTACACGATTAATTGCGCGCTCATATTCGTACCACGGAGAATATGTGTGCTGCACAGTCATCGAGCCTTCAATGGATGAATACGTATTAAAATCCGCAATTTTTCCCGAACCGTGGATTCGAAGGACTTGTTCACCGGCAATGTTTTCGAGAGTTCCTTTCACCTCAGAGGTAAAAGCCAAGTTGTTAGACGGATCTAGACCGCAATCCCACGTTATTGCAGCATAAGAACTCGTAGCAATAATGAGTGCCACCAAAATCAAAGAGAATTTAATTTGTTTCATAAGAATAGATGTTTATTAGTTAATTTTTCTTCCTGTTACGTCAAGCCATTCACCATCGCGGATGATGAAGATTTGACCGTTACGAATAATTTTCAGGTTTTTACCTTTTCTCATTTCTTCATTTAAGATTTCATCAAAGCCTGTCCCCGTTTTCGCCGGTGAAGTCATGAGGGTGCCTTCGGATTGGAATACCACTTCATTCATACTGTTATAGCCGGTGACCGAATAGTTGTAATTCGAAGAAGGCGTAAGATTGGTGATATCGATTTGGAGCGACTCTGTTGAGCGTGAAACGGTGTCTTTCATAACAATCGGTATACGACGTCCCTGTGTACCAGTTTTTGTAGCAGATACTTGCCACTTACTATTCTTGTAGATAACAAAGAAATGGTGATTATCTACGCCATTTGTTGCGGTCACTTCGTAATAATAGGATTGTCGTGTGGTCTCATCAGTGCCAATGAGTTCCAGATGGATGGTGAAGCGGTCGGACTTGATGCTATCTTGTGGAGTAGATAAAACCGCCGCTGCTTCATTGGTTCCAATTATATGTGAAGGTGTAGTTGCGTGAAAGTTTGCCCACCAGTTGGCATACGTAGAGCCCATATTAAAGATTTCACCAGTAGAGGTATAGGCTGATACTAACTCATTTGGTACCTTAATAAATGCATTGGTAAAAATAGGGAGCGAAGAAGATGATACAGCCGGTACTTTCGGCGGTATAGGCGCATTGCAATAGATGGTACCCTTGAAGTTATCGAGAGAGATACAGCTATCGCCTATTTCTAACAAGGTCTGCGGTAAACGAAGTTCTCTTAGATTATCGCAGTTAAAGAAGGCGCCCTTTCCGAGATAGGTAACTCCGCTCTCCACAATCACTTTAATGATATTCGGTGCTTCGTCTTTCCACGGAGTTTGAGCCACGTACTTAATAGCAACCGAGCTCGAAGGATCCTTCACTATAACCATATCATCCATGGCACCTGAACCATAAATACGTAGTACAATATTGCTATTAACAATATCCAGTACTGCCCAAACAGCCGGGTTTCCACTAGTAACGTCATAACCTACCGTCCACGGAGTGTTTGCGTTTAGGTTGGCAGTTGTTAAGAGTGCTGCCAAAGCCATACAAAGTTGCAGTTTTTTCATAATTGTATATTTTATGTTAATCTATTCTTCGTCCGGTGACATCGAACCACACTCCATCGCGGATGATGTAGAGTTGTCCGTTGTAGAAGACTTTCTGAATTGACAATTGAGAGTTGATATTTGATATTTCTTCAAAGTCCGCTGTGTCAGTCAAGATGGAGACGTTTCCGTTAACGTTTTTGACAGTCAGGCGACCGGTAGCAGCGTCGTAATTGGAAGTGGCGCCGGAAACGGCAACCTTGCTCGGGTGGGTGCCGTCACTCGCCGTGATGTATGCGATAAAGCCGTGGCTGAGCGTGAGCTGATAATTCGGCCAAAAAGTTTCCGACATGTGCGTTTCAACGGGGTAGGTAGTAACGCTATTTTTGAGCATTTGAATGGCTAACTCGGGGAAGTCAATGAAGGGATTGCGATTTCCTTGATAGTCCGCTGCACCGTCATTACGAGTCACTTCGGTCAGTGAAGGCGGGTCTTGCATGTGCCACTTGAGAAGAATTTCGATGGACTCAAACACTCCGTCAATGCCAACTTTACTGAGTAATTGTGCGTTTCCGTTATATAGACCATTTTTGTGGTCTCCCGCTTGACCGTAAACGACATAATCGTAAGCGATAACACGTGCGGCATCGCCACGATAGGAGCCAAGATTATTCTTGTTGTAGTACGAATTGACAATGGTTACAACATCGGGGTCATAGAAATTGGTGCTTTCTCCATAGGCGGTATTGCCACGTTCGGAGTTGGATTGTTCCCAAGTCGGGCGAACGGATTGCATATCGTGTCCCATTGGTATTCCTTTATTAGCCCCCTTTGACTGCGGCCATGTATGCTCGCGATTCCATCCAGAGCCCCAAGAAGCGTCCATCTGACGACCATCATAATAGCCGATTATTTTGGAACCGATACTGTTGAGATCAATATCAACTTTGGCATATGCATCGCGCAAAGAATTATAGGAGAATTGGTTTTCTCCAATATGGGATGTGACACCCATTAAAGAGTTGAGCGCTCCGAAAAGGTCGTTTCCTTGTAAGGCAAGGAGATTGTCATAGGAAGAAGTGCCTTTGTAGTAGTCTGCTTGTTTTGTTGTGTAATCGTAAGCAGCCAGACCTTCGTCGCTACCTGCATGAGCCTGCATATCAATTTGCGCCCAGCAGAGCAAGGAGCAGGTTATAAGGAGTAAAGATAAAAATGCCTTTTTCATGTTGCACGTTGTTTTGTTATTGTGTTGTTATTGGCTTAATGTCGGCTTAATCACCCACTAATCACCCAGTAATCACCCACTAATCACCCACTAATCACCCACTCTTGACAAGGAAAGTGCTGCAGCAGTTTTGGCAGCGAGTCGGGCATTGTTGAGGACAAGCTGGATGTTCGATGCAAGGCTGTCTCCTCCGGTGAGGTCTTTGACCTTTGCGAGTAGGAAGGGAGTGGTCTCCTTGCCGTGAATACCCAGTCTGACAGATTCGGCAATTGCCTCGTCAATGGCTTTGTTAATGACATCAGCCGGCATTGCGTATTCATCGGGAATAGGATTGGTGACCAACATTCCGCCTTTGAGACCCATATCGAGTTTTGCGCGGAAAGCCGCTGCAATCTCTTCGGGAGAATCGAGGCGGTAATCCACTTTGAAGCCGCTATGTGGGGTATAAAAAGCGGGCAGTTCCTCTGTGCGATAGCCGATTACAGGGACACCTTTGGTCTCGAGATATTCGAGCGTAAGCCCGAGGTCAAGGATAGATTTGGCACCTGCGCAAACAACGAGAACAGGTGTTTGGGCGAGTTCTTCGAGGTCGGCAGATATATCCATGGTTGTTTCTGCTCCGCGGTGAACGCCACCTATACCGCCGGTAGCAAAGACCTTAATACCTGCCATTGCCGCAATAATCATTGTGGTGGTAACGGTAGTGGCACCGTCTTCACCGCGGGCGATGAGTACGGGCAAATCGCGACGGGAAGCCTTGGTCACTTCATGGCCTTTCTTGCCCAAGTACTCTATTTCCTCGGGTGTACAACCGGCTTTGAGTTTGCCGCCGATAATAGCAATCGTAGCGGGAACGGCACCATTATCCCGAATCGTTTGCTCAACGCGCAAGGCAGTTTCCACATTCTGCGGATAGGGCATACCGTGTGAGATGATGGTTGATTCGAGTGCCACAACAGGTTTGCCTGCATTAAGCGCCTCTTGTACTTCAGCCGATATTGATAGGTATTTGTTCATATTTGGTAGTTGTAATGAGTTTCGTGGGGTTATACAAAGTTTCATATTCTTCTTTAAGGTTCGGGTTAACAACGGACGGCACTTCGATAGTAGCTTTTGAAGCGAGCAGTCCATATTTGGCGGTGTTCGGAAAATCCACCCCCTGCAGGAAGGCATAAGCCACGCCGGAAAGGAAGGCATCTCCAGCACCATTGGTATCTACCACTTGTTTCGGGGCAACAGGCGGGAAGGAAACCTGCGTCGGTTGCACCAGTTCGAGTTCAAAAGGCGTTCCGGAACAGAAAACTCCCTCGTTGCCCAAAGTAATATAAATATTGCTTACACCCAGTTCGTGAATCTTTTTGCAGAGTGCGGGAAAGTCTTTTCCCAAATCCGGTCCAAGGATGTTCTGCGCCTCTATCCGGTTGAGTTTTAGAGTGTGTAAGTGCGGATTGTGTGCTTGCGCCAAGGCATCAGTTATCCTCGTTGCTTTCTTGCGCGAGACAGTATCCGCCATCATCGGAGCGGTGCAGTTCTCCAAGAGCCAGACCATCGTTTCGACGGGCAGATTGGCATCAAAGAGGACGAGCTGCGAATTATTGATTTGCGTCAATCGCGGGGCAAGGAATTCCGGTGTGAGGAATTTCTCAATAATCTCGACATCAGCTGCACCAGCCTGCATTTGCCCGGCGGTGTTGTTGATGCAAAGAAACATAGAACTTCTTGCTCCCTTTGGGGTGTCGCTCAAGCGCAAATCAAAACCGAGTCGTTTGCACTCTTTGCGAGCGACATCACCAAGGTAATCGTCTCCGAAGAGACTGATGAATTGTATTTGTTCCCCCAAAAGGGACAAATTATGTGCATAGTTTTTTCCCACGCCTCCAATACCCATCGTGATATGCGATGGGTTGGAGTCGTGAGCCACAAACGCCGAAGAGGTTGCGGCGATGATGTCAATATTGGTCGCACCAATAATGGTTATCATAGCAAATGATAAGCAACGGTGAGACCAGCCATAACGATGGAAACCATCGACATGAGCTTGATAAGGATGTTAAGCGAGGGACCGGATGTGTCTTTGAAGGGATCGCCCACGGTGTCGCCAACGACAGTCGCCTTGTGGCAGTCACTGCCCTTGCCGCCGAAGTGACCTTCCTCGACATACTTCTTCGCGTTATCCCAAGCACCGCCTGCATTTGCCATGAATACAGCCAGAACGAAACCGGTAGCCAAGCCTCCGATAAGCAGACCAAGCACGCCTGCTACGCCAAGAATGAGACCGGTGAGGATAGGAACAACGATAGCCAAGATAGACGGGAGCAACATCTCGTGCTGTGCGCCCTTGGTGGAGATTTCCACGCAACGTGCGTAGTCGGGATCGGCTTTGCCTTCAAGGATACCCTTGATAGTCTGGAACTGACGACGCACTTCCTCTACCATCTTTTGTGCGGCACGTCCTACTGCGTTCATCGTGAGACCGCAGAAGAGGAATGCCATCATGGAGCCGATGAAGATACCAACGAGCACAATCGGGTTCATAAGGTTGACATTGTATGCATCCATGAAGTCAACGAGGCTGGCCTTTGCTGCTTCAACGCCGTTCGGAAGGGCTTCTCCAGTACGGATAAGGGCAATCTTAATCTCCTCTACATAGGAAGCCAAGAGCGCGAGTGCTGTGAGAGCAGCAGAACCGATAGCGAAACCTTTACCGGTAGCTGCCGTAGTGTTTCCAAGTGCATCGAGGGCATCGGTACGTTGACGAACCTCAGCGGGCAGACCAGACATTTCGGCGTTACCACCGGCGTTGTCAGCAATCGGTCCGTAAGCGTCAGTTGCGAGCGTGATACCCAGCGTTGAGAGCATTCCGACCGCGGCAATACCGATACCGTAAAGACCCATGCTCAGGTTAGCAGCACTAAACTCAACTTGGAAACCATTTGCGCAGAGATAAGCAAGAACGATAGCAACACCCACCGTTACAACCGGGATAGCAGTGGAAAGCATTCCCAGACCGAGACCGCTGATAATAACGGTAGCCGGACCGGTTTGTGAGCTTTCAGAAACTTTCTGTGTCGGTTTATAGGACTGAGAGGTGTAATATTCAGTAGATTGACCGATAATCATTCCGGCAACCAAACCTACGACAACGGAAAGCGAAACCTGCCACCATTGGTTTGTCTCGGTGCCGAACAGCCATGCAAAGATACCGAAGGTAACAGCGGCGATAAGAAAACCAGCAGTATTAGTACCAATAGCCAGCGCACGAAGCAGTTCCTTCATGCCGGCGTTCTCTTTGGTTTTAACGAGGAACACACCGATGATACTGAGCAATACGCCGCACGCTGCAATCAGCGACGGAGCGAGTACGGCCTTGAGCTGCATACCTTCCACCGCAGAAGTGGCAAATGCGGAAGCACCGAGCGCCATCGTAGCGAGGATAGAGCCTGCATAGGATTCGTAGAGGTCTGCCCCCATACCGGCAACGTCACCTACGTTGTCACCTACGTTATCAGCAATTGTAGCAGGGTTACGCGGGTCGTCTTCAGGGATATTGTACTCTGTCTTTCCTACGAGGTCAGCGCCTACGTCAGCCGCCTTGGTGTAGATACCACCGCCTACACGGGCAAACAAGGCCTGTGTGGAAGCACCCATTCCGAAGGTCAGCATGGTTGTGGTAATCGTAATAAGGTCACCTTCGGCGCCTACCAACTCCAGCAGACCTGTTCCATTGAGAATAAGGAACCAACCTGCCACATCCAATAGCGCCAGACCAACGACGGTGAGACCCATCACGGCACCTGAACGGAACGCAACTTGAAGACCAGCATTCAGACTCTGACGGGCAGCGTTGGCTGTACGAGCCGAAGCGTAAGTGGCAGTTTTCATGCCGAAGAATCCTGCCAATCCGGAGAAGAAACCACCAGTTAGGAAAGCGAACCAGACGATACCATTTTGGAGTTTGAATACCGCCATAACAGCAAAAATAACAGCCAAGATGACGAACACAATGGTTACGACCTTGTACTGTTGTTTGAGATACGCCATCGCACCTTTGCGAACGTGCGATGCGATTGTTTTCATCAACTCTGTGCCTTCATCCTTACCGAGCATGTTGCGGTAAAAATAGTAAGCAAAGCCCAGAGCGAGCACAGATGCCGCCAAAACGACATACATAAGTGTTGTTAATTCCATACGTTTTGTGTTTTAAATTAATATTAGTTTGGTTAATCGTTGATTAATTGTTTTAATCAGCACTTGCAAATTTGGCGCAAAGATAATATATTTTGGTGAGATACGCAAATAAAAATGTATATTTATTTGCATAATTAGGAAAATTGTAGTACTTTTGCGCAAAATTTGACACCCAATAACCTGATAATCCCGTACAATGAAACGCATTTTTCTTATTTTAGGCTTTGTAATGCCGGCTGTTTTTGCTTTTTCAGTAGATGCCAATTTGCAAATATTCTATGACTTCGGCTCGAATGGGACGGCAGTAGCGAATCAGCGCAGTAACCGAGTGACGACCACCGTTGAGTTGTTCCACCCTGACGCGTGGGGCAGTACGTTCTTCTTTTTTGACATGGACTATAGTATCAACAAGTCCAACGACAATCCGCAAGACCCGAAGAACAGTCCGTTCGGTACGTACTGGGAGATAACGCGCAGTTTCAATTTCTGGCAGGAAAGCCAGGCGAAAGACTTATCTTTGCACGTGGAGTATGACGGCGGTTTAGGAATATTCGGCGGGAAAGTGGTAGCCGGTGGCTACGGAATCAACCACGCAGTATTGGTAGGACCTGAATATTTCCTGCATACAAAAGACTTCAAGAACACGTTCACGCTGCAACTGTTGTTCAAATACATTGCGGACGACTATAATATGTGGCGTATCAAGGAGAACGGCGAATGGAAGAACCAGAAGGGCAATCTTGTGCCGTTGCAGTTTACGTTTGTGTGGGCGTGTCGCGATTTCTGCACAGCTCCGGGTCTGACTTTCTCCGGATTTGTAGATATTTGGGGGCAAAAACAGACTGTATACGACCGCAAAACGGATAGTTATACCGACCCGACCAAGCAGTCGTTTGTCTTTCTAACCGAGCCGCAGTTGTGGTATAGCTTCGGGCAATGGTTCAAGTGCCCGAATTTATGCATTGGTACAGAAATCGAGATTTCTTATAACTTTACCGGCAAGGGCTTTATGTGTAATCCCTGTGTGGGCTTGAAGTGGCTGTTTCTATAAGTCGGCTGCTTTGAGTCGCTCGGCATTTTCTGCCACGGTGAGGGCATCAATGACGCCTTGTATATCGCCGTCCATAAACGCTTGAAGGTTGTATATGGTATATCCGATTCGGTGGTCGGTAATACGTCCTTGCGGGTAGTTATAGGTGCGAATCTTGGCGCTTCGGTCACCAGTCGAAACCATCGTTTTACGTCGTGCGGCTATATCGTCAATATACTTCTGATGCTCCTTATCGTAAATCTGCGTGCGCAGGCGCGAGAGGGCACGTTCCTTGTTCTTGGGCTGGTCGCGCGTCTCGGTACACTCTATAAGAATCTCCTGTACTTCTCCGGTGTTTGGATTGCGCCAGTTGTAGCGCAACCGAACACCCGATTCGACCTTGTTCACATTCTGTCCTCCGGCGCCGCCAGAACGGAAGGTTTCCCACTTGATTTCGCCTTCGTTAATGTGCACCTCAAACTCATCCGCTTCGGGCAGTACCGCCACAGTCGCCGCGGACGTATGTACACGGCCCTGCGTTTCTGTTACCGGCACACGTTGTACGCGATGCACTCCCGATTCGTATTTGAGCGTGCCATAAACGTTCTGCCCTGTGACGTTGAAGATAATCTCCTTGTACCCGCCGACTGCGCCTTCCGAGAAGGACGAAACGGTATATTTGAATCCGTGCGTCTCGAAATACTTGGTGTACATGCGGAAGAGGTCTCCGGCAAAGAGCGCTGCCTCGTCGCCACCTGTTCCGCCGCGAATCTCCATCACCACGTTCTTTCCATCCTCCGGATCTTGCGGCAGAAGAAGCAGTTTGAGGTCTTCCTCCAGTTTTGGAAGCTGCGGCTCGAGTTCCTCGATTTCTGCGCGTGCCATTTCTTTGAGTTCGGGGTCGGACTCGTTGTAGAAGAGCTGTTTCGCCTCATCCAGATTGGCGGCAGTTTTCTTGTATTTCCCGGCGGCAGCAAGCACACGCTCCAAGTCGTGATACTCGCGATTGAGCCGCACATAACGCGCTTGGTCTGCAATGACAGCGGGGTCTGTGATGAGGAGGCTTATTTCGTGGAATTTTGCCTCGAGACCTTCTATTTTATCAAGGATATTCATTAGTAAACAAAGATATCTTTGATTTTGAGTTTTTTGATAGTGCCGCGGGTTTTGAGGTATTTCATATCCAGTTCTTTCTCGTTTCCGAGAATGAGATAACGGTACGTGCGATTCGCCACATGTTCCTTCTGGAACGCCACCACATCGTCCAAGGTCAGGTTCTGAACTTCGCGGTAAATATCCTGCCATACATCGTGGTCCCAACCGAGTTCGCGATAATCTACATAACTATTTATCGGGGCCATCCTCACAAAACGGCGTTTCTCAATTTGCTTGAGCAGTGACGTTTTGGCATTGTCAAAGGCAGATTGTGATTGCGGCAACACATTGCAAATCGAATCAAACGCCTCCATGCACTCTTTTAACTTGTCATTTTGCGAAATGATATAGGTAATGAAAGAGTAGTTTTCGCCTTTATAAGGAGGTGTTCCGTATATAGCGCCGGACGAGTAGCAAAGGGCACGTGCTTCGCGCATTTCCTGGAATACAATTGAGCCCATACTGCCGTCAAAGTATTCGTTGAAAAGCTTGATAATGGCTTCGTCTTTTGGGGAATAAACCTCTCCCCAGTTGGCATAACCGACGAAGTAAATATTGTTCGCATCGTAGGGTGCCATCCAAATCTCTTTGTTTGTAACTACTTGGCCCTCAATACGTTTTGCTTCCGTACGTTTGGAGGCATCTGCCAACGCCATCAGGTTGGATTTGGTGAGCAAGTCCTTCACTTCGGCTTCGGAAAGCGGACCGAAATATTCGACTCGTTCAATGGCTGGCAAGAGCGCGCGCAGACAGTCCAGAACGGCTTGTGCCTTGAGTTTTTTCATCTGTTTGGGAGTGTATAAACGAGCCTTCAGCGCCTCCGGACCGATAACACCATAGCGCATCAAGTGTGAGAAACATGATTGTTGGTCGGATTTGGCATCGTTGTGTGATTTTATCTCGTCACGAATAATCTCCTTGAGAATCTCATCGTCCGGAACCGCCGTCAATACCCAGCTTTCCATCAAATTCAGCGCCTCGGGCAAGGTCTCCTGCAAACCATAAACACCCAACTCCAAATCATTGTCGTCTGCATACGCCCAGGCTTCGGCCGCCAGCGAATACAGCTTCGTTTGATATTCTTCGGTCGAAAACTCCTCTGTGCCGAGATACGAAAGTAAGGCGGTCGAGAAATCTAACATCGGTTCTTGGTCAGCGCCTTTGCCGATAACGAAATTCAACTGTGCGAGGTCGTTCTCTTTGTTCTGTACATAGAGTAACTCCACGTCGTTCGGAAGCATCGAACGCGAAAGGTCTTTGTTGAAATCGAGGAACTGCGGCGTGAGCTTTTCCGACTCCATTTCCAGCAGTTTGGCGCAGAACTCTGACTGGCTGTCGCGATTCATCTCGATGGGCGTAATCGCCGGTTTCTCTACCTTGTCGGGATTAACGCCGTTATTCCCGGGTTGCTTGAAAACGCACACGTAATTATCCTTCAGGTACTCATTCGCCATACGCACAATATCATCCTTCGTTATTTGCTCAATTCGGTCCATGCGATGTACGATGTTCTCGTATGGAATCTGATAAATGTGCGCATCCACAAACTTAAATACCCGCATCGAGTTGCTTTGCAAGCGAATGAGTTCATTGCGTTTCTCGTTGCGAAGAATGGACTGGAGCAACTCATCCGAGAACTCCCCGTTCTTCAGTTTCTCCACTTCCGCAAGCAACAACTGGCGCACTTCTTCCAACGTTTGCTTCTCCTTCGGGCTGCCTAACATGTAATACGTGGAGAAATCGTTACCGCCTTGCAGGTAGGTGTCGGCGGACAATAAGGTTTGTTTCTGGTCAATATCTATATCCATAAGACCGCATTTGCCGTTGCTCATGACCAAATTCATAATATCCAAAGCTTCTGAGTCTTCGTGCCGTACATCCGGAAGCTTCCACGCCAACCACACTTCCGGCGACTCTTTGCCATACACTAAGGTGTCTTTATGGATGGCAAGGTCCGGCTGTACCGGTTGAACAAACTCCGGAATATCGCGCGACTTCCAGCTACCGAAATATTGGTCGATGGTAGCAATTGCGTGGTCAAATTCGAGGTCGCCCGAAAGACAAATGGCGACATTGTTTGGACGGTAATATGTGTTATAGAATTGTTTGATATTCTTCAAACTCGGGTTCTTGAGATGCTCTTGGGTACCGATTACGCTGTGTTGGCGATAGGGGATATTTGGATACAGCAGCTGGTCAATGGCAAGCATCACTTTGTCTTGGTCCATCGTTGAATACATGTTGAATTCCTCATAAACCGTCTCTAACTCCGTATGGAAGCCGCGAACCACTAAATTCTGAAAACGGTCGGCTTCAATCATCGCCCAACGTGTCAGTTCGCCGGCGGGAATAACTTCGTGATAGCAGGTCATATCCGTGCTAGTAAACGCATTCACGCCCGTTGCACCAATCGCACTCATCAACTTGTCAAATTCGCTCGCGATGGCTATCTTCGAATTCTCGTAGGAGAACGAGTCGATGAGATGATAAATTGCCTTTCGTTGCTCAGGGTCGGTTGCCGCACCGTACAGTTCATACAGCGAGTCAATCGCATTGAGGTTGGGCACTTCTGCATCGTAATTAGTGGTACCGTAAGACTTCGTACCCTTGAACATAATATGTTCCTGATAGTGTGCCAGTCCGGTTGATTCGAGCGGGTCGTTCTGCGCACCTGCACGAACGGCTATATACGTTTGAATCTCAGGCCGCTCTTTGTTTTGGCTCAAATAAACGGTCAAACCGTTATCCAGCGTGTATATCCGCGCCTGAATAGGGTCGCCTTCAACACTTTCGTACGCGTACTCTTTCGCTGCTACATTCAGCGCCACCAGCGCCAATAAAATAACTAAAATCTTCTTCATAACTATTCCTTTCAGTATTCAGTATTCAGTTTTCAGTATTCAGTTTTCTGCAAATTCTTTTAGGTTATCCAGCATTTTCTCCAGCCTCCATACGGCTACCTCGTTCCAACGCTTATTTGTCACAAACGCTGAGAAGAACTTCCCAAACACGATATTTATTTCAAACTGCACACGCGTGTGGCCGGCATCAATGGCCTTTGTGTGGAACTGACCATCCGCTTTCTCCAATAGCGACCCTGAATATGTGATATCCAGCCGTGCGTGACGCGTTTCGTTTACCACGCTGTCCCGATACACGCTGCCCAATTCGCGGTTTTTGAACCATGGCATACCAAGCACATAAATCGTCATCGTCAGTACACCTGAACGAGTTTCCGGTTCGTACCTGTTCCCCGTATAGACAATATTCACCGCATCTTTCCCCTTTGAGTCCCCTTGGTTTCCTGTGCCGGCAAATGCCCAGTCGAACAAACTGTTGATATCGGTTTGCAACGCATATACGAACGTATCAATCACCGCTTCCGTACGTGCCTGACTGCAATCGAACACTCGCTCTGAGACAAACCGCCGTGTCTGACGCTCCCAATTGTCGGCGGACACGCTCTGCGCCCACAGCACCAATAGCAATATCCCTAAATATCTAATCTTCAAATCTTCAAATTATACGCCTGCATCGTATTACTCAGCAGACTTACTATAGTCATCGGACCCACACCTCCGGGTACCGGCGTTATATACGCGCACTTCGGCGCCACATGCTCAAAATCTACATCGCCGCACAGACGATACCCTTTCGGACTGCTGGCGTCCTCAACCCGCGTAATCCCCACATCTATCACCGTCGCTCCCTCACGCACCATATCCGCTGTCAGCAGTCCCGGACTGCCCGCTGCTACAATGATGATATCCGCTGTCAGACATATGTCTTTCAAGTTCCGTGTCTTGCTGTGGCATATGGTCACTGTCGCATTGCCCACCGCTGCCGCACTCATCTTTGGCACTAATAGATACGGACGCTGCATCAGCAATATCGCCATCGGCTTACCCACTATGTTCGAACGACCAATCACCACCACGTGACGACCCTCCGTCTCTATCCTGTAACGCGATAACAACTCACTTATACCACGTGGCGTCGCACTCACTATAGACGGCAAGCCCTGTACCGTACGACCCACATTCTCCGGCGTCAATCCGTCCACATCCTTCCGATAGTCTATCGCACTCAATACTACCTGCTCCGATATATGCCCGGGCAATGGCAACTGAACAATGAATCCGTCTATCCCTTCATCTGCATTCAACGCCCCAATCTGCGCTAACAACGCAGCTTCCGTCACATCCTCCTCCAAGGCAATCTTTCGCGCCTCAATGCCCACTTCTGCGCACGCACGCATCTTGTTCGCCACATACGTTTCACTCGCAGGATTATGTCCCACTATCACAATACCCAAACATGGCGCACGATGACCCGCACGAACCAATTCCGATACCCGCTTCTTCAGCTCCGCACGTATCTGTGCAGACACATATTTACCGTCTAATAATTCCATATCTCCATTTTGCCTGCAAAAGTAATACTTTTTTTTTATATACGCAAAAAAAAATGTAAGTTGAAAGTTGAAAGTTGAAGTTGAAGGGATAAAAGTGCGGATTTGCACTTTTGGGATTAAACTGTTAAATTGTTAGCCGTGGATAGGCTATTGTAAGCAAACTTTTAGTCTAAACATAGTGTACAGGGTGCTTAATCGTGCAATAATTTTGACCGAAAAACCATTTTATGCACGCATAACAGTTTTTTTCGCTCAAAAACTTGCACCTTCAAAAATTTTGTAGTACCTTTGCGGCGAAAATGGATAGAAGGCTCAAAATATTTCTGCTGATACCGGCAATTGTAGCTGTATGTGCGGGGAGTGTCCGTGCACAGTACCTTGGCAGCGGGACCAGCGCTTTCGCCTTCCTTGATTTGCCAGTTTCGTCCCGACTCAATGCCTTAGGCGGCTCGAATATCAGCGTCCGTGACGGCGAGATATCTATGGCGATGTGTAACCCTGCGTTGTTGGGTACGATGACGGATAAGGTGCTCGAGCTGAACTATGCCTACTACCTGCCCGGTACGAACTATGTGAGTGCATTGTACGGCCATAATTTCGGGCGGTCAAGCATTGAACGGCAACCCGAAGAGCCCGATAAACCCAACTACTTTGCCGCCTCGATACATGTGCTCGACTACGGACGAATGAAGTATGCTGACTCGCAAGGAAACCTCACCGGTGGCACTTTCGGGGCACAGGATATACTGATTGACCTTATCTATGCCCGTCAGTTGGGACCGCACTTTTCCGTAGGGGTTGCGCTCAAACCGATAATGTCTTTTTACGAGCACTATTCGGCTTTTGCCCTTGGCGCGGATGTCGGAGCGCACTTCCAGACAAAAGACTCCACGTTGCAAGTCGGACTGTGTTTGCAGAATATCGGCTGGCAGCTCAAAGGCTTCTATTCGGACGAAGGCGGGCAGGTACGCGAGATGCTGCCGCTGAACCTGCAAATAGGTTTGAACTATCGTTTTGCGCACGCACCGATTCGGCTTGGATTGACCATTCATAACCTCCAGCAATGGAATCTGGGTTATGAACATACGAACCTGCTAACGGACGAATCGGCGGAAATAAAATGGCACGATATGTTGTTCCGCCATACGATATTTTTCTTGGATATTGTGCCGAAGAGTGAGCGGTTCTATGTGACCCTCAGTTATAACCACCGCCGGCGAGCAGAGATGAATATCAAAGACCATGGCGTAATGGCCGGCATAGCACTTGGTGCGGGAGTACGGGTGTATAAGTTCCGTATAGGCTTCGCGATGACGCAGGCCACAAAAAGCAATTTTACCTATCAAGCAAGCTTCGCGATTGATATAAACAGCCTACTTAAGTAGGGGATTTGAAGATTTGTGTTATGAAGAAGATTATTGTAGCAATAGACGGATATTCGTCGTGCGGAAAGTCAACAATGGCAAAAGCCTTGGCTGAATACGCCTGTTATACCTATGTCGATACAGGCGCCATGTATCGCGCAGTCGCTTTATATACGCTCCAACATAACTTGAACGAGCAGCAACTGATTGCCTCTTTGCCGGATATCCATATATCCTTTCAACACCTTTCGGAAGGGCAGCACGTGTGCTTGAACGGAGAGGATGTGGAGGCACAAATCCGCACGCTCGAAGTGGGAAACAAAGCCTCGCAAATTTCGCCGATAAAGGAGGTGAGACAGTTCCTCGTAGCCCAACAGCAGAAAATGGGGCTCGAAAAAGGGATTGTGATGGATGGACGGGATATAGGAACCGTCGTTTTCCCGCAAGCAGAGCTGAAGTTGTTCCTCACCGCCTCGCCCGAAGAGCGTGCCCGCAGACGCTATAAAGAACTGCAAGACAAGGGTGAGAACCCCGTGTTTGAGGAAGTGCTGCAAGATGTGAACGATCGCGATTATCGCGATACACACCGTGCCGAATCGCCTTTGAAACAGGCAGAGGATGCCGTTGTGGTGGATAATTCCTTCATGACCAAGGACGAACAGATTCTTTATATCCGTCAAATCTTTGATGAACGTATCCATTGATAGCGGTTCAGGTTTTTGCTTTGGCGTGACCGGCGCTATCCGGCAGGCCGAAGAAGAATTGAGCAAGGGTCTCTTGTTCTGTTTGGGCGATATTGTGCACAACGGGCAGGAAGTGAAGCGGCTTGAAGAGAAAGGGTTGGAGACCATCGATTACGACGACCTGCGAACGCTGCACAATGTGCGGGTTTTATTGCGGGCACATGGCGAACCGCCTTCCACCTACCATATAGCTCGGCATAATAGCAATGAAATCATTGATGCCACGTGTCCTGTGGTAAAGAAATTGCAAGAACGCATTCATCGGACATATGAGGCGCATCGCGAGGCACAAATAGTCATTTACGGCAAAGCCGGACACGCCGAAGTAATCGGTTTGCAGGGACAAACCAACAATACTGCCATCATTATCGAATCGCCACATGACCTTGATAAGATAGACTTCAATAGGGATATTTATCTTTTCTCGCAGACAACGATGTCGGTGGAAGGATTTCAGGAGATTAAGTCGAAGGTTGAAAGTCTAAAGTCCGCAGATGTGGTATTTGAGGCGCACGATACAATCTGCCGGAACGTTGCCAATAGGGTAGCTAATATCAAAGCATTTGCCGCCGCGCAAGATGTGGTGTTGTTTGTCGGCGGACGGAAGTCGTCTAATGCCAAAGTGTTGTTTGAGCACTGCCGCGAGGCTAATCCTAATAGTTTGTTTATCGAGAGCGAAAAAGAAATAACGGCTGAATTGCTCCAGCCGTTATCTCACAGTTCTTTTGCCGATTTGAAGATTGGTATATGTGGTGCCACGAGTACGCCGCTTTGGTTAATGGAGCGGTGCCGTGATGCAGTCACTCTGTTTGAGCCAAGCAAGTAAGTCCGCCATGGACGCAAATACTTGGTCTGCGCCTTCGTCCCATAGTGCGGCATCCGCAAGCGGACCTGTATTGACCGCTATCGTATATAAACCGGCAGCCTTGGCGGAACGAACACCTAATGGCGCATTCTCAATTACGCAACATTCTTTCTTGGGGAACTTACTGCGGTCCCACGCCAACAAATACGGTTCCGGGTCCGGCTTGCAGTGTGTCACATCAAAGGCGGTAATCATCTGTGCGCGGTCGAAGAAAGGTCCGATTTTCGTGTTCAGATTATCCAGCAGCGAAGCTTGTGCGCTGCCTGTGACCACCCAAATCTGTTTTTTGTTCTTCTTGAGATAGCGCAACACATCGACCACCCCTTCAATCGGCTCCACTTCACCGAGCGTCCTGAATAGTTTGCTTTTCTCGTCATAGAGCTCCCAAATCTCGTCTTCGGACGCTTCGCGGTGCTCAAGTTCCAAGATGAGTTCTCGAATAACGTCTTGCCCTGTACGCCCTTCGTTTCGGTAACAGTCCTCTTCCTGATAATCGTAGCCGTGGCTTTGCAACACCGCTGACCACGCCCGTGCGTGCTTGGGCATCGAGTTATACAATATACCGTCTTGGTCAAAAAAGAATGCTTTCATCGTAAATCGTCCAATCGTCAATTCTACTGGTGTTGTTCTCTTAGCAGGTCGTTAACGGTTTTAACCGGATTAAATGTTGAAATAGGTACTTCGACAAAAATGGTGTTCCAGCGACTCATTGCGCCGTTCCACAAGCCCGGTAATTCAAGTGCTAACAGTTCCTTGCCGTCCTTCGATTTCTGCGAAATAAAGCCGGTCTTCGGGTCAACAAACTTCGGCAGGTTGAACGGTTTGCCTTCGAAGTCGCGAATAGCGCAAACAAGATCCACCGGATTGAAGTGGGTCGCTGTTGCCATCAGACTCTTGTCCTCAATCTGGCTGGACTCGAGAATCTGTTTCGAGATAGAACCGTCTTCTTCGCGTACAAGGAACGGACCACCGCCAGGCTCGCCGGTGTTCTTCACCACGCCGCAAACACGAATCGGACGATTGAGACGAGCACGTTCTTCATCGCTGAGATTGCCGTTCTTGAGCAGGTCAAAGACGCGCTTTTGCTCCGTAACCAGTACACCTGCAAGAATCTGTTTGTAGCGGACGGTATCTTTCTTGAGCTTATCCGGCACCACATTATCGATATTCTTGATGAAGACGATATCGGCATCTTGTTGGTTCAGGTTCTCAATGAGTGCGCCGTGTCCACCCGGACGGAAGAGCAGTTTGCCATCCGCTGTGCGGAACGGTGTACCGTCAGGATTGGCGGCGATAGTGTCGGTCGAAGGCAATTGCTCCGAGAACGATACTTCATACTTCACTCCGTATTTGGTCTCGAACTTCCGCAGATTCTCTGCGATATGCTGACGGAACAGCGGGAGGTGTTCGTGTGAAACGGTGAAGTGAATATTCGTTGCACCCGTCAATGCGCCTTCAGCAAGGTGCTCCAATGCCGGAGTACGGGCTCCGTCACGATATTTATGGAAAAGCAGCAGACCTTTTGGCAGTTTGCCGTACGCCATATCTTCGAGCAGATAACGTACCGCTTCTTGTCCTGATTTGCCTGCGAGTTTGTCACCGAAAGCGAACTTGTCAATGTTTGACAGGAATTCCTTGATAAACGGCGTCTCAACACCATTATCCAAGTACTCAAACAAGTTCTTGAACATACGGCTGGCGGCACCCGAAGCCGGCACAAACTTCAGAATCTTGTGATTGCCTTCGCAATAGGCTTTCCAAGCAGTGATATACTCTTCCTGCTCGGCTTTCTTTGGTGCAAGAATACCGTTCTTTACGGATGCTGCTGCAACGATGTCAAGGCTCGGGAAACCGGTGCGGAAGCACTCTAACTGTTTTTCGGCTTTTTCAACTGAAATGCCACGTTGAGCAAGTTGCTCTAAATCAGCTTGTGTAAACATAGTAGTGTGATTTTAATAGGTTAATATAGTTATTTATTCTTTTCGTTTGGAGGCGGGCAGAAGCCGGTTGATGTGAAAGGCGAGATTCTGCTCAAACGTCAGTGGTTCACTCTTCGCGTAGGCGTAGCCGTTTTGTGTGAGATTGACCACTTTCAGATGACGCGCGACTACAAGTCCCGTCATTGTGATATTGCACTTTTGTGCCACCTGTTGTCCGACAGGAGAAGCAAGGTCTATCTGGTAGTAGATGATGTCTCTGCTTTCCACCAAATCGGCGTACTGTTTTTCAAGCAAATCCTGCGTCAGACCATTCATCGTCTCGCCAATGGAACTTGGTAAACGCGAGTCGTAGAAATAGAAAATCTGCACAGCCCCCATATTCTTCCACGGGGAGGTTTGCATCTCGCTTGCATTGCTCGATGATAGCGCGAAGAGCATCAAAACATAGTATAAAAAGGAAATTGTCATAACGTTATTTCTCTATTGCAACAAAGTCATAGTGAATATTCTTACCCATTTCTGCCACCATATAGAAAGGCTTCTCTACCGGGTCTTCAAGGGCATCTATAACGATATAGGTGACACCGCCATAGTGCGTGATTTCACGACTATGATCATGCCCCGACCAGTACATATTTACGTGATATTGGCTCAGTAGGGCGGTAATATCGTATGTCTCTTCCATTGAGTAATTCGAAGTGTGTCCTTGTGAATCATCCTGTTTGAACATGTGCGTGTGGGTAAACACAATAATGTGCCGATAGCCTTCTTGGGATTTTACTTCGAGCACGTGCCGCAGCCAATCCAAGGGTTTCACACCCAATGTGCCTTCGCCCGAGTCCAAGCAGATATATAAATCCAGCAACTTACCCTTTGAGGTACGTGTATCGAACCAATAGGTGGAGGTGGGTACGAAGCGCTTGTAACTTTCCCACTGATTGAAGTACAAGTCGTGATTGCCCACCGCATAAAACATGGTGTCTTTACCAACTGGCATGCCCACTGCTGCGCCGGCAACTGCCTTAAAGAACTTCTCATGATTATTGTTTGCGTTGACAAGGTCGCCCAAATGAAGCGCAAACGGACATTGAAGGTCGGATTTATAGCGTTTTACAAATTGTTCCAGATTATGAGTGGTTGAATCGACGTGGGTATCTGTACAAACATAAACGCGGTATTCTTCCGGCACGATAAGATGTGCGTATCCGGCTTTCTCGTTGTACGCCATGGATTCGTCAAAACGCTTGTCTGCACGCTCGCTGGAGCCATTGAACATGCCCGCCATATCGTAATTCGGGTTGCAAGCGACAAGACCTAAAGTCATAACGCATAATGCATAAGGTATAATTCTCATTTTCATAAGGCATCAAAATCTATAGGTGAAACCTGCTCGAACTGTGGCGGCGTAGAACGCAGCATTCAAGTGAAACATCCCGGTCGGCTTGCATTCGGCGTCCAGATGTACCCGCCAGTGCTCATCAATATCGTAGCGACCGCCGAGCATAAACAATGGTTGCCACATACGTTCAAACTGAAAGTCGTCGTAGTCGGAGAACACGATGTTGATATTCCAGTTGCAGGATTGCGGACGGACAAATACCTCCAAACGGTAGAGTAGGTTGAACGGCTCTACATTATATGCTTCCTCACTGTTCCACTCACGGCCGTAGTTTTCCATAACGCGGGCATACGAACCGATTTGAACGGACAGATAATCAAAGCGCCAACCCAATGAAAGGGCTGTCACCAAGTCCATTTGATTAGCGCGTAATACAGCTTTGTACAGCACTTCTGTATCAAAGAACATCTCACCGACCGGCAACGTGAACTTCGGCCGTAAGATGACGCCTGCAGTATAAACGTTTTTGAACGATGCCTGCAGATTCACATTCATCTCGAAGTGTTTATTGATGGGTAATAGTGCTTGGGCATCGAGGTTGGCAAAGTGCCCCCAAGACTTATTGTAGGCGTACTCCACACGGGCTGTAATGGCATAGCGAGCCTCGGGAAGTACCCAATTCGTACTATCTGCAGCGAATATCCTTCCCGCAGTCAGTACCAATAATAAAAGTAGTGTTCTGTATCGCATAGTAATTTTCAAATTATCAAATGTTCAAATCTCAATCACTGTCAATCCTGCTCCGCCTCGGTCGGGGTCTCCGTCGTGATAAACCAACTCGCCTGCGTTGCGTTTGCGTAATGCTTTATTCCGTTCTGCCAAGTGGTCGCGCACAATCTGCTTGAGGGCACCTGTGCCTGTTCCGTGCAGAATCGTCACGGTGCCGGCATTCACCATTATTGCGTCATCCAGATAGGCGATAAAGGTCTCCAAAGCCTCGTCTGCCCGATAGCCGCGCAAGTCCAATGTCCGTTCGAACCCCAATTTATGCTGCCGAATCGTGTTTACCACAGAAGGCTGGGTGCTCGGCATCGATTTGGCGATAGGCTTCAAGTCTTTAAAGTCACGTAGCACTTTTTTCTTTGCCGGATTGTCCTCTTTGACCGGCTTTTCGGGAATAACTTGCTGTTTTAGCTTCTCCACTTTTTGCCGTGCTTGCTGCGTGCGGGTCTTATCGGCTTTGGATTCTTTGATTTCGCGAATCGTGCGCTCAATCGTGGCGTTCGATTTCGCCAGCAAGTCTGCTGCCTGCTGATTGGCTTCGGCGATTATTTCTTTCTTCTTTGCCTTCAAGCCGGAAATCTCCTGCTCGTAATACGCAATCTTCTCTTCCAGATATTTCTCGCGCTGCCGGATATTCTGCCGTTTGGTTTCCCAGTAGCGTTTGTCGCGGGCAATATCCTGCAACTGTTTGTCATAGTCTATGTGTTCTTCGCCGACAATATCGATTGCCCGACGCACTATCCTCTCCGGCAATCCTGTCTGACGGGCTATTTCAATAGCGAACGACGAACCTGCCTGCCCAATACTCAACTGGAACAAAGGCTTTAGTTGTCCGCGGTCGTATAGCATGGCACCGTTCACGACTCCGGTTGTCTGCTCCGCAAAGTGCTTGAGATTGGTATAGTGGGTCGTTACTACGCCCAACGCCTGCTGCTCGTTCAACGCTGTCAGTACGGACTCCGCGATGGCGCCTCCTAACAGGGGTTCTGTACCCGAACCGAACTCATCAATCAGGAACAGCGTTTTCTCGTTCGCTTCGCGGACAAACTGACGCATATTACGGAGGTGAGACGAATAGGTGGAGAGGTCGTCTTCTATGCTTTGTTCGTCGCCGATATCTATCATCAGTTTCTCAAATAACCCCATTTTGGTGCTTTCCTCAACGGGTACCGGCAAACCGCATTGCAGCATATACTGGCACAAAGCCACCGTCTTCAAACAAACCGACTTGCCGCCGGCGTTCGGCCCTGAAATAACCAATATCCGGTTCTCTTTGGCGGAAAGACGCATGTTCAGAGGCACAACCTCTTTGCCTTCGTCCTCAAAACGCATATATAGCACCGCGTGGCGGGCATTGCGCAGGTCAAGCAAAGGCTCGGAAACAAACTCCGGCGCAATTGCCTTCAATCGCCGCGCTAATAACGCCTTGGCATTCACAAAATCCACGTGCGCCAAGAAACCTTGCGTTAGCAGAATCTGTGGAATAGCAGGGCGTATTTCTGCTGTCAGGGCTTGCAATATACGCAGCCGTTCACGGTTCTCTTCGGCTTCCAATGCGCGAATACGGTTATTGGCTTCTACGGCTTCTTGCGGCTCAATAAACACGGTCTTACCGGTCGCGGACTCATCATGTACGATACCGTTTATTTTGCGGCGATAGGCGGCAGGAACAGGCAGTACCAAGCGTCCTTCACGTAATGTGGGGGTAGCATCTTTGTCTAATAACCCCGAGGCTTGTGCCCGACGCAGAATAGCGGCTACGGCACCCGATACGGCATTTTGTGCCTGAGTCAACTCCTTGCGGATTCGTCCCAATTCCGGCGAAGCATTGTCTTTGAGGCGCCCGAACTGGTCAATGGCACGGTCGATGGTATTCGTTATGGATTGCAGTACCGAGGCGGTTGTCTGACCAACGGCGGATTTGAGATTACGAAGCGGCAAGGTTCGCAATTGCGGAAAACGCTGCGGGTCGAGCCCTAAGAAGAACAGCTCCAATGTCGCGGCATAAGCGAGGCTTTTACGTAGGGCGAACAACTCCTGCTCATCCAGATATAATCCTTCAACACGTACCCGATTGAGCGGCTCGCGCAGGTCATTGATCTCGCCGCGAGGGTATTGCAAGGACGCATCCGACAGTACACGCACCATTTCTTCGGCTTCGCGTAAGCGATGCAGAATAGCGTGATAATCGGTCATAAACGTCATCTCATCCACCTTACGGCGACCCAAAGACGAGGTGCACAGCTTGCTCAACTGCTCACGTATGACCTGAAAGTCAATCTTCTGCTCTATGTTTGCCGGATAAATCACCCTAACAATCTCACTTCTTTTACCACTTCGCAGCCGACGTGATTATTGAGTTTGTGCACCAACTCGTGTCGGCATTCAAACAGTTGTGCTTTGAGGGCAGCGCTATTCAACCATACTCGCAATATACCGTCTTTCAGTTCCACTTTGCGGGTCAGGCGGGCGACCATCTCACCCATCAACGAATCCCATGAAGCCACAACCTGCCGCTCCATGAGAGGTTTCTCCAAGCCTGTTTCGCGAAAGTACTCCGCCAAGAAATCACCTACAGATATTGCTTCTTTCCGCTGCATCCCCAATCTTCAGTCTTACTTCTCTTTCCTGAGCAGCACTTGTTGCCGTGTCTTGAACACCATGATATCAATCGGCAGACCGTTCAGTGCGCGGAAAGAGGCATCAGTGATACACTCCCGTTGAATCAAATCCCACACCTTGTCGCCGGGTTTCACCCAAACGCGTGCATGGTCTTTGGGCGCTTGTGTTTTCTTCTTGGAGAGGTAGATTCGGTCGCCTTCTTTCAAGGTTCTGCCGAGGGCATCGTTCTGTTCACGCAGGCTGCGCTCCGTCACATTCAGACTGAAAGCTACGGAAGCATAGGTGTCTCCTTCGCGGGCAACCGTATATTTGACACCGTTGCATTTGCCGCGACCGTGACGCGCAAAGAAATCCTGCTTCTCCTCTTTGGCGGACAGTGGACGAACGTATTCTTCTTCCGCTTCTGCGGCAAAGGTTGCAATCGGTGCCGCTTGGGTCATTACTACCACATCATCCTTCGACTTCACTTGTTGAGCCGGAGTAGCTGCCGCCAAATCTGCGAGCCTGTAATCCTCGATAATCTTAATCAACTTCTGCGGATAAGCGGGGTCGGTGGCGTAACCGCAGTCTTTCAGACCGTTTGCCCAACCTACATAATCCGTTACCGGAAGCTCAAACAATCGCGAATAGCGCGAGCGTTGGAGAAATTTTGAGTGGTCAATGAATGATTCTTCGGCGTCTTTATACATGCGGAAGCACTCACCGCGGCTGTCGTCGTCGTGGCGATACACGTCACCCATCCATTCGCTGGTGCACTTGATACCGAAGTGGTTGTTTGCATTCACGGCTAATTCCGAGCCGCCGGCTGCGGACTCCAATAGACCTTGAGCCAAGGTGATTGATGCCGGAATACCATAATCTTTCTGGTGTTGAACAGCTACATCGCGCCACTTGGCGATATAGTTCTGATACTTCTCATTCTGTGCGGCCTGTATGTTGAGTACCAATGCCGTCAATGCCGCTAAAATAATTCCTTTTTTCATATTATTTCAATTTTCAATCTTCAATTATTTATTCGTTATCGTAAACGTTACCGTTGTGCCGGCTGTTTGTTTGGGCACGGTCCAGTTTATTTTAGACGGAATAATATCGTAGCCGTCCAATTGGATAGCCACCAATTTGCCAGCCCAATCGGTTTGGGCTTTGAAAGCCTGTTTCTTTTTCGGAGCCACTTTTCCCAAGAAATGGTTGTCCAGCGTTACACGGTAGTTGGAACTCGTCTTGTTGACTATTACGAGAGTATAGGATAAGTCCATTCCTGTTGCGTGTTGCGCGCTCTCAACAACCTCTTCTGCCGGCTTTTCAGCGGTGTTATCATCCGTCTTTACAGGAGTCGCGCCGGTGGTTGCATCTTGAGCTGATAAGGTTATTGCCATCACGCAGCATATAACCATACAAAACATTTTTTTCATAAGTCCTTAATTTTGCCGACAAAATTACTACTTTTTTTTGATATATACAAAAAAAGTGCGATTTTTTCGCACTTTTTTCTTTTCAACTGTCAATTTTAACTTTTCAATTTTCAATCTCCAATCTCTTCTGCCCAGTCTTCCACTTCTTCTGCCCAGTCTTCCATCGACTCTTCGAAACCCGTTGAGTCGTTATCTATGGCTTGCTGGATAGTTTGTGGCAGGGCTTTAATTTCCGGCAGACGGGTGGCTTGTTTGTACATCACAGCGGTGAAGCAACCGATACTGAGCAACCAAAGCAATATAGTTATCAGCCAGAACTTGCCTTGTGGTGCTTTGTGGTTACGGATGAGTGACACAATGGTTTTGATAAGCACGTAAATCGGCAGGCAGACTGCCAGTGATCCGGTAGCGAAGGCGAAGAGAGCCGATCCCCAGTGTCCGTCAAAGAACGGGATACTCAGTGCCGGCAGAAAACTGAATGCACCCACGCCGAGACCCAATGCCGCTATACATAATCCGAAGAGGACGGCGAGAACAGGTATAAGCACTTGCGCAGCAATCAAGGCGGCAATCACAATCAGGGTAATCTTCAGTACCCGGCCGCAACCGCTGTTCTCAGTAGGACGCACTTTGATTTTCGGACGTTTGTTTCCGCCAAATTCCGAAGGCGCACCGATTTGTTCCTTGATGGTTTCTATCATCTTGATATCCACTACTTGCACGTTCTTTGCAAACAATGCCGCTTGCAGCAACTCGCTCACACGTGCCTCAATATCGGTCATAACGTCCTCGCGCTCATCTGCCGGCAGACGCAACTCGATATCTTGCAGATAATTATTCAGGGCTTGGAACGCATCATTATCGATGTGAAATACCAAACCGTTTAAGTTTATAGTTCTTGTCTCTTTCATAAATGTCAAATGTCAAATCTCAAATTATCCTATCTATCGATTGTCTAATAGCTTGCCATTCGCCATTGAGCTGCGATAGCAATTGTTTGCCTTCTGTGGTGAGGCAGAAGTATTTGCGAGGTGGCCCGGCACTGCTTTCTTCCCAACGGTAGGTCAATATGCCGTTGTTCTTCAGCCGCGACAAGAGAGGGTAGAGAGTACCCTCCACCACCAACAAGTCTGCCGACTTCAAAGCCTCCAATATCTCGGAGGTATAGGCTTCCTTCCGGTCGATGATACACAGGATACAGTACTCCAATATCCCTTTCCGCATCTGGGATTTGATGTTCTCAACCATCTTACTGCTGATTGCTTATTTCGGAGTTGCTGTTATTCGGCATCAATAGCATCAAAATCAGATACAACAGCAATCCCGGGAATCCTGCCGAGAAAACCGTGAGGGCCATATACACTACCCGAACCACTGTCGGGTCAAGGTTCATGTACTCTGCCAGTCCTGCACATACACCGGCTAACATCTTGTTGTTACTGCGGGTTAATTTCTTCGGTTCCATAAATTCATTTTATAATTTATTTATTTACTATTTTCGCATTTATTGGCCCATTTTACCATTTGCGACTGCAAAAGTACTACAAATTTTAGAACCTTGCAATACATAGTACTATTTTTTGCCAAAAAATCTTCATTTTGCAACTTGGAAGTAGCAAAATAGTTGGTCGTAATTTGAAGATTTGAAAATCTGCTCTCGACCGAAAATGACCAAGCCGCCTCTAAGCAGCCTGTAAGCCACTTTTAAGTACTTCAAAATTTTGCCCATTCGACCGAAAATGACCCCCTCGAAAAAGATATTAATAATGAATATTTTTTTTGTTTAGCAAATCTTCGCCGAATATTCTCGGATGGTGTTACCCACTCGAGGTTCTCCGGCAGATTGTTCAGAAAAAGACAAAAAAAAGCACCTCACGAAAGTGAAGTGCTTACTGATTGGTTATTGGTTATGGGGTACGGGGTAGGGAAAGAGTGCAGAAGTGAGTCTGCGAGGGTGGAGATGGGTGTTGTGCCATCGTTGATGAGGGTTAGGTCTGCCAAGTGTTTGGCATCGGGGCTTTGTGCTTGGATACGGGCTTTAGCCTGTTCGGGCAAACAGTGGTCCCTAGCTACGGTGCGAGCGATGCGGATATCTTCCGGCGCATCGATATAGACGACTTTGTCACAGAGTTCGTTCAAGCCGCTCTCATAGAGAATGGCGCATTCGACGAAGCAGCCCGCTGCGCTGTTGGATTTGACCCAATGCTCGAGGTCAAAGCGTACGGCAGGATGAACAATCTTATTGAGTTTGAGCCGTAAATCGGGATTGGCAAATACTTGTGCCGCCACTTTGGTTGTCAAATAGGTGTCGCCGTCAAACACATCGCTGCCGAAGAGCGTTTCGACTTGTGAACGGACAGCGGGGTTATGGGTGATGATTCGTTTGGCTTCGCGGTCTGTGTCATAGACCGGATAGCCTCGTCTTGCCAACTCTGCCGCTATGGTGGATTTGCCGCTTCCTATTCCTCCAGTCAGACCAACTAACATCTTAACAACTTAACAGTTTAACATTTTCAGAACTGAAAATATATAAATGGCTGCATGTCTGCCGTTATGAATTGGTAGATAATCACGATGGCGACGACTACACAGAGTACCATCAACCAGAGCGGCATTAGTGCGAAATTGAGCCGGTACCATTGTTTGAACTTGGTGGGCAGCCAGTGAATGACCATGCCAAGTATGAATAGAATAACGACATAGCGATATTCCCATATGAAGGGAAGAATGATGCTATTGTCCCACGCTCCGCCGATTTGATAGACCATATTCGTCGCCGTTTCCCACGCTACTTGGTTGGCGGTAGCGGGATCGAGATTACTCGACGAACGGAAGAAGAGTCGGGTAAAGGTGATGAAGGTGAAGGTTTGTGCGACCGCCCAAGCGGTGCCGAGGGCGGATGTTAGACCGCTGCGCTGTGAGACCGCTCCGCTGTTAGACCGCTCCGCTATTAGACATGAGATGAGCCAATAGATATATCGTATAATCGTTCCGGCACAGAGAATGAGTGTCCAGACGCGGAACAGATGCCAGACAGGAGTGCCTATGGTCTGGTCTGCCCAATATATGCCGGCAGTTATAAGGAGCATTGCTGCCATACGGAGGTGCCAGTTCATGACGCGCCAGAACTTATTGACAATCATGCCCAATCCGTTGAGTCCGCCCCAAATCATGAAGTTCCAACTGGCTCCGTGCCATAAGCCGCCGAGTAGCATGACAATGAACGAGTTGAGGTTGGCATAAAGCAGTTTGCGGTGTGAAGGGACGGTTAGTCCGACAATCGCCACGGTCAATCCGATGGCAGCAATCACCGCGGTTGCAATCCATGAGCCGGTGAGCACCAAAGCGATGAGTGCGATAAGGATAATCCAGAAGTAGGTGCCGAAGGTGGCGTTTCTGTTTCCTCCAAGGGGGATATATAAGTATGTTTTGAGCCATCGGCTGAGCGACATATGCCAGCGTCGCCAGAACTCCTGCGGGTTTTGGGACTTGTAGGGCGAGTCGAAGTTCTTGGGCAGATAGAAGCCCATTAATAGTGCCACACCGATGGCGATATCCGTATAGCCGGAGAAGTCGGCATAGACCTGCATGGAATAGGCAAACAGGGCAAAAAGGTTCTCAAAGCCGGAGAATAGCAGCGGATTATCGAAGACGCGGTCAATGAGGTTGACGGCGAGGTAATCGCTCAGGATAATCTTTTTCGCCAAACCGTTCAGAATCCAGAAAACCGCAATGCCAAACTGCCTGCGTCCGAGGTGGAAAGGTTTGTATAACTGCGGAATAAACTCCGAAGCTCGCACAATAGGACCCGCTACCAATTGCGGGAAGAAGGATACATAGAAGCCGAAGTCCAGCAGGTTCTTGACGGACTGTACGCGTCCGTGGAATACATCGGAGGTGTAGGAGATAACTTGGAATAAGTAGAACGATATTCCTACGGGCAGAATAATCGTGTCCACCATAAATCGTCCGCTCTCGCTGAATCCATTGCCGATATAAGCGAAGATGTCGAAGACCTCCCATTCCAATCCGAACATATCGTTGAACATGTTCGTAAAGAAGTAGGCATATTTGAAATAAGCGAGTAATCCGAGGTCAATGATAACAGAGAGCGCCAGCCAGAGTCTGGCTGTTAGACCGCTTCGCTGTTTGACCGCTTCGCTGTTAGACCGCTCCGCTGTTAGACTTTTGTGTATTTGTTGGGCTATCAGCCAGTCGGATAGGGTGACAAAGGCGAGAATGAGCAGGAAGATGCCGCTGGTCTTGTAGTAGAAGAACCAGCTGACCGCCATGAGATAGATGTTTCTGAGGTGCATTCTGCCGCGCGAATTGCCAGACTTTTTAGTCCCGACATCCAAGATAAGCGCAAAGAGGGCATAGACGATAGCAAAGAACGCCCAGAAATAAAACTGCGTAAACAATAAGGGTTTAGCGGTGTCATACATAAATATGTCTCGCAGGATGTCTATCATTTACGTTTGTTGATTTGTGTTTCCAACCATTTCCACAGCAGGTTGCCCGCCTTGTCTGCGCCACCTTGGGAGAAGTGTACGCCATCTGATGCCGCCAGTCCTTTTTCTCCCCACGCCATCATGGAGTTCCAACCTCCCATGGCCTGATACAGGCTCCAGTAGGCAATCCCTTCGCTTGCTGCCATCTGTGCCAATTGCCGGTCCATAACCGGTAGCATCGGGTAGGAGGAGCGCTCGCCGTCTATCACGGTGGTCATATCCGAGGGGCCTACAAAGAGAATGCTGGCGTTAGGGGCACAAGCGCGCAAGTGTCGAATCTGCCGGCGCATAGAGTTGGCGTAGCCGCGCACTCGTTCGGGGGAATCTGCCCAAGGCATGACGTTGCCGCCGAACTGCAGGATAATCAGCCTTGTATTGGTTTCGCGGAAGAAGGTGCGCAATTGGTCGGCGTTCATCCGTGTAAACACATTGCCGGAACCGCCACGCATCGGGATATTGTCCATGATGATGCCTTTTGGGGTCTCCAAGGACACACCATATACATCGCCTTGACCGATAAACTCCAAGGTGCAGGTATTGGTGCTGTCGGGTAGGGTAAGGATATCGGCAGAGCGGGCATTAACCTCTATATTGTCGCTTTTGAATAAGCGAACTTGGCTGAAATAGGTGGAACTTGAGCGTTTGCCGTTCGGTTCAATATGTAGTACCAAACTGTCCGAGCCGGCACGAAGGGAAGTGTCCATGACCGCCACTTGCCCCATCGGACCGTAAATATCATCCTCGCGTTGTTGGTTCTTCGGACCATAGACGATATAGCGTTTAGGGGCGGTTTTGGAAGTTGCCGGCTTGCCGTTTATAAGCAGCGTTTGCCGGATAGTGCGGGTGGGAATGGTCTGGTATAAGGGTAATATACCGACTCCTCCTCCTCCGTACTTGGCTTGCAGATTCCGCCGGATAGTGGCGGTGATACGGTCTTCTTCGATTTGGGAATCGCCGTAATGAACTACACGAACCTGTTTGCTGCCGGCATCTGCCAGCCCTGCAATGAATGCCTCTAATACGCCTGTTGCCGGTTTGACTTCCGGCAGGGTGTCCGGCTTTACTACGGGCGTTGGCGACATCTCTTCGGCCGACTCGCTTGGCATCTCTGCTTCCGCGGGTTCGGGTAGTGACTCGGTCTCTTCCACTTCCGCCAAAAGCGTGAGCGTATCGCTAACGGTGAACGGCACTAACTCTTCGGGCTCGATGTCTGCTTCGAGGTCTAAATCGTTGGCTAATTCCGGTTGTGCCGGTTGTTTGGGCTGGGTGGAAAGCATACTGCTGAGCGAAGGCCAGCGTAAGGGACCAAGCCACGACTTCTCATACTCCGCCACTGCACAGATAGCTCCGAGCAGAATAAGGCACGAGGCGATGAAGAGCACGATATGACGCGGTCGCATTTCTCGCATTACTTCTTCCAAAGCGCCCGTGTAAAGAGCAGTAGTACGGTGAATATCTCAAGACGGCCGATTAGCATGACGAAAGTCATGACCCATTTGGCCACCGGCGGGAACAGGACGTACGTGCCCGAAGGACCGTATTGACCGATACTCGGGCCGATATTACCAATTGCGGAAACGGCTGCGCCGAGTGATTCATCAAAGTCCACGCCAGTGGCACAGAATATCAAGGTCGTTGCAATCAATATCAGAATATAGAACACCATGAATGCCATCACGTTATTGGTGGTCTGCTGGTTAATTGCATTGCCGTTCAGTTTGACGGGCACGATGGCATTGGGGTGAATGCGGCGCTTGAACTCGGCAAAGCCGCTTTTTGCAAAAATCATCAGTCGTACCCATTTGATACCTCCGGAAGTACTGCCCGAAGATGCGCCGGTAAACATGAGGAAGAAGACCACCACCCATAGGAACGGCGCCCAAGTCATGTAATCCGCTATGGCGAAGCCGCAGCTGGTCATGGTGAAGATTGTGGTGGAGAATCCTTCGCGGAAGGCAGTTTCGAGATGGCTGAAGAACTCGCCGGCGCCGCAGTTCCAGTTGCCTGCCATGAGCCATTGCGCCATCAGACCGGTCATCAGCACGAACGTTATTGCGGCTACAGCACCTAGATACCAATGGGTTTCTTCGTCTTGCAGCAATCGTCTCGGTTTGCCTCGAAAGGCGAGAATAATCAGGCCGAAGTTCACACCGGCTAAGAGGGTAAAGCCTGCGATGGTATAATGGATG
>Ga0310786_10000780_pt1 | contig 51134 bp, 55 predicted proteins | sample AusTroGonzalo_MG_FD_203881 | JGI IMG/M metagenome (GOLD analysis project Ga0310786, IMG submission 203881) | Bovine rumen microbial communities from tropical cattle in Woodstock, Queensland, Australia - Gonzalo_03 (v2) (version 2) | ecosystem: Host-associated > Mammals > Digestive system >...
TTGTCAAAATATCGCTTGATGACCAAAAACCAAAACCATTAAGATCCAATCCTATATATTCATCATTATATGCCTTAATCCAGTTCACACAACGCTCTGTGGCATAACGATAATCTTCATAGTTTGATTCTGCAAAACTGTTTGTATCTTCATTAACTTTCAATTCACACCAATTGCCCTCACAGTGCAACAAAAAATTAATATTGTTATATTGTTGATCTGGGGCTTCAAAGTGAAAATCTACGTATGTTCCTCCCAATTCATCATGAAACGAATTATAAACGGAACACTTGGCTATCTGTTTATCTTTACGAGATTCATACACAGCCCACGGACAAACATAATTCTTACTAAATTCAGGATTAGTCAGATAAGCAGCATTTGGTTGCTGGGCATAAAATTTCTTATCTGCGCTATATACCTTTCCCCCTGCATGACTATATTTGTATGAAACACTACTATCAATTCCTTTATTATTTTCAACAATTAACGCTTCGCCAAAATCAGCGCATATTTCCGGACATTTTCGTTCGCCGTCACCGCGACCTTCTCTCAAAAATTCTTCTTTATCACATTGTGACATACATACATTAACCGCCTCTGCCACAGAAAATGTATCACGTGGCAATAAATCTTCCAATATATGCCAATGCACTACTTTAACAGAATCATGTCCATAAGCTGGCAAACCGACACTTTCCAACGCATTAATAACAGTCAGCGCATTCCACTTTATTTGTGTATTCGCATTAATCCTTACAGCCAATGCAGATACACTGGTTAATAAAAACAAAGGTATCAATAACTTTTTCATTATCGAAGCGCCTCCTCGCACGCATCTGCAACAGTTGCAACTTTCTTAATAGCAGAAATTTGTGTTGCGTTGAATATAGTGGCAACTGCACTGGCCGCTGTCGATGCACCCGCCATAACATTTGCCGTCGTGTTCAATTTCTTTTCTTTCTTGTCATCGCCATAACGCACTTTGTCTGTATTCGCCAATACACTGGTTATCACCCCAACCGCGCCAGTTCCAACACCAACACCAGATGAAATCGCCGCACCCTTTGCACGATTATTAATTGGTTTCAAATCTACTATGCTGTAATCGCTACATCCATCAACTATTTTTTCAGCCTTGGTAATTTCTTCTGGTGTGCCAGTTCCTTCGACCTTGGCCGCCAATCTGGCATTTGATAAATGTTGAATTGCACCAATACAACCCGCTATTTTTGCTGACAAATCATTGTCAACTTTATTGTTGGCTGCAATCACTGTTCCCGCTATATTTGTCGCGGTTGATGTCGCCAAACCGCCGGTTCGTATATGACCTAACGTTTTCGATTTACGTTCCGCATCTGACATTTTTTGTAAATCGTCATCAACATCGGTGTTTGTAAGATTATTATTTGTATCTTCTACAATCTTCGCAATCTCAGCCTTGAACGCATTCATATCGGCGATTTCTAATGATTGAATTTCTACACCTGATTTTTCTTTTATTAATTTTTCAACTTTTTCTTTCAAATCATCATATTCTCTATCCTTACTGGCCTTTGCAATACCTGTTCCCAATGCAACACCACCTGCAACGGTTCCAACCGCGGTTACCGCAGTATTTATACCCGCCATTTTTTTCAAATCAGCCATCGAATCACTTATTCCTGAACATGCAGCCCTTGCATTTCGAATAGCCGCCTGCAATGTGGAAACATCGCCGGCAACGCCAGTCGTTTCACCATAAATGACATCATCGGCATATATGCAATTCGGAAATACCAATAAACTGATTGCTGGCAGCATAAACAGATATTTTCTCATTTCTTGCTCCTACTTCATTTATCAGAAGCAATTATATCATATTTTATGCCAATAAACTAATGAAAATTATTTGCAAATTTTGATCAAACCGTCAATTTCTGCATTTAACATTAAATCTGACGTTTTTTGGTTTTCAATTTGTGACAAAGCATACACAACCGTCGCGTGATCGCGTCCACCACAAACATTTCCAATCTCGGTCAAAGATAAATTCGTAACATTTTTTAACACATACATCATAACTTGACGCGCACGAACCAAACGACGTGTCCGCCCAGATCCACAAATTTCATCAAACGATACACACAATTTTTCACACATAGATTTTACCATCGCGATTGGTGTTTTGCTTTTTTCCAATACATCCGACAATAAACGCGATGCAACATCCATATTAACGTGTTCGCCCATTAATTCAGTATATGTTTTTATTTTATTTATTATACCATTTACCAAATGGCCATCATTTCCAATACGTTTGGACAATTCTTCTGCAACATCTGTTTCAACACCTGCACGCGTTAACATAGTACGACGAACATATGCATTTGGTGCCGTCACATCAACCACCAAACCAGACGCAAACAAAGATTGCATACGACGATCAAAACCAGTTAACATATTTGGTGCCACATTCGCGGTCAACACCACTGATTTACCCATATTACGTAAATCAGTCAACAATTGTAAAAATTCATCCATCGTTGCACGTTTCCCAGCCAGCGCACAAATATCATCAACAATCAAAATATCGCATTGACGACAATAATCTTTGAATGAAAATATGGTTTTATCCCGCAACGAACGCGCAAAATCAGCAACAAATTGCCCCCCCGTCATCATCACAACACGTTTGTCACAGGTATCACAAATACAATTTACCAACAAAGTTTTTCCGGCCCCAGATGCACCATATATAAACAATTGATTAAACGAAGCATTACCCAATGCTATTTTTTTGCACGCCGCCACCGCAAACATATTTTCATCAGATGTAATAAATTTATCAAACGAATCAGATTTTACGTTTTTAACGATACTTTTTTGGTTTGGAACAAAAGAACACACAACATTATCATTTGCAGAATGCACATCAATATGGGTATTCACAAATATATTTAAGCCCAAAGAAAAATCCGCCGCTATGCTTTGAAGTATGTCACCATACATATTTTTAACATAGTCAGCGGCAAATTGATTATGCGCCCCCAGATTCAAACAATTATCTTTTACTTCGAATTGCAACGGCATAATCCACGCAGTAAAACCCGCAGAATCTATCTTGGTCGCGACGACCTGTTTTATTGATTCTGCACTTAGTATTTGTTTTGCCGTTGCTAATTGCATATCGCGTACTCCTTTCCTTCCTTTCAAAGAGTTTGCACAAGTGTAAACAAAACACCTGCACATAAATATTAAATTCCACCTCAGAATTTAATATTTATGCCGCCAAACTCTACTCTCTTTTGTATGGTGATTGATATTGCTATCAATCGTTTGGATACAAAAACAATTTATAAGATTTATTTCGGTTTTCAACAAAATGTTCAAATATTTTTAAACATTTATTTTTTGACAACGATTCGTTTTTTTTCTTGTTTTTCGCACTTTGTATATACACTGTATATACATACAAAAAATCAATTTAAAACATAACCACCGTCTTGCTTTCTTATTAAACCTTGTAATTCTAACATCACTAAATTTGCTTTGATTTCCGGAACCGTTTTTTTGACAAGATTTGCCAATACAGATTCAGACATGGGAATCATTCCTAACTTATCCAAAATATCATTTTCAGATGTAAATTTTTTTTCTTGTTTTGGTGTTTCAACATCATCAAAGAAATCATTTATCGACATACATAATGTTGCCACCCCACTTTTTATCAAAGAATTTGGTCCAACACTACGCGGGTCCGATGGGTGTCCAGGCACCGCAAATACGCGTTTTTTATAATCAATTGCGAATCGGGCGGTCGCCATACTGCCTGATTTTGCATCCGCTTCACCAATTATGAATAAATCACTTAACGCAGCAATCCAATGATTTCTTTGAATAAAATTGCTGGCATTTGGTGTTGTTCCAACAGGCATTTCACTGATTAATATTCCGCGTTCCATAATTTCATAATAAATCGATTCGTTTTCAAGTGGCCAAATATAATCAACCCCGCCCGCCAAAACCGCAATAGTTTGCGAATTTCCAGATGCTTTCAATGCACCAACATGCGCCGCGGTATCTGTCCCCATTGCCATTCCGGAAACAACAGCAAAATCATGTTCTGCAAAACCACATGCCAATTCAGAAACAAAATTCATTCCTGCACCTGTTGAATGACGCGTTCCAACAATCGCAACATTTTTTTTCATCAAAGTATCAATATTCCCACGCACAGAAATAATTGGCGGATGATTGTTTATATCACGTAAATTCTGTGGATAATTTTTATCTGTGTCTGTTATGTATACAATTCCCAAATCATTTGCCATATCCATTTCACGTTTCACAGAATCAACAAAATCAGAACTTAAATTTAACGAATCGACCGCCGCATAAACATCACCATATTTTTCAAGCATTTTCTGATACTTAACCGGTCCAACCCCCGGTGTTCTTAATAATAAAAGTTTTTGCAATAAATCATTCATAACAAAAAAGATTGTAGAACAAATCTACAATCTTATAAAGTCAAAAAACACTAACAAAAACTATTTCGATTTTCCCTGTGCTTTTGCCGTTTCTTCAATCTCGTCAAGTTCTTGCAACAATTTCCATTTAGGATTATCCTTTCCATCCTTTTGTTCTTCACAATAATCTGCCCTTGCGGCAAATGGAGTCTCATCCTCACATGCTTTCTTTATATCTTTTAAATCCTTAATATATTTTTGAAATGTAGCGTAGTCTTTTCTGCTTAATGTTAGCAATTGTGATCTGTAAACTGCATCTTCTTCCAATTTTTTGTTCTTTTGTCCTTCTACTTTGCCACCAATCAATTTATTACCAAACAATTCCATTGCGCCGACACCAATCCCCGCACTGGCCACAGTAACAGCAACAACACCCCCAACACGATTGCCCTTTTTGGCATCCAAAATACGTTTTTCAATTACATTTTTATCGGCCCAACTGCCACATTCTATGTTTTCACCCCATTTAAAATATTTCGATTTCATATCAGACACAGAAACCCTGGATTCGTCATCTGATCTTAAATCAACACGCACAAAACAAACATTATTTTGTGGGTTTGCGGTATCTTCAACCATCGTGGCATAATTGGATGTATCACTATATTTTGATGCCCAAACGAAAGTATTTCCAAAACCAATATTATTGTTCATGCATGCATTACGTTTTGCTTCGTATTCACTGTTGTCTGGTTCTGCTTCTTCTACTTTTTCAACCACAACTGGTTCAACGTGAGATTGTACCTTGGTCAATTCCGCGGATGGCGTGCCATTCAATTGATTAACCGACGCCGTATACCGTTGCGGTGCAGCCATAATCTTGTTAGACATAGCAGGACGCGCCGCAGCAAATGCCCCATTGCAAACAGCCAACATTAAAAGTACAGATGTAAAAACGTATTTCATAATATATTCCCTCTTTCTTATGTATGGCATTATATCACAAATCAACAAAAAATACAAACATAAATATTATTTTTTCCACTGCCATTTTATTTTAGATTCTGTGCCATTTAACAGACGGGAAATATTTTGTCTGTGTCGAATCAAACAAAGCAATGAAATCGCGACAAAGCCCAAACCTATACCAAAACCCATACAAAAACCGAATACAGGCGCCAAACAAAAAACAACCACAGCCCCAAACGAAGAAAAACCCGTTCCCAAAGCCACCAATAACCATTCAATACCACAAAATACAAACATCCACGGGTTTACCGCTAAAAAAATGCCGAACAATGAAGATATTCCCTTTCCCCCACGGAACTTTAACCAAATCGGGAAACAATGCCCAACAATAGCGGCAAAACCACACCAAATGGCAAACACATCACCGACAACATAACGTCCCAATAAAACAGCCGCTATGGCTTTCGCCATATCAAGAATCCAAACTAAACCGGCGAATCGTAATCCGCCCACACGCATAACATTGGTTGCACCGATATTTCCACTGCCCACCGTGCGTAAATCTACTTTTTTAAAAACTTTCGCAATAATTAAACCAAATGGTATCGACCCCAATAAATACGATACAATTATACATATTATATATAACATAATTATTTTTCCTTGATTTTATCTTTGTTTTCTATAAAATAACAGAAACCCGATAGAAATAAAAGGAAAAAAAAGTGGCTAATCATAAATCATGTGATAAAAGAATTTTAGTGACAGCGAAAAAAAATGCAATAAATACTGCACGTCGCAGTGCTGTTAAAACTGCAACCAAGAAAGCGTTAAGCGCCATCGAATCTGGCGACAAAGCCGCTGCAGTTGCCGCAACACGCGCCGCAGAAAGCAAAATCATGAAGGCTGCTGGCAAAACAATGCCAAAAAAGGCTGCTTCAAGAAAGGTTTCGCGTCTTGCTAAGAAAATTGCAAAAATTGCATAAATGCTTTTATCAAATATAAAATTGAGGAAACGCCCAATTGGGCGTTTTCTTTTATAGCGATAATCTATTAAAAAAACCGTCCTTTATCGGACGGTCTTTCTTTATTCAAGTGGCGCACCCCAATGCTGTTGGATATTGCGTTCTGCGTCCATCGGACTTGCCAAAACCTGTGGTGTCAAAATCACAACCAAAACTTCACGTGTCGCTTTGGTATCACGCAATCCGGACAAAGCCATAAAGTCCGCATCACCCAATCCATAGCGTGTATCATTGTTGCTTTGTTTTTCAAACCCGGACACAACCAACATTTGGCCAGATTCCATTATAACTTCTTGCATAAACGAACGTTCTTCTACTTCTGGTAATTGCAACGTAATACCATCATCTCCACCGACCTTTTGCGTATCCATCTTTAACAATTCACGCACAGACATTTTGAATAATAACAATATCTTGCCATTTTCCAAAACGTTCGGCAATAATTGCATTGAAAATCCAGTTTCTAATTCATCTTGATCAACAGTACTTGTTGTATCTACGTTAACGAAACTGCGTGATTCCAAACGTTTTATGTATCCTTGCGTTTTTGTGTTTGTAATTGGCGCAACACGATTATTACGTGTCGTCACACCAACATTGGTCACCAACGAAACCTTACCCTGCTTTGCTAATGCTTCCACCAAAGCACTGGATCCTGCTAAACGCGCCAACGATCCACCACGAATTTGGTCTTCTGAATAATAATTCTCTACACCAGTGACTGCCGCAGCATTATTAGACAACACGGCAACATTCATTGTGCTGGCACCCGCAACTTCTGGAATAGACGGCGTTGCAACCAAATTCAATCCAGATACAGAATTTACCGCCGCAGCCAAATTCAAGCCAAATGCTGAATTATTAGACAAAGACACTTGTAAAACTTTAACGTCTATTGTTATCAATTGTGATAACCGTTTATTCTGTCTTGCGATATATTCCGCAACACGATCCAACACGGATGGCGATGCGGTCACAGTGATAGTACCCAAACTACGTGACACAGTAAATTGTGCATTATTTGCATCACCTATAATAGAAGTAATCGCCAATTCTACTTCTTCCCATTCTTTCATGGCAGATTGCAACATAACCTGGCTGCCGTCATCGGAAGACAAAGATGAATTATATTCTACGTCTGTTCCCAACGCATACAAAGTAAATGATCTTGTTTCCGTTTCATAAAAAACGATTGTTCCTTTGTCATAATACCACAACAAATCTAAATCAGTGGCAATCTGTGACAACAACCCGGACAATTTACCAGTATATGCAATATCCACTGTTCTTTTTAATTTATCAGGATCTATCTGACTATCTATTTTCACAGGAATCTTGGTAAGAGAATTTATATCATTAGCCAACGCCTGCAACGTCACAGGTTCGCTTAATAATATAGTAACACCAGTATCTGTTTCAAATCTGGATGGCAATTTATTTTTATGTTCAGACACCATTGATTTATTTCCCAACCAAACACCATCTGACATAGAAACCGTATCATTTACAGCCAAACTGGAATTAGGACGTTTAGACATTTCAAATGCTTCGTGTGCATTTGAAAAATCTCTATCCACCGTGGCAGATACTTTGGCAGATTCATGCAACGTGCACCCGGCCAACATCGCCCCCATAACAATTCCCATTAAACAGATATTAAAATGTTTTGACATATTTTATCTCCTACTAATTTGTTGGCCAATTATTCTTCGACGCTGGACACCACCAATACACGATTTCCTTTGTAAAATCTAGCGTAAGGCGCCGGCAAAGCACGTTCAAAATTACGCACCAAAGCAGATGCCACGTCTATGAAACGCCCCTTGAATACAGCACTGGCTTCAATTGGATATTCACGCGCAGTATTCCAAACCAAATCCCAACCTTCTTTGTCACACCACGCTTGCAAAACTTCACGTAATGTTTGACCGCTGGCGACCACCCATGAACGAACTTCGTTTTTGATAACAGACGATGGTTCCGCATCAACAAATTCATTCATTTGTTCACCAATCATAATCGCATCCATGGAATCAACATCTTCACCACCCGTCGCCACAGTTCCGGCCACCATATTACCATAAGCATCCATTTTTGGTTGCTGATTTGGCATTGTCGTATCCGGCGCAAATCCAGAACGTTCTGCAAACGCGACATAAGAATCACCCTTTTTATTGCAAACACGACGCGCACTGCGTGACATAGACAGGACATTTCCACCGTTATCTTCCATCATTTCGCGTTGTAACAATGGCATTTCTGCATTATTTACACATTCATAATCGAATCCAGTTGGAATTGGACGTTCATTAATAATACTTGGCCCACCAGACCATCCCGTCCCCGTGGTGTTTATATTATTTTCAATAACCAACCCAGAACCAATCTTTGAAACGATTTTTAATTCGCCACCCGTAGAACAATCTTGGTCTTTACAGGCAATTTTGTAATCTGCATCTGTTCCCGCCATAGGCCACACAGGAACATTACGCGGTTGTTCGACAGCAATCTGACGCGACGCAACATAATTTCCAGAATCAACATTTTCCGTTTGAACCTGGTCATCATAATTGTAAAAAACCTCAGACGTGACAACCTGGGGTAAAACGTCCGCAAGGCACGAAAAACAGGAAAAACCTGTGACAATTAAAAATGCACAAAATTTATAAAACATGTTTCTTTCCTTTCTATTATTATTTAGATTATATCAATTTGACCGAATCTGTGCAAGACTTAAAAACACAAATTTAAAAAAAAATTAACCTAAAAAAATAATTAACATAAAATCGCACGAATCGATAAAACATGTTATACTATTTTTTGAAAAACATAAAAACATAGGTAAAACACATGGGAAATAACATTATTTTGGTCTTAGCGTCCATATCTGCATTATGCAGTTTATGTGCATTTTTGTTCGTATTAACAGCAAACAAACAAATACGCAGTATTTCAAAAACTTTGACATTTCAATACAATTTGATTGTAAAAATGCAAAATGTATTAAAAAACAAGATGTCAGTAAACGAAACCACGGACAAAGCAGAAATAATCTATCAAGATTTATTACAAGATTTAATCCCAATTATGGCCGCCATAGATGCCATGCCACGCACAACTAATGAACATCCTTTGTGGCGCGCATTGGGTGGAATAATGGACGAATATGCTAAAAATCCATTTATATTGGAAAAATTACGTCGTGCAATAAAATTAGATTCAAAAATCGCCCATAATGTAAATCACTATTTAAACCGGGCAAATATGTTTTTACAACATATGGCATCAACAGATACAGATGGAATATTGGCAACAACATTTACTGATGGGTTGTTGGGACAATCATTAACATTTTTTGCCCAAGCGCAAACATTGGCAACAACAGATAAATGAAACAAATATTATCAGAACAACTTATTCGTGAAATATCAAAAAATCGCCATGAACCAGATTGGTTGCTGGCGTGGCGCATTGATGCATTTAACGCATGGACAAAAATGTCTGAACCACATTGGGCAGAAATTGATTATGCACCAATAGATTATAATTCTTTGAATTACTATAATGAACAAAAACAAATTGATAATTCTGAATTAAAGGCAACATATGAAAAAATGGGGCTGCCAGAATCTGAACAACGCGCATTATTAGGCATGGCAACAGATACCGTCATAGACAGCAAATCTGTCCACACGTCATATTCAAATGAATTAAAAAAACTGGGCATAATATTTTTACCATTATCCCAAGCGGTTATCGAATACCCAGATTTAATCAAAGAATATTTGGGCAGCGTCGTTTCAAATACGGACAATTTTTTTGCAGCACTTAATGCCGCTGTGTTTTCAGATGGCACATTTGTATATATACCCAAAAATGTCAAATGCCCTATTGATTTAGCAAGTTATTTCAGAATTGAAACCGCAAAAATTGGTCAATTTGAAAGAACACTGATAATTGCAGATACTGGTTCACAATTATCGTATATGGAAGGCTGCAGCGCCCCACGTCGACCAAATCATCAATTACACAGCGGTGTCGTCGAAATCATTGTCAAAGATGATGCATATGTAAAATATTCCACTGTCCAAAATTGGTATGCAGGTGATTCCGTCACATCCAGTGATGCAAAAAATAAATCAAACGGCATATTAAATTTCGTTACCAAACGCGGTAAATGCTATGTTAATGCTGGGCTTGATTGGACACAAATCGAAATAGGTTCTGCAATGACGTGGAAATATCCATCAACTATTTTACACGGCGATGGTTCTCACAGTGATTTTTATTCTTTGTCCATAACGCGTGGCATACAACAGGCAGACACCGGTACAAAAATGATTCATGTTGGCAATGAAACAAAATCTAATATTGTATCTTATGGTGTTGCAATGGACGATTCACATCAAACATTTCGCAGTTTGGTTTCTTTCACAGGATATAACGGAAAAAATTCTTGTAAATGTGACAGTCGTTTAATCGGAAATAACGCAACGGCAAATACAATACCAACGGTTGTCCATGCAAATGCAACAAATCAACAATCTCACGAAGCAACCACGGGTGCAATTGACCACAATGCCCTGCTCTTTCTTGAACAAAGCGGCATTGATGAAGACGAAGCAACCGCTTTGATAATCGGTTCAATGGCGGCACCTATTATATCTAGATTGCCCATGGAATTTTTGGTAGAATCAAAACAACTTATACAAATGGCATTAAAAAAAGAATAAAAACATGATGTTAGAAATAAAAAATCTTTGCGTATCAATGGACGGGAAACAGTTATTACAAAATATAAATTTAACCGTCATGGATGGCGAACGTCACAGAATTGCTGGACATAATGGTTCTGGCAAATCAACATTGGCAAACACTATTGCAGGCAATCCGTTATATACAATTGATTCTGGAAATATTATTTTTAATGGGATCGATATAACAAAAGAAAATGCGACCACGCGCGCATTAATGGGTATTTTTTTAGGTGCACAAAATGTGCCTGAAATACCTGGGCTGACTATTTTAAGTTTTTTAAAACATTCCATGATTGCACACAAAAATTATGAATCAGGTCAAGATTTATCAATGGGCGAATTTTTGGAAAAATTAGAATCTGCGCGCGACCAATTAAATATCCCAAAAGAATGGTTAAATCGTTGTGTAAACGTCGGTTTTTCAGGCGGAGAACGGAAACGTATTATGTTATTACGATTGATTTTAACGCAACCAAAATTGGCAATACTAGACGAACCGGATTCGGGTGCAGACAAAGATGTACAACAACAAATTATCGATACAATAAACAATATGCCGCAAACGACATTTTTGTTTATTTCCCACCAAGATTCTTTTTCATCTCAAATCAAAGATGTCAAAACAACCACTTTGAAAAATGGACAAATTGTGATACAATGAAATAGAACAAAAAGGATAAAAAATGAGACAAAGAAAAATTCAAAGCAAACAAACAAAAAACTTATTGCGCACATGGTTTTTTGATAAACCTGCAAAATTTGCGATTTATTCTTTTATTGCCATGTTTGTTGTTGGGTTGTTGTATTCTTTGGTTGCCATGTTGCTTAATATCTCAGATGCACGTCCATTGATATTGTTGGAATTTGCGGCATTTATATGGTCCATCTGCTATTTAATAAAACAATTGCCACACGATAATATGTACCACGGTGATTTTGTGGCACTTACCAATGGATATGGTATGCTTACAACATTTATTCCATTGGTGACATTATTGTTTGTCGGTGCAAATTTTAGTGCAATAAAATATAAATTAGTTATTATGCACGCAACCGCACCAACTGCTTTGTGGTTTATTATTTTCTGTGCTACAATTGTTTATCTGTATTTCTTTGGATTAATAGTATCCAGTATTTATGCAAAATATAAACGCGCATTGGAAATCGGCATAAAACAATGGAAAATTATTTGTTCTTTCCCATTTGCTTTCATCATGATGTGGACACCTGGATATTTAATCAAAGATAACAAAACTAATTCGGCATTAACAATAAAATCACGTTGGTTTTCTAAACTTAATAAATGGGTTATTGCTAATAAACAAAACACTTGGATGGCATTTTTAACACTTATATTGTTTACAAATGTATTTTCAGGCACATCATCACTTTTGTTAACAGGATGTTTAATCATATTATATGTATTATGGTATATAAAACATAAAAAAGATTTTTTAAAAAACATCAACCGTGGATACGCATTAAGTGCAATCGGTATAAATGTTATTATTATATTTGTATTGATTATACAAGAATTAACCAAAGCAAATTAAAAATCATAGGATAACAAAACATGCACAGTTTTATCACCCTTATCGCATTAATATTTTGTTTATGGATTGGCCGTTCGCTGTTTATTCCACTATTGTTTGCAGCGTTTTTATGGTATTTAATAAATGCGTTGGCTGCATATTATAAACGTATTATGCCATGTGGGTACAGGAAATCATGTTCTTGTAATTGGATGTCAACATTTTACGATGTTTCATCAAAAATATTAGCCATTGGAACGGTTATTTTATTCTTGATTTTGTTTGCAACGCAAATTAAACCTATGTTGCTGGAACTTTATACTTCAACACCAATATTGCAACAAAGATTGTTAACGTTTTCGCATTTTATCACCGTCAAAACAGGCATTCCTTTGGATACAAATTTGATACCAAACCTGCCCCAGATTGCAACATATATCGGCGCTTCATTGGCGGGGTTGGCGACATCGACCGGGATGGTTATCATATATTTAATATTCATGTTCATTGAACAAAATTCATTCAGCAGAAAAATAGACGCTTTGCCTGTAACAAGAATCAAAGCAAAAAAATTACGTTATATTTTGAACAGCATTGATGAAAATATGAAAAAATATCTGTTCACTAAAACGGCAATATCTGCAGCAACGGGATTAAGTTCATATATATTGTTAAAAATAATCGGTTTGGAATATGCCGGGGTTTGGGGATTCATATTATTCTTGTTAAATTATATTCCAACTATTGGATCGATATTAGCGTGCGCATTGCCAATCGCATACGCATTGATAAGCCACGACACATGGCAAATCCCAGTTTTCACGACCACCGCTTTGGTATCCGTTGAAACATTATTTGGTAATATACTAGATCCAAAATTCACGGGAAAAACGTTGAATATATCATCACTTGCAATACTTATAAACCTTGTATTTTGGGGTATGATTTGGGGACCTGCGGGGATGTTTTTCAGCGTTCCTATTTTGGTTGCTTTATATGTCACAACGGCACAGTTTGAATCAACACGCTGGATAGCGACACTTTTATCTGCAAATGGACATATTCCAGATGAAACAAAAAACGATTAAATTCGTTTTAACATCGCAATCGCGTTTTCCAAAATAACCTTTGCCGACAAAGAATCTAATTCTTGTTTTATCTTTGCGACATTCGTTTTGCCCATTTCTTGTTGTGCAACAAAACTGGTTAAATTTTCTTCAATAAATATTATCGGCAAATCTGTTGCGTCTGCTAATAAATTTGCAAAATCACGCACCATTTGTGTTGTTGATGAATCAGAACCATCGGTATATAACGGCAAACCGATGACTATTCCTGTGATATTTTCTTGCTTTACAAGGTTCAAAATGGCATCCACCAACTCAGATTGTGATTTAATGTTTATCTGGGGTCGAACAAATACAAAATCACGTTTTTCATCAGATATTGCAATACCACATCTGCGCGCACCCCAATCGAGTGCAATTATACGTCCAAAGCGCGGAAAATCCTTGTAATTATCAAAAATCATTGTATAATTCCTTTACTGTTTAAAATAATAGGATTGAAAATGGCATTTAGCAAGCAACAATTAAAAAAATTTGCAGATTTAATCAAAATTGAAATATCTGACAAAAAAATGGAAAGTATGAACATAGACTCTGTTGTTGAATGGTTGGATAAATTACAACAAATTGATACAACTGGTGTCGAACCAATGTTATCACCTGCGGAACACAAATTACCATTACGCGAAGACGTAGTGACAGAACCCGCTATGCGTGACGCAATTTTGGCAAACGACCCAGATAAAACCGGCGTGTCACGCGGTTATTTTGCTGTGCCAAAGGTTATGGACGGCGATTAAAACACAGGATAATTATTATGCAATACACTATTACAGGACAAGTTTCTATATCACCACTTGACGCGCATTTTAAAGAATGTGACGATATCAAGGCAAAATATCAACTTGAAATTTATGATATCAAATCAACACGTCAAAAACGGGTTGGTATTGTTCGTCAATTTAATAACAAACAATTTTCATATCCAGTAAATTCAAAAATCGGATTGGTTGCACAATATTTTTCAAATGGCATTTTGTTGGCACAAATGAAAGATAATAATCAAAAAGTTAAAGAATAAAGGTTGTATTTATGAAACAGAAATACAAAAACAAATTACAAAATATAGAAAACCAAATGGCGAATCTGGAAGTGCAACAAACACAAGAAATCGAAGCACTGGATGATACTTGCGATATCAAAGATTTTATGAATGGTATGAAAAGTGAAAATTCAGAATATTTTCAAAAACTTACTGATATTTGGTTAAAATACAAAGACAAGCATGCAAATTTATCTGCTGAATATATTGCCTTGTTTTTAATTGCAACAAATATAGCAGTGCGTAATAAACCTTTGCATTCAGATACCGCAATAAAATTATTAAAAGAAATTGGAACACCAACTGCACAGCAAATATCTTTCCGTATTGAACCAGGCAGATATAATCCTTATGTTCTTAATCAATATGCATACATATATACGAAATTATATCAACAATATGGTGTTAAATTGTTGGACGAAAATTATGCAAAATATTTATATAAACAAATACATAATACCCAAGAACGCGTTAATCTTGCTATAATTAAGAAAGATAAAAACGCAAATATTACTGATATGCAAAAACAAATTGATACTTTCACCAAAGAATTCAATTTGTTCAACGAAACAATTCGTAACAAAGTAATAAATGAACAATTAAAACAAGCGCTACCTTATTAAATGAAAACAACATAGGAACCAAAAATGATAAACCTGACAATCAAAGAAGCATTAAAAAAATTAAAATCTCGTGAAATTGGTGCATTGGAATTATTGAATGCTCATCTGGATAGGATTGAAAAATACAATCCAGAATTAAATTCATATATCACCGTCACACGCGAACGTGCAATTATGGATGCAACCGCCGCCGCTGAACGTATTGAAAATGGGACAGCGCGTATATTGGACGGGATTCCAATTGCTATGAAAGATTTATTTGCAACACGTGGTATTCGCACAACGGCCGCATCACATATGCTTGAAAATTTTGTTTCTGAATATGAATCAACAATTTCACAAAAATTTATTGATGCAGGAACTGTGTTGTTGGGTAAATCTAATTTGGATGAATTCGCGATGGGTACATTTTCCAAAACATCATATTTTGGCGCCCCAGTAAATCCATGGCAACGCGAAAAACACCTTACCGCGGGTGGCTCATCGGGTGGTACGACATCCGCTGTTGCGGCTGGCCTTGCAATGGGCGGCACGGGAACAGACACGGGTGGTTCAATTCGTTTTCCGTGTTCAATCACCGGACTTGTGGGTGTAAAGCCTACATACGGTTTATGTTCACGTTGGGGATGCGTTGCATTTGCATCAAGTTTGGACACCCCCGGTCCAATTGCACGTACTGTTGATGATGCGGCATTATTATTGTCGGTGATGGCGGGGCATGATGACAAAGATTCCACCAGCGCACCAAACGCCGCTTTCGAAACAGACGGCGATTTAAAACCAATATTGGGCGACGGAAAAAAATTACGCGTCGGCATTATCAAAGAATTCAATTCTGTTCAAATTTCAGAAGACATGAAAAATCTTTTTGAAAAACGTGTGTCAGATTTAAAATCTATGGGCGCTGAAATAATAGAGGTTTCAATTCCAAACGTATTGGATGCATTGGCGGCATATTATATTATCGCCCCGGCTGAGGCATCATCTAATCTTGCCCGTTACGACGGTATGAGATACGGTTTGCGCGTAGAAGGCGCAGATTTGGAAGACACATACAAAAAAACGCGTGCTGCCGGTTTTGGAACCGAAGTCCAACGTCGTATGTTGATTGGAACGGCCGTGTTATCATCTGAATCTTATGAAGTATATTTTATGCAGGCTGCCCGTGTTCGCCGTATGATTGCAGACAGTTTTAAATCTGCATTTGAACAATGTGATTTAATTGTATGCCCATCGGGTGCGGGAACTGCCCTGCCTCTTGATTCAGATTTAACACCACTTGAATATTACGCATTGGATTTATTCACAGTGGCGATGAATTTGGCCGGTATCCCGGCGGTATCTGTTCCATGCGGTTTGGCACAAAATGGATTACCATTAGGTATGCAAGTTGTTGGTCGTCGTTTTGATGATATGCGTGTTTTGCAACTGGCGAAACATATCGAAACTGCGGCCGCGATTGACAATCGTCCAACGATAATAATGGGTGAATAACAAATGATGAAAACAGATAGCAAAATAAAAATGGTGGCCAGAAGTGGAATCGAACCACTGAGTAGTGGGATTTTTACGTACATTGATTCTATGGTGAAAAAAATGCGTAAAATAAAAATGGTGGCCAGAAGTGGAATCGAACCACTGACACAGGGATTTTCAGTCCCTTGCTCTACCAACTGAGCTATCTGGCCATCCGTGGGACACATAATAAAATACAAAGAACAAAAAAGCAAGGAAAAAAGAAAAATGTTTACGATCAAAGGAAAAACAACAGATTGGGAAGTGGTTATCGGACTTGAAACCCACATAGAAGTTTTATCAAACAGCAAAATTTTCAGTGGTGCATCTGCTGATTATAATCCAACCGTTGCCCCAAATACCCAGGCATGTATGGTCGATGTTGCTATGCCGGGTATGTTGCCTGTGTTAAATAAATACTGCGTGGAACAGGCAATTAAATTCGGTTTGGGCATAAATGCGAACATTTCGCGCCATTCTAAATTTGCACGTAAACAATATTTTTATCCTGACCTGCCCCAGGGATATCAGATTTCTCAACCAGCCGAAGAACCCCCAGTTGTTGGTCGCGGTTGGGTTGAAATTTTGGGTGATGATGGCAATCCTAAAAAGATTTTCATTGAACGCGCACATTTGGAACAAGACGCTGGAAAATTAAAACACGATGCACACCCAACAAAATCTTTTGCAGATTATAACCGCACAGGTGTCACTTTGCTTGAAATCGTCACATTTTTGGATGTAAAAAATCCAGAAAATAATTCATATATAACATCGCCTGACGAAGCAGAAAAATATCTGCGCCAAATTCGTGAAATCGCGCGTGCATTGGGCGTGTCAAAGGCAAATATGGAAGAAGGTTCAATGCGTGCAGACGTCAATGTATCCGTTCGACCAGTGGGCGCAACATACTTCAATGAAAGATGCGAAATTAAAAATATGGTATCATTTAAATTTATTAAAACGGCCATTGAATATGAAGCGCGTCGTCAAATTGAAATTCTTGAAAATGGTGGTACGATTGAACGTAATACCATGCGTTTTAACCAAGGCGAAGGCACAACATCTGTTTTACGCAGCAAAGAAGATGCACTTGATTATCGTTATTTTCCAGACCCCGATTTGTTGGAATTGGAAATCAGTGATGATGAAATTGAACGTATTCGCAAAACAATGCCTGAATTACCAACCGCAACACGCGCACGGTATATCAATGAATTTGGATTATCTGAATACGATGCAGCACGTTTAACCGAAACAACCGATATTTCACATTGGTATGACACCGCTGTCGACGGTAAAAAAGAACGTGCAAAACCAGTTGCCAATTGGTTGATATCTGAATTATTTGCACATCCTGAAAATATGGACATTGAAAACAAGATTACAGAAAACACCGATCCAGATGCACCGCGTATCATCACACCTGCGAATATTGCAGAATTGGTTGATATGATTGCGTCTAATGAAATAAATGGGAAACAGGCCAAAGAAATCTTTATCAAAATGTTGGATGGCGAACGTGGCACAATTCATGAAATTGCAGACAAATATGGTATGAAACAAATTACCGACACTGGCGCCATAGAATCTGCAATTGACGAAGTTATCAAAAACAATCCATCCCAGGTTGAACAATATAAATCTGGCAAAGTTGGATTGCTTGGTTTCTTTGTCGGTAATGTTATGAAAGCGACACATGGTCAGGCCAACCCCGCAATGGTAAGTGATATATTAAAAGCAAAACTAGGGTAACAAATTATGTCTAAACCCGAAATTATCATCGCTTTTATTTCACCAGACATAGAATCACAACAGCGTGAAAGAATCGCAGAAATGCTTCGTATGCGCATGATTCAAACAACCGATAACATCCATTGTGCAACGGTTATTATCGAACCCAAAAAAAACGTGACTATTGCGGACATAGCGGAAAAACTGGTAGAACTAACAGTACAAGAAGTAAACGAACTGGCCACGATAATGAAGATGGAAGAAGAAATGATGTATAATCTTCCGATACCTATCATAGAACAACCACATGAACTGGTTGAACCGAAAAAATATAAACACACAAAATTTATCAGACAGCAAAATTTGAAAAAATTTACTACAATTAAACAAATGCAAAAACGTGCTATTTTTAATCGAACAAAACATAAATAAAAAGGAAATAGACAATGCAAACTATACATTTAGAACATAATCAAATTACAGGCTCAAAATATATATTAAAAGACTTTAATGGACCATGCACCACGGTTAAATATGCTTCACATAAAAGTAAAACGAAACCATCTAACAAAGTATCAACAAACGTTGTTCATAAAAAACGCCCTGTTAAAAAATCTCATAAAATAGAAATCACCCCAATATTATACCTAGATGTTCTTCATATTGAATATGCATTAGAATCACAAGAAATGTTTTCAAATAAAAAAAGTAAAAATTTTGAAAAACGTATAACAATGAAACGTAAAAAAGATAGAGAAACAAAACAATTCTTACAAACACTCAGTGTCCCCGAAAACAAACCGGCCATTATGGTCGAAGCGACACCTCACGTTTGTGAAATTGTCACGGACTTTATTAAACGCAAAGTCGAAATGCCATATTTGGTATTAACACCTGCTAAACAACCAATAAGATAAAAAAATGATGCAGAAATTCTTTATCCAAACTTTTGGGTGTCAAATGAATGTATATGACGGACAAAGAATTGCCGCCATGTTAAAGGCACGCGGGATGGTTGAAACTGATGAAGTGGCTGACGCAGATTTAATAATTTTAAACACGTGCGCCGTTCGCGAAAAAGCAACGAACAAAGTATATTCAGCCTTGGGCCGCATACGACGCGCAAAGAAACCATCCGCCCTGTTTGGCATAGTTGGTTGTGTTGCACGCGAATCGGGTGGTGATGCGTTTAAAAGAATTCCCGAATTAAATTTTGTATTGGGCCCACAAAGTTATCATAAATTACCCGAAATTATAGATAACCCAGAAACCAAATTATTAAACATAGATTTAACAGGTCTTGAAAAATTTGATGAATTACCACAAATGATTGAAAGTCCAACAGTCGCATATATCCCAGTCCAAGAAGGCTGTAATCACTGTTGCACATATTGTATTGTCCCATATACACGTGGTCGCGAAATATCACGTCCATTTAATGATGTAATTAACGATACAATTAATGCTGCAAAAACTGGCGCAATTGAAATTTGCTTTTTGGGGCAAAATGTAAACGGATATAAATATATAGATGAAAATGGACACAATCATCGTTTATCTGATTTAATTCGTGAAACCGCCAAATTACCAGAAATCCAACGTATACGCTTTACATCAAGTTACCCAACAGAAATGACAGATGATTTGATTGAAATATTTGGAACAGAACCAAAATTGTTGCCATTTTTAAATATGCCTATTCAAAGTGGATCACCGCGCATATTAAAATTGATGAATCGACCTGATGATTTATCTGTATACAAATCGATAGTCCAAAAATTAAAATCTGTTCGTCCAGATATACAAATATCATCTGACTTTATTGTTGGCTTTCCTGATGAAAATGATGATGATTTTGAACAAACTTTGTCTATTGCCAAAGAAATAAAATATATAAATTCATATTCATTCAAATATTCGCCCCGCCCTCATACTGCGGCGGCATTAATGAAAAATCAAATCAGTGAACAAATTAAATCTGTTCGTTTACAAAGATTAGATTCACAATTAAATGAAAACCAGCGTGAATTTAATATGTCTTGCATTGATAAAGAAATGATTTGCTTATGCGAAGGTATTGATAAAACCGGAAAAAATTTAGTATTCAGAACACCATACATGCAACAATGTATTGTTAAGAAACCAGATTTGGAAATATCCCCATTGCAAAAAATAAAAATTTGTGATGCAAACAAAGCCTCTTTACGCGGCGAAATCATAAAATAACAAAAATATTTTATTAAAAGATTATTTTACCATCAACAGACATTTTGTATGCTGTGTAATCTTTGCTTTTTATCGTATCTATGCCAAATGTAACACCCACGCCATCACTGACAGAAATAAAACCAACCTTTGCCATACCAATCAAATCTGCATAACTATTCACTATCCCAGCAACCGAATATTCATATTTTATTCCATCCATTGTAAAACTATATTTTGCGTCGCCGCCCATACGAACGTTTAAATTTGTATCAGAACTATTTAATACATATATATGTTCAAACGTCATTCCTACGATTGGTATAATCGAAAACCCATCAACCAAAACATCATAATTGTATCCGCCGTCAATTCCGCCGTATACAGAATATCCATATGGATTATTTTTTATATTTCCGTTTAATGAAATTGAATCTGTTTTGAATGAAATTAACGAACCACCAATCAATCCATTTATCCAAAATTTATCTATATATTTTTTGAAATTTAAATTACCACCATACACATAGCCAGAAAAATTATTAAATTCATTTATATAATTAAACCTGTTGAAAACCAGCCCTATTCCGACAGCGAAATCTTTATATGTTTTATTCAAATATAAATTCGGACCAATGGACTTTGTTTCTTTTGACCATATGTATTCAGGTTTCAATTTCATACCAGATTCGCTATCATCAAACAAAGAGCCAATCAACGAAAAACCATTTATTACACGTATTGGCCGCATCAAAATTGATGGGTTAAATCGATAAGATAAATTCATCACTTGTTGTAAATCGTGTATGTTTTCCGCATTATTCAAACTGTTCGCCAATGCGTCCCCTGACCCCGAATTTTGTATTTCATTTAATATTTCGCCCACATCATTGTTAAATTGTGGAATATTAGAATAATTAGTTTCCCGAATTATATTTAAAATAACTTCATTTTGCCCAACCAAATTAACAGTATATAAATCATCTAAATCTTTCAAAACGATAACCACATTTTCAGCATTGGTTACATGATTAATTATTTCACCAGACGTTATATTGGATGAATCATTGATAATCAATGTCGTTATTCCTGCATCAGACAAAAACACATCCGTATCCCAATTTTGCCAATCTAAATAATTATCTATGATTATCGCACTATCATTTATATAAAAAGTATCCGCTTCTAAATTCCTTAATTGTGTTAAATTTATTCCATGATTAAAATCAGCCCCAGGATTCACATTTTCAACAATCACAGAAAAATTTGAACTGTTAACATCAAACGCTGTCACACCCGTTTCAGAATTTATAACCTGGGTCACAAATGGTGCAGTCACTATTCCATTTATATTTCCCATATTATTTATACTAACATTTTCAACAATGGTATATAAATTCCCATCTATCGTCCCATAATTTTCTATTATCATGGAATCTATGATCGCGATGCCGGTATCCACAGCCGGGGTCAACACAACATTTTCATTTATAACGTTTTTATATCCTTCAAAATATTCAACCGTTTGGGATTGATTCCAATAATGAACAAAATCATCTGCAAACACATTTACAGATGCCATTGATATCAAAAACGAATTTATGAATATTTTCATATTCAAATTATGGCAAAATAGAACGATTTTTTGCAATCAGATTTTCATAAATAACAAAAAATCCCGTTTGAAACGGGATTTTACATAAAAAACAAAGAAAGGTATTATTAAAACATGTAACGAATACCAACATCTGCACTGAAATTATGCATTCCAGAGGCAACGTCAATGTAATTATAACGTGCGGCAACATCAACAGAATAACAGCCAAAAGGCATATCTAAACCCAAAGTTGCCATTCCTGAAAATTTTGTTTGATCATTACCATTTCCGTTTACTTTGGTATCAATAAATGCCATACCGGCTCCCAACCCAGCGAACGGTTGAATATATTTAAAATGCCCGATATTCATATAAGCATTTGCCATCAATTCAATATTTTGATTTGAAACTTCTACGTTTGATATATCACCAAAATCTTTCTTATCTTTACCTTTTGTAAAGAAAGAACCTTCGATTTCGAAACGTGCTGCATTATAAGCCGTCAAACCCAAAGCGGTCCTTACTTGATACATATTTTGTGACATGCTTTCTTTTACATCATTAAAACTATAATTCAGATTACCATATGTGGCACCACCACGTAATGCAACGTATGGCAAAATATCCCAACCCATAAAACGAGTTGTCTGCTGTTCATAATTATTACCGCCTGCTAATGCTGGGGTTGCTAATAATACTGCCAAAGAACCGGCAATAAATTTTTTCATTATTTTCTCCTTTTGTTGCTGATTAATCTCAACACTTAATATTGTATCAAAACAAAAGGCAAATTACATAGGCACGTATTCTTAGGAACAAAAACCGTGCACAGCATAAAAACCGCCGTATAGACAAATTTATAATGATAATTTTTTTATAACAAAATCAGCCAACATCAACCCAAATGTTCCTGTCACAGATATTATAGAACCGAATTCGTGTCCACCTCTGTTTTGTGGGGTTGCATTTTCGGTTGAATACACCACAGGAAAATCTGATATTTTCATATCACGCACAATATGACGTATTTTGGATGCCAATGGACACACAGTTGTCTTAGATATCTTATCAATTTTGATTTTTGTAATATCGGTTTTACGGGCCGCCCCCATACTGGATATAAATTGTATATGATTATCAAAACACCATTTATAAAGTGCTATTTTTGATGAAACAGTATCTATTGCGTCAATGACAAAATCAGGCTTGATATCAATATTGGTATTTCCATCAAAAAATGTATCATATACGTCAACCGTGATTTCAGGATTTATATCAAACACTCGCTGTTTGGCCACCATCACCTTTGATTGACCAATGGTGGAATCCAATGCAAATAATTGACGATTTATATTTGATTCTTCGACTTTATCAAAATCAATCAATATTAAATGACCGATACCACTGCGCGCTAATGCTTCAATGGCAAAAGAACCCACAGCACCACATCCAACAACCATAACCGTAGATTTTTGTAATTTTGAAACTGCGTTATTTCCCAACAGCAAAGTTATTCTGTGTAATCTATCCATTATTTAAAACCTTTTGCGTGTTATTATATATCATATCACCCACATTAATATTATTTTTTATTTGTGATATTTTTTCAATTATGTCTTTTAATATAATATCTTTTTTACCATCTGTTTCTATTAAAATTTTATTTATATCAATTCGTTCTATACGGCTGTTTTCGTCGTATACAGCATTTTTAGAAATTGAAAACATAATATTATTATAATTCGATAAATGATTTAAAATATCATCACTGGCATTAAATCCATGAAAAACAATTATCGGTAAATCTGATTTTTTATATTGTTTTAAAACATGTAATATTTTATCCCAAGCCCCAACACAATGAATAAATATTGTACGCTGTAATTTAATACCAATATCAAATTGTTTTTGAAATATATCTATTTGATGTTCCATATCTGGCTTATATTTATCCAATCCAATTTCACCAATCATGTATGACGAATTATTTTTTAATAAATTTTCCAAACGCGATTCAAAACCGTTTTCAACCGAATCGATAAACCAAGGATGAACACCAAACGCACCATATATATTAGTATCCTGTTTACATAAATTTGATAAAGCATTCCATTCAGATTCTTTTGTTGTACAAACAACAGTTCCAACCACATCTGTTTGATGATGATGTGTTATATAATCAACATGACTATGTGCATCAATTATTTTCATATATAAATCGTGGCATAAATATACATTTTTTCAAGGTAAAGTTTATTGTTCTCTTTGCATACAGTTATTATTGACTTGCAGAAAATAAATATAATGCTATACTCAGAGCTGAATCATAATTAATGTGGTTCTAGGTATAGAAACCTATCATATGCGTCGGCGCTGACGTTAAAAAGCCCTGCAACTGTAATGGTTGGAGGGCTGGTGAATAAGACATTTTGTCGAATAAACCGCACAACTCATATGATTGTTTCTAACCTCCAACCACCGATTTATGATCGGCGGTATTTTGTATAACGAAAAGGAGACATATTATGAAAATACGTGGATTACCTGCATTTAATATCAAAAACGCTAACACTGTTATATTAGGAACTTTTCCTGGTGAAATGTCGTTATGCAAGAAAGAGTATTATGCAAACAATAATAATCATTTCTGGTGTTTATTAGGTTTGGAAAAACACGATATTGATGGATTAAAAAAGTTAAATATTGGTTTATGGGATGTAATCGAATCTTGCGAACGTGATGGCAGTTCAGATAAAAACATTAAAAATGTTAAATATAATGATTTGACTTTATTAAAAGGTAAAAGAATATTTTTTAACGGCAAAGCGGCATATAACTATTTCGTTAAAGCAAAGAAAAAGCAAGATATTGATTTGAAGGTGTCTGAAAAAGATATTTTGCCATCCAGTAGTCCAGCTGCGCATATTGATTTTAACAGTAAAAAGAAACAATGGAATAAGGTGTTAAAAAGCAAATAAAGTTTTTTCCTTAGAAAACAGCTATATTTAATATGTTAGTATAGGAGCAATAACTATGCCGTTTGATATAAAATTTAGCAAGGATGTAACGATTGATATACGTAAATGTCCGCATTTATTAATTGTTGGTCATGGCAATGTTTACTCTAAGTTTGCAGAGAGTATTCGAAAACAAATTAATTCTTTGACGAAAGTAACTTTTACGCCTGGTTATAGTGTAGATCACGATTGGTGGACTGGCACGGATAGTGATAATAAATGGTTTATGGAAATGTTGGAAGAAAGATACGCTCTGTTAAGTGCTACTAAATTGAAAAATATAGAGCAATATAATGAAAAATTTAAATATGAAGATTGGTTTTATAGAATTCTTTTGGCGTCTCCATCAATACTGAAACACGATACTTCAAAGCAGGTTTTAATGAAAGGACGTGCTGTGGGATTGCATATAATTATGTTCACAAATAGCATGAAAGGTTTTGAATCAGATGTAGATTTGTTCCCTGTTAAAATAGTGTATAAAACAAAAACAGCGAAAGAAAGTCTATTATTAACGGGTTATAAAGGTGCTGAAAAATTAAAAAACGGTGAATTTATGCTATGTGAACTTGGTAAAAAACCAGTAATTTATTAAAATGTAAATATATAAAAACAGATAGTAAATAATAAGCCCCATCAAAATGGGGCTTATTATTTGTTATGGTGGAAAACGATAAACAATTTTATAACCGATGAATTTGATAACTTTGTCGAACTGTCCCACAACATGAAGTTATTCAAGGAACATTTACGTAAAGAAGACCCTGAAATTTACCAACGATTGATATCTTAAAAAATCATGGTTTTTACGGTTTTACGAATCGTATTTGCATAACTATTTGATATCACCATATATTTTTCTGCCTATATCATACTTTTTGATTTAAGGCAAAGAATTTATTTTTCCCAAAGTGAAATATTTTTCCGAGGTTTTGAATAAAAAAAATAGTTCTAGAAAAAATGAAAAGAAAAAATTTTATTTTGCCGTCCCATTTTAACCCATTTATGCAATGGGTCGGGATTAAATACTTTTATACACGAATTTCGTCAGGGTCGTCCTATTCCAAAGGGGCACCCCATTGTCAATTAACAACAGGTGCAAAACACCGTGTGCACCCATCTAGCCAAAGGAGTCAATTAAAACAAGGGTATAAATAGCCCGGTATGGTGAAAAAACGCCTTTACGTTACGGTGCGTATAAATATCAGTCGTCATTACTTGAAACAATCGGTAAAAACGTCTGTGTAAACGACATTATTATATCTTTGGGACCGTAAATATCGCCAAACCATATAATAATGTCGGACATTATCGGCAACCAATATGGGCACACCCCAGTAAAAATTTTATACCCAATTACAAATAAGAACAATAAATCACAAATAAAAACACATTACACAAATTTATAAAACACTTCTGAATACAACACATACCCCACAGCATTCAGAACACGTCTAATTATCGGGGCAATAAATACAAGGCAACACAAATGCAACACATTGATTATTCTTTTATAAGCAAAAGCAAATCATTATACACCCAGGCACAACTGCAAAACTGGCTAAACGAACAACAATTTACCCACTTTTTGACTATACGTCCACCCGTGCAAGAATACACGGACGATTTAATAAAAGCACGTGAATCATTACACCATATCACAACCACATTTGAAAAATATCTATGTGGTCGTCATTGGAACAAAAAACCAGTCCATTTTGTCGGCTTTATTGAATACGGCAAAACCCACATGTGCCATTATCATTTGAATCTGTGGGCACAAAAATACACCACAGAAGAAATACAAAAAGCCGTCGATTTAACTAAAAAATGGTGTGGACTGCCATCAAATTCAATGTATTTGGAAGACGTAGACCACACACCAGAAAAAGTAAATTCGTATATCGTCAAGGAAGTGCTGACCGACAATTATGGACATTATGATACGGCACGATTTATATGCTCGAACGAATTATTTGATAAAAATTGTTTCATGCACGAAAGGTAAAGCAAATAATTATTTTTGGACATCACGCACCCATTTACCATTTGAATCATATACGTGATTATGGGTGCTAAAAATTCCGCCACTGGTAATAACAAAATCAGAATTATATGATACCAATTTACCATTAACCCGACAGTATTCACGATTTGAACTGTCAAATAAACCGACTTGATTGCCACTTTGTTTTGCATACATAATTCTTTTCATTTTGACCCCACTTTTAAGCAATTTTAATATAAAAATAAGTGGTCGCAAACGGGTAATTTAATAAAAAAAGAGACGACTGAAAATTTACACATCGTCCCACTATATATATTATTATAATACCAAAATACCACAGTGTAAACGGGTATTTTTACATCATTGATTTCATTACTTGACCTGTTGCGATAGTGTAATGTCCAGAATCCGACTTAAAAATCCTAAGTCCATCTGGTCCTAACATGTTGGATATATTTGAAAAATTTTCGCGAATATCTTCTGTGTAATTATATTGTAACGCGACCTTGTTATCATAAAAATCTTGTATCAACTGTAATAAACCTTCTTTATTTTTTTCATACGAAACGGGTCGATATGTTTTTGCATCTATTACACGTGAACCTTTTTCAAACAACGGATTAATAAAAACCATATCTCGTTCTATTGGATTTGTAGGACGATATGTTGCCCCTACTGCATCACCTATACGCCATGCGATTGTTTCTTCTGGCTCTAATCTATACATCTTAGTAGACGATCCATGTAATCCGCCACTAACGCGTTCCATTTGACTTCCTATTCCTGCATTTGGATTTAAAGCATTAACACCATGTCCTCCAACTTCATGAGATAATGTGTTCATAAAATCAGAAAAAGAATCTATTTGATTCAAATCTAGTTCAACCCATGAAGTTTCAATAACATTATCTCCTTGTGATACTGAATAAAACTCTCCACGAGTTCCTTCTTTTTTGTATACATTTTTGACCTTTGGTAAATTTTCGTAATCAACCCCATTTTTGATAAGTAATTGGTCAGACAATTCCTGTGCAAAATCTAATTTTTCACCATCATTCAGACTGTACCAACGTGCACGTAAATTCTGTAATTTTGGTGATTGATTTATAATATCGTCTATTTGTTCTACTCTTAATGCAGCGACCTCATCAATAGCTTGTTGTGATAATTTCGTATTAAAATACTCTATCTGGGCATCTGCAATACTTTGTTCATATAGCTTTTTCTGATTGATTTGGTTTCGCGGTGTGCGAGAATATTCATCATATGCTTTATAAATTTTTTGTTGTGTAACATTATCATCATACCGTGCTACAGATGTTAATGTATTATCAAATGTCGAATAATTTCCATATTTGTGAGCTCGTAAATCAGCTATGTCATCAAAATTATCCAACTGTGCCCACAAATCAACCAATTCTGGATATTTCGTTGCATCACCAGTCATCGCAACTTCATCTAAGACGCCGGGATGTTCTGCAAAAAACTTATTTATTTTTGCATCTATCACATTAAACCTTTCTATTTCATCCCATGAACGCCATCCTTTTGACATATTGCGAATTTCTTGTAGATTACCCATTTTTTTAAACGATTCAAATGATTGGTTACGTGGAGCATACTTTTTCCATAAATTGTATAATTCTAAATCATCGCCTTTCAAAGTATTAGGGTTTATTATTCTTAATTTTTGTTGTAATTCTAATTGTTTTGCTGTTAAAGCACGTTGATCTGAGGCGTGTTCAACGATACTAACCGCTTTTTGGGTTTTACTTTTTAACACATTACTGGATTTTGATAATTTTGTGACAACGTTTTTTGTTTTTGTTGCAACCCATTTACCAACTGACGTGATAACTGTTGCCAATTGTAATGTTATACCAACTGCGCGCCAAGTTTGTTCAGGTGTCCAATGTTCAAAATCAAACATCCCAGATTTATTGTCTTCCATAGATAAACTATTTAGTGCTATATCCGCCCAAAAATCAGAATTATCAGGAATTAATCCGGCTAATCTTGCCATTTCAGAGTCAATAGCCGATATTTCCGCATCACTAAAATCATTTTGACTATCTGCCAAATGTTGAAAATTATCTTTTATCAAACTTTGGGCACAAGATGCGGACTTACATTGATTACTTTTTATTAAAAACTCATCTGCAATCGCATCTATTTTGACCTGAGCCACTAATTCTACTCCTGCACCCAATGTTTCAACTGCTAGACCTGTTAATATCAATGTTGTTGGAGCAGATGCAGTTCCCAATGTCCCAACGGTTATAACGACACCAACCACAGCACCACCTACAATTGCTGTATAATTCAATCCTTTTTTCAAATTGGTCGCAGATACACTGGATGGTAAATCACACGTTTCAGTATTCGGATTCCATTTTATCAATTTACATTCCGGACAAGATTGTGCGTTTGCATCACGTACTACATTACATTGTGCTTCATCTAAACCGATGCACTTTTTACCTGTAAATGTTCCACCCCATGCAATGCAATTCATTGCCTCACGACCAGATTTATCATATACACCCCATGCCTCTGATAAATCGTCAAAGAAGAATTCAACAACTTGGTCGTTTATTGTGCAGCGCAACATATCGTCTTTTTCGCCACGATCTTTCAATTTGATTGTATGGTACGTATCTTCACAACTGAACGATTTAACGTTTCCTTTACCCATTGTGTTTTCAACGTAAGTACGGATCTGTTTCTTTATTTCGTTTGAACCTTTTCTTTGAACACCTGCATTCAAAAATACTCGTCCATCTAAACCAAACGCTGTTCTTTCAAATAACAAATATCCATCATTTCCTTTCGCAATTTCTTCGCTTAATACACAGTAAGGGAAATTTTTACCGGTTATTCTGTAACCTGTTTTGCCAGTTATATAACCCAAAGGCCCCCACGATGCAACATAACCAATGTTGCCTGCGCTGATAACTTGGTCTAATTTGTTGCAGGCAGACTCGTCTTTTATTCCATCGCATATATCAAATTGATGATTGTCCGCAGGCGCCTCTGGTTTTTTAGAAACGTACTTATAACCGAATATTTTACAGATACCCGTTTTAAAGTTTTTATGGTTTGTGGCATCAATGTTTCCATCAGTGCTGCTGAATCTGAATTCATAAAACTTGTTGCTGTTGTATGATGTGCATTGCACGTATGGTGTATTTGTTGTCGATGACATACCCATTGCGTGTATGTTTGTTGAATGGAAGGTTTGCACGTCCATGCGTGGTTTTGTTCTGCATTGGATAGTATTGTCTGATTTGCTACGTGCATACAACTTTGCCAATCCTTGTGCCTGTTGCATATTGACAACCAAAGCAGAAAAGTCGTTTACGCATACTGCACCGGTCATGCTTTTGTCTTTTCCGCAGGCGGCATAGAATTTAACCGTTCCTTTGCTGGTCAATTCGTTTACGAATGTACGGCATTTTTCTTTGTCGGCTGGTTGTTTTACATCTAAACCACCGGCTGCACAAACATTCCACAATTTTGATGCGGCAATACCTGAACCATTTGATGCTTTTAATTGTGTGTTGTATTCACGAATGCATTCAACCTGTTTTTTCGGGAAATGTTTTGCTACTACCTCTGTAACCGCATCTGGGTTTATATGTATGTTCGCCATACATGGCAAAACAAAGAACATTGATAAAAGTGCGAAGGTTATTTTTTTCATTTCAACACCTCCGTACATTTTTGTGCAACCGCTGCAACCTTTTTGATTGCACTGATTTGCGTTGCATTGAACACCGTTGCTGTTGCTGATGCCACTGTTGATGCACCAGCAAGAACATTTGATGCGGTATTCAAATTCTTTTCTTTTTGCTTTCCGGCATCTGTGTTGTCATTGCGTGTTTTATCTGTATTCGCCATTGCAGATGTAACTGTTCCGGCTAGTCCAGTTGTTGCACCAACAACACTTGAAATCATTGCGCCTTTGGCACGTTTGTTTATCGGTGATATATCAACGTAGTTGTATTCTTTGCAAGCTGTCACGATTTGTTGTGCCTCTGAAATGTCTTCGCCATCAAAACGGGCCTGCATCATCGATCTTTGTAATTCATCGACTGCTTTTTTACAGTTGTCTATCTGTGTCTGTAAATCATCATCAACTTTGTTGTTACCAGCAATGATTGCCCCGGCGACATTTGTTGCAGTATTACCTGCCAACAAACCTGTGCGCCAGTTACCTAATTTCTTTGATTGTTTATTCAGTTCATCTAGTTTGGCTTGTGCTGTCGTTAAATCTTTTATTGCGGAGTCATATGATGATTCAAATTCTTTCAAGAACGATGCAACCTCAGCATCACTTGGTTCGTCTTTACCATCTTCTAATTCGTGCAATTCTTTGATCAGTCTTTCTAACTCTTCGGCCTCTTTATCTTTACTTGCTTTTACCAAGCCGACCACCGTTGCACCAGCACCTGCGGCTGTACCGACTGCTGTTACTGCTGTATTTATTCCGGCCATCTTTTTTAAATCTGCCAAACTGTCATCGATTCCAACGCATGCTGTGTACGTGGCTCGTAATGCATCATCCAAAGGCAAAACTTCTGCATATGACGGCATTGAAACGAATATGCATAATACACAAAATAACCCGTAAAATCCTCTCTTTTTGCTCAAAAGCATGCAGTGAAACCTTTCCTTCCAGGGAGAGTACTATAAAACATGAATTGAAATCAATATGTTTTTATTAACGCATCCAACATAAAATCATTAAATTCTTCGTTTCGGACATATTCCAGAACCATACAGAAACCATTAAAATTTGACACTGGATACCCTGGAACCACTTTTTATTTATAATTTATTATCAAACCAAAAACATTTATCCTGCTTCATTTTTTATTTGCCTTAAAAAATATAACTGCAATAATTTAATCATATTCAACGGTCAATTTATTATGGGTCTGAAATATCGCCATAATTATTGACTGTGTCCATCAAAACCTACACGGGGCACGTTTCCCATTAGGTATTTTATATTAAAATTTCACTTATTTACCTACTTTATATTACAAAAATTATTTTTCATTTATTATGTATTACACCAATTTTTAACTAATAAATCTCAGTTCTATACAATAACAAAGATAATTCCATCTTTGTAACAAATATCAAAACTAAGATGACAATTACACCAGAACTGATAAATTTAATAAAATCTAAATACTCTGACCAATCCATTACTGACGATGAAGCAAAACAAGCGGCAGAACGGTTGGTGTCGGTGTATTCACTTTTATTGGAATCTGCTCTGGAACAACGTGGAAATGGCGAAAATCCGCCAAAAACTAGTTAAAATCATCAAATTTTTGATATATAATATTAACAAAAATCCCGTCAAAACAACGGGATACAAAGTAAAAAGACAATATCATGAAAAAAAATTTGTTATATACAGAACCTTGTTGTTGGGCTGTCGTATTTGTTAGCCCTGCATCAGGTGGTGTTGAACGCAATGGTGCAATTGCTACCAATGCCCAATTAGTTAGAACTGCAAATTATTGCGAAAAAAATGGTTTAATAATTGAAAATGTGTTGTTGTTAACCGACAATGACCGATTTCCAGCATTTTATAAAATGGTCGAATTTATCAGAAGCCGTGATTATAAAATTGCCGTTGTTGCAGACACAGCCGATGCTTTATTTACACACGATTTTAATAAAGTGACAATGTTAGATTATCTTTATCGCGAAGGCAAAATTGAAATCCATCTGGTAAAAGAAAAAACTATTTTAAACCGTCCATACAGCAGAGAAGATAATCAAATATGGGCAAACATAAGAAAGATTCATGCCGAATACCATAGTGGACTCATAGACATGGTCAAAGAACTTGCACAACCAAAACAGCAAAAATTACGTTCAACCAAGGGGGAACAACATGTCTAATTATGTTGATTATGATAATCGTGCTGTTGTAGCCGTTATAATTGCAGACCAAGACCCAGAGTGGCCTTTTGGTGACGATATGTATGCAACCACAGCACAGTTGGTTAGAGCCACCAAATATTGCCAAGATAAAGGCCTGATGGTTAGACGAGTGTTTGTTTTGGATGGTGAAAATTTAAACAAACCTTTTTATAAAGCGGTTGATTTTATCAAAAAATCAGAATGCAAAATAGCCGTTGTTGCGGATACAGCAGACCAATTGTTACTGTATGATTTCAACAAGTCAATGATTTGGGATTATTGGTATTACAAATCCAAAATCGAAATCCATTTGGTCAAAGAAAATATTGCCCTTTGTGAACCATACGATAAAACAGACGAAAAAACATGGACAAAGATAAACCATATTCATCCTGATTATCGTGATGGAATTCGTAAGGGTATAGATGTGATTAAAGAAATCACCATGGAACGTAACAAAACATTAACAGAAACCAAGGAGGAAAATTAAAATGGCTAAGCAGGTTAAAACAAATAAACCTGTGACGGAACCACGTGCAATTTTATTTGCACGTGTGTCCAGTCGTGAACAGGAAAAAGGCATGTCACTTAGTGCACAGGTTGAAAATATACGTAAATATTGCGACAGCAATAACATAAAAATTATCAAAGAATATTCTATCACGGAATCCAGCACCAAGGGTGACCGAAAGCAATTCCGTGAAATGTTGGATTTTGCAAAACAGCAACCTAACAAAATAATGATTGTTGCAGACCGCGTGGACAGATTACAACGTAGTTTCAAAGAATCCATTGAATTAGAGGATTTGTGTCAGCAAGATAAAATCGAACTAATATTTTTACGTGAAAATTTACACATTACCAAAGATTCCAAAACAGCAGAAAAAATGATTTGGGATTTTAGTGTCATGGCTTCTAAAACATATATCGGCAATATGCGTGATGCTATTATTGCAGGGCATAATAAAAACACCAGAAATGGTAAATGGGATGGTTTTGCACCATTGGGATATTTAAACGTTCGTGACGAAAATGGCAAAGCAACCGTTATTATTGACCCAGAACGTTATCTATTGGTAAAACGTTTGTTTGAAGAGTATGCAACGGGTGGTTATTCATTACGTGGTGCGGAAACATTGACCCAAGAAATGAATTTATGTTTTAAGAAAAACAAGACCCCAATCCGTAAAAATCAGATTTATAAAATATTACGTAATCCGTTTTATTATGGTGTTATGGTTCGTAAAGGGGAAATGTATCCACACGTGCACGGCGCAATAATAGATAAATCATTATTTGACCGTGTCCAAAGTGTTTTGGATGGTAAAAAACGTCCTGAATTAAAACGTTCATACGGTGAAACACCTTATGCTTTTCGTGGGTTAATTAAATGTGGCACTTGTGGTTGCACAATTACCCCTGAATTCCACAGAAAGCCAAGTGGTCGTGAATACGTATATTTAAAGTGTTCCCATTTCCACGGTAACTGCCAAGAACAATCAGTTAATGAAAACGTCTTTTTGGAAAAATTAAAAAATGAGGTTTTAAGCAAATTGCAATTAACCAAAGACGAAATCGAAATAATCAAAAAAGATATTCGTGCCAACTTGGAACAAAAAAATCTACATATCATCCAAGCCCAAAAACATATCAATACTGAATTGAACGAATTGGAAGAAAAGAAACAACGTTTGATTGACATGTATATTGACGGTGGATTATCAAAGGACGATTATGAATTCCAAAAGAACAAAATTGAATCACGTAAGGTTGAATTAGGAACATTATTAGAACGTCATAAACAAGTGGATGCTGAAATCACTGAAAACGTGGAATTATTCGCGGAAGTTGCCGGAAAAGCAGCAGAAATATTTATGAGTTCAAAACCAAGCACAAAAAGACAAATTTTGGGCAATTTAGTTTATAACTGCGAAATGAAAGGAAAAAACCTACTGTATTCAATAAGTAAACCCTTTGATTCATTGCTAAACCAAAGGGATTGTTTATTATGGTGGACGCGCAGGGATTCGAACCCTGGACCCACTGATTAAGAGTCAGTTGCTCTACCAACTGAGCTACGCATCCAAAACTCAAATGCCCATGAATTATAAAGTATTTTCTATAAAAAGCAAGGTATTTCAATTTTTATCCGATTTATAAATACCTAGGCATTCAAACCTGACGATATTTCAACAAATTTCATATAAACTATGCATATAACCCAACCAAGGAGGCAAAACAAATGCAAACAAAATCTGTACTTTTATTAACTTCTGTATGTGGTGCGCTGTTGTTAACCGGCGCATGTACAAAATGCCCAACACAAACCCATATGCCACACGGATATCACGAACAACCCCACAAAGGTGCGCCACACAAAAAACACGGCGAACCAATGGTGTTTCAACAAAACTATACTGGGGATGACGTAAAAAAAGTAAAAGCAACCATGTCCACACGTGGTACCAATGGTGGTGAATCAGAAATGGGCACAATTTGGTTCAAAGAAACCAAAGACGGATTAAAAATGAATGTTGATTTAATCTATCTACGTCCAAATAAAACCTATACAGCCGAAGTTTATCAATGTGGCGCATGCAACGACAATACATGCTGTGCAGTGGAAGCAATGTCCGTCGATTTGCCCCAATTAAAAGTAAACAACGATGGCGAACGTTTACAGCAATCTTATATAGTGCGCGGTTTAACGGCAACACAATTAAATAATGCCAAATTAATATTGACGCGTGACGGCGGATATAAAGCCGCATGGGGCGTATTAAAACAATAAACGCGCCTAAAACCGTAAAAAAAACACAGGGCGCACCCGCGCCCTTAATTTGTTTTGTTATATTCCCCCAAAAAATCTATACGTTGCGACGTTGTATGCCAAGTAGGCAATATGCTTGATTTCCATTTTGTAACATCTTCTATGCCAACCAATGGACAATTATATAATGTATCACATTTTCTGCGTTCTTTTGGAATAAAAGAAAACATACCATCTTTGATATCTTGGGCATTTTGATTTCTATAATCATGATATTCTTGGTAAGAATAAATATCGTAAGCAACATCAAAATGTAATATTTGAATACAATCAACAGAAGGATCATTGCAGTTTCTCTGCGATTGCGAATAAAATAAATTAATATCAAATTCCAATCTTATACCATCTGCTGCAAAATCATCATACACTGATAACATTTTAGCTCTATCTAAATAGGAATATTCATTCATATCTTCATCACGCAGTTGGATTCTATGTTCTTCAAAACCATCAGGATACAAACATACATGTTCACGCCAACTATCTAATTCTTTTTCAACCTCTTCACGACTAGTATTCTTTGCTTTATATGTCGCATTACCACTACATTTATCTGTATCTAATTCACCTTCGTCTAACCAATATTCGTACTGATAATCCAGTGCAAGATCTGGATAAAAACTAGATTTTATTTTGCGACCGCTCTTTTGACTTTGTTCATTTAACCGCGCCATAAACAAATCACGATATTTATAAAATATTTTTTGCGCATACCAATTATTGTATTTAATAATTTTGACATTATCATTATCTGTTTTTACGGCTTCTACCAAATCTGGGTTATCCAAACGCACACGTTCTTCTATGATTTCTAATTCTTGCTCAAAAAAATCTGAAATATCATTTACACCTTGAAATATAGGCATATTGGAAATTCTGTCTGCATCTTCTTTGCCGTCAATCAAAGAAACAACTTCCCCACGTGCAACAACCGGCATACATAAAATAAAAGATAAAAATAATATCCCGATTCGTTTCATAAATTTACCTACTTTAATTACATAAAACTTTTGGTTTTATTACAATTCCTATCAAATTCATCCAATATATGCACACCCGAATATTGTTCTGACGGTTGTGCGAATTCTGTATACACTTCACAACGAATTTCTGAAAAATTATTTCCAGGTTTAAATTGCATTGCAGGATTATCAAGTGTTTTTAAACACTGTGTTGTAAAATCACCGTTTGCAGCCGCCATATTAACAACACAATAATTTTCATCCATTGAACATGTTGCATCAACATAATTTGTTGTATAACGTGACATATATTTAACCGCCTCTTGTTCCAACGCTTCACGGCACACGTCTTCATCTGATATTTCTATTTCATCGTCGTCATCGTCATCCAAAACTATCAATAAATCTTCTGTATCGTCATCCACATTTTGTGTTTGAATTGGATAACACCCATAATCAAAAGTATCCAATTTTGGTATATCAGACAATGTCATCGTCCATGGTATGCTTATATTACCTTTAATTTTTACATCACTGGTGGTGCATTTTATATCTGGTATAACACAACAAGATACATTCATATCACCATTCTGATTTTGTCTGGCAACCACACAACGGCTGTCCATATTGGAACATTCAACGATTGGATTTGCCAAAGATGTGTCACCGCAATGTAAACGCGCATATTCTTCTATTTGATTCTGAACACATTGACTATGAGGTGCCGGATGTATCTTCACAATCTCTTGTGCGGCCCATACCGCATAAAAACCCAAATTACCTTTGTCACGAACGTTATACAAATCGTCGCACATATCCATGTTTCCTATGACGCCTTTTTCAAATTCTATACGTATATGATGTGCTTTGGCATATTGCATAATTTTGGTGCACCACGCATAAGCAGTTTCTAAATCAACCAATCCCGCAAGATATTGTTGATCCATTTTTTCTGGATCCAGATGATTAACATCTATGTCATCACCATCCGCCCATACACCGTGTACGCATAATAAAGCCGATAAAAACAATATTCCGATTCGTTTCATGAATCACCCCTATTTCAATTGGTTTACAACCGTATCACTTGTGAGCTTATTACAATTGGCATCAAAATCCGTCAAATGCTTAGGATCCGGAACTTGGCTGTATTTATTGAGGGAAGTTTCCCAGTGTACATTTTGCGGAATACACATGCCATCACCACTATATATAAACTCAGGCTTGGCTATACCTTTTATACAGTGTGCCAAATATGACCCATCTATTAGTTTAACATTTATAACACAATAATTATTTGTTATAGAACATTCTGCATCAACATCAGTATCAATATTTTTTACAAGATATGCGTATGACGACTTGGATGTGAAATGACTTTTCGCATCATCTTCCAGCGCTTCTTTTGCATGCACAACCTTACGCGCGATTGCAATGGCATAATAAGCCAAATCTTTCTTATCTTGTTTATTATACCAATAATCACACACGGCGGTATCTTCTTCTGTGATGCCATTTATTTCAAAATGTATTTTGTGCGCTTTGGCATATTTTACACTTTCGGTGCACCACGCATAAGCGGTATCTAAATCAACAATTTCATCCAGATATTGTTGATACATTTTTTCTGGATCCAGATAATCATCACCATCCGCCCATGCACCGTGTGCGCATAATAAACAAGTCAAAACAATTAAAAATTTTTTCATATCAAATTTCCATCGTTTTATTATTTAAATATATCTTCGCATTGTTCCGCTTGGCGCATCATTTTTTTGGTTAACGTAATAAGCGATATATTCAACCCTGTTTCAACCAAACCGGTTCCGATATTCGCCCCCGCCATTATATTCGCGGTTGTATTTAACCGTTTTTCTTTCGTTTTTTCTTCGTCGGTTAATGACAATCTATTTTTCGTATTCATATATTTATCAGAATTCGCCATCGCACTGGTTGTGGTTCCAACACCACCAATCACAACCCCGGCGATTGATGTTCCCATAACACCTTTCATACGGTTTTCTATTTTTTCAACGTCTTTTGTGTTTATTTGGGTGCACCATGTACGCGCGCTATCTATTTTATTCACAATTGGGTTATCAATCGGACTTACACCGGCGGCCCTTAACTTAGCCGACACATTGGACAAAGATGCAATCATTGAATTGCATGCCTCTATGTGTTGTATTAAATCAGATTGATTAGTATTAACCCCCGACAATATCGCGGACGCTAAATTGGTTCCAATCGTTCCAGCCATCAAACCAGTACGCCAATTTCCTAATTTTTTGGAACGTTCTAATTTTTCTTGTAATGTTGCAATTTCTGAAAACGGAACCATTACTTTAGTATAAAACTCGTCCAAATCCATTGCTCTAACAGTCTCTGCATTACACCCGCCATCCTTACACATTTTGTCTATCAATTCGTCTATTTGTTTTTCTTCCTGGGATTTTTTAAGGCCAGCAACCAATGCCCCGCCAGATGCCGCCGTTCCAACCGCAGTCACTGCGGTGTTTACTTTGGAAACTTTTGACACTTTGGATATGTCATCCGATATGTTTGAACAAACTATTTTTGTTGCATTGAATAATTCAGTGGCATTTTGAATTAAATCTTCGGAACCTGGGTCCGCGACAAACACGGTGTCCCCAAACGATTCAAACGTCGCAAAACAAGCGATTATTGCAAATATTTTTTTATACATTCTTTCTCCTTTTATTTATATGTGCATTTTATCATAAAAAATGCCGTTTTTAAAATTATTTTTTCAAATAAGTTATCGGATTATACGCCTTGGTTCCCTTACGAATTTCAAAATGTAACTGCGGTTTGTCTACTTTGCCGGTTTTACCTATTTTACCGATAACGTCCCCAACATTAACACGAGTTCCACGACGAACCGACATAGAATCAAGGTGTGCATAAACCGTCATCCATCCATCACTATGTTGAACAATTATTAAATTTCCCATGCCTTTAACTTCATTTCCTGCATATGCAACAACCCCATTTTCGGCCACACGTACAACCGTTCCCAACGTTGCAGAAATATTTATACCATCATTGAACAACCCGCCTGTCTTTGCACCATATTGCGATAAAATCTTGCCCCGCACAGGCCACGAAAATTTATTTGAAGATCGCGCAGATATTTTTGGTAACTGCTTTTTAGGATTTGAAGATATCTTTGTTTTTGCTTCCGATTTTGCGTTAACTTTTGGTGTCGGTGTTTTTGCTTGCACAACAGCATTCTTTTGAACCACCGGTTTCACAGGTTCCGCCTTTGGCGAAATCTTTTTGTTTTCAATGGTTTGTTTTTTAACCTCCGATTTAACCGGTGCAACTTCTTTTATCGACTGATTTTCAACTTTATTTATATTGGGCACTTTTATTTTCTGCCCGATCGACAAAGTAAACGGACTGGACAATTTATTCATAATCGCTAAATCATTAACAGGTATTTGGTATTCGCGTGATAATGAATACAACGTGTCGCCCTTTTGCACAGTTACTTCACGTAATGCGACACGTTTTACATCACTTTGTTTTACAACTTTTGCCGGTTGAATTTGTTTTGGTGTTTCATTTTGAATTGTTTTTTGTTCAACCATTTTTTTATCCACCACAGGTTTTATTTGTGGCGCACGAATTCTTATTTTTTGCCCGATTGACAACGTATACGGCGAATTTAATGAATTAATTTTTGCCAATTTTTCAACCGTTGTTTGGTTTTTCTGTGCAATTGAATAAAGTGTATCACCGCGCACAACAACAACAAATTCCGCATCCGTTTTCACATCTTCTGCCTGCATTTGCTCTGTTGTGGCTTTCTGTTGCGATTTTTCTACAACCGGCTTTACATATTCGGGAACCGATAAATAATCTTCCGTTTCTGTCGATTCAGTCTTTTCTTCAACGGGCGATACAGCAATTACCTCTGGTTTTGATTCATCTTTTTGTGGTGCCAAAACATAATCATCTGCATCCGCATACAAAACATAATCATTTATATTATCAGAACCATATAATTCAGGTGACGCATAAACACCATAATCTGTCACCGCCGAATTATATATCTCAGGTTGTGTTTCAGGATCCGCCAACAACGCAGGATACCTTTCGGAAATAAATGCACCAATACTATCAGGTATAGATGAAATCTTAGGTTGCAAATCACATGCGCTCAACACTGATGCGCAAATAAATCCTACAAATAAAAACCGGATGGAACGTACCATGCTTTGAATTATATCACAAAAAAAGAACAAATAAAAACACTTAGACGTCTTTTTGCATAAAAAACAAACTGGCTTCAAATAACAACCACATTGGCACAGCCAATAAAATCTGAGATACTATATCAGGTGGCGTCAACACAGCAGCCATAACAAAAATTAAAATAATTATATATCTGCGACTTTTGATTGCAGATGCTTTTGATAATACGCCTATGCGATTTAAAATCACCATCACCAAAGGTAATTGAAACGCAACCCCAAAAACTTTCAATAAATCTATAACAAATATCAAATATCCACGCATAGCCGGGAACAAAACAGCCGGCACACTGGCATTTTCATTTAAATCTATAAAAAATTTGAATACTATTGGAAACAATATATAGAAAGCAAACGCCGCCCCACATACAAATAAAATTGGCGAAAACAAAAAGATAGGCAACAAAAACTGTTTTTCATTTTTATGCAACCCTGGCGCAACGTATGCCCATATATGCCACATCAGTACGGGTATCGTCACAATCAACGCGACCAATGTTGCCAAAGAAAATTGAATCATCAATCCATCAGATAACCCTGTATAAAGCAGTGTTGCATCATTCCAAATATTCAAAAGCGGTTTTGTCAAAAACAATTCAACATATGGTGCAACAATCCACCCCAAACCAAAAGAAAAAACAAACACGACCAATGTCCACAATAATCTGCGCCGTAATTCTGAAAAATGTTGTAACATTGTCATTTGCATTTTCGTTTTTTGCTTTTTGTTTTTTTAACAAATAATTCCGATTTGGCGTTTTCAATCAAATCATCAATTGGTTTTTCAAGTTCTATACGTTGCTGTAAATTTTCGGAAAAATCAGAAACTTTCCATACCAATTCCCGAATATATTTGAACACACGTGCAAAAAAACGCGCAACATCAGGCCAACTACGCGCAGGAATCACACAAATCGCGACCAATAAAATTACTAAAAATTCAGTCCAACTGATACCAAACATACAAAACCTTTAATCATAAAAATCATCACCACCATTGGTATTCACTGTTTTATGACGTGATAATTGAAAATAGTATTTATCAAAATCAGTTTTAGTTTTTAAATTGTTAAAGGCAACATCTGTTTTATTAGATGTAGCATCAACCACAGACCAAGATTTCAATTTTACAGGACTTTTATCAAACACCACTATCATGTATCCCAAACCTTCTTGATTACGCAAATTCATTTTCAACGAAAAAGTATTTGCATCGGCAAAAGTTTCTGAAACATTTATATCTGCATTTTGCAAATCTATATTTTTGCGAACCAAAATTCCAGCAGGCGTACTGGTCAACGGTACAGTCGTAATTTGATCCAAAGATTTATCATAAAAATATAAATCTTTGCCATCAGCAATCAATTGTATAGGGGCATTTTTGTAATCTAATCTGACCCGCCCTGGACGCAACATAGAAAAAGTTCCACGTTCATTTTTCCCATTTGCAGATTGAATAAATTCCCCCTGAAGCCCGGTTATGGAATTTAAATACTTTTCTGCGTTTTTTATTAAATTCTTATTTACATCCGCATTAGCAGAAAAAAACACAACAAAACTTAACACACAGATCAATATTTTTTTCATATCTTACATTCCTTTAAACGCGTTGATTACATTTGCACGAACATTATCAAAACTGTCCATCACTACGGCCCCCGCCGCACATAAATGCCCACCGCCACCAAAAGATTCTGCGATATGATTTATTGGGACATTTTTACTGCGTATGGAAATACCAATTTGATTTTCTTTTTGTTCTTTTAATAACACAACAAATTCCACCCCACTTATCTGGGCCAATAAATTCAAAACCAATTCACCACGGCCATCTAATTTTTTATAATCAGGTTGTCTTATCGCCGTAACGACTAAACGGCCCTTCATAAAAAATTCAGCGTTCGCAACGGCGGCAGATTCAACCAACACAGTCTTTTTATCTTTGTTATTCAACAAATTTACCAGATACGTTATGTTCGCACCCGCATCAACTAAATCAGCAGCAACACGTAATACATTTGAATTTCTAGCAAATTTAAAATTACCCGTATCAGTAATAATGGCAATGGTCAAAAGATTTATTACGTCCCTATCCATTTTTAATCCCGCACCACGTGCCATTTCATAAATTACTTCAGATGTTGCCGCTTTTTCAGGATCATCAAAACAAAGTTTTCCCACAACATCATCGTTAATGTGGTGATCAAATTCAACAACAAAATCAGCCGCATTTACATACTTTTCTGCCCCACCTAAATGAATTTTTGTTCCATAATCAACCAATATAAATAAATCATATTTGGCATCTTCCGGTAATTTGCTGTAATGACATAAATTTTTACGACCTGGAACTTTGTCCAATTCTTTTGGAACATTACCATCGTACATCACAGTGGCAATTTTACCAAAATTCAATTCGATAAGTTTCATCAACGCCAGCGCAGAACACACAGAATCACCGTCTGGATTTTTATGTCCAGCAATCGCAATTGATTTTGCATTTTGTATTTTATCTATAAAAATCCTTAAATTATCCATCATATTGCGATATCCTCTAAATTAAACTGCGCACTTACACGACCATTATATTCGTTTTCTTTTAATTTGCCCAACATCATTATTTTAGTATTTGTATTTGCATCGTCCAGTAAAAAATCACCAACTGGCGTTCCGACTAAATTAAACCCAACAAACGTTAATTGCGTTCCATTACTGGTCCGAACAACACCGCGTAAATGTGCTCCATTTCCCATAACCGTCGCATATTTCAACACAGCACCCGATAAAATAAGGGTCGGTTCAGGATTACATTGCCCAAATGGTGCCAACACAGACATTTTTTTAACCAAATCAATATTTGCGCCTGCGGCATCTATGTACGCATCCGCAACAACCTCTGCAATCGGGCGTTCCCCATTTAATTGTTCGCGCACCGCATTTTCTAAAAATTTACAAAAATCTTCTTCGTGTTCTGCCTTTAACGTAAAACCAGCAGCGGTCGCATGTCCACCGCCTTCTGATAACACACCCGCCGCCATAGCATCGTGAATAATTTTTCCCAAATCTATTTCAGGTATAGATCGTCCAGACCCATTTATAACACCATCTGATTTTGTTGCAACACATGTCGGCAAATTATATTTATCTTTTAAACGCCCCGCGATAATTCCCATAACGCCGCCATGCCAATTATCCCCACAAACAAACAAACTGCAATTTCCGTTTTTGCAACATTGTTCTGCTTTGTCGATTGCATCTATCATAATAGCATTTTGAATATCAATTCTGTCTTGATTCATCTTATGCAATTGATTAGCCAAATCATTCGCTATTAACGGGTTATCTGTCAATAATAATTCCAGCGCAGGTGATGCAGAATCAAGGCGTCCTGCAGCATTCAAACGTGGCCCCAACGCGAAACCAACGGCATACACAGATGGATTTTTTATTCCCGCTATGTCCATCAATGTTTTCAACCCCAGATTCTGACGCAATCCCATAACTTTTAACCCAGTCGACACAAACGCGCGATTTAAATCAACCAAAGGCATCGTATCACATATTGTTCCCAAAGCGACCAAATCAACGTAATTTAATAAATTGATTTTGTTCACACCGTCATCAAAAAAATCACGATTTTTAAGTTCTCGATTTAATGCAACCAAGGTTAAAAATGCAACCCCCACACCCGCCAAATAATCAAGATTTGATGTATCGTCTGTTCTTTTTGGATTTATAACGGCATCCGCCATTGGTAATACAGTATCGGGTGAATGATGATCTGTGATAACAACATTCATCCCCAATTGTTTTGCCCGTTCAACCTCCGCAATACCACTTATTCCGCAATCAACAGTTATAAGTAAATTTACACCATCTTTTGCTAATTGTTCCACAGCGGCAACATTTAATCCGTATCCTTCGCCTTCCCTGGTTGGTAAATGCCACACGACATCAGCATTTAACGCACGTAAATATTTTACAAACACGGCGGTAGACGTTATTCCATCAACATCATAATCACCGTATATAGCAATTTTTTTATGTGCGCATATTGCATCCGCAATCACATTAGTTGCCACATCCATATCCTTCAAAACAAAAGGATCCGGTATATATTCTTTAACCGAAGGATTCAAAAAACGTTCAACATCACTTTCTTTTGTGATGCCACGACATGCCAAAATATTTTTTACAAGTGCATCTGTATCTGTTACATCTTGACCTAATCCACACTCACCAGACACAGCCCACACTTTGCCCAGCATGGACCTTTCTACTACTTTATTCACACTATACTCTTTTTTATTATCAGTACTATTATACTCTAAAATTATTCAAATAGCAATGGCATGATTCCATCTAAGATAGCACCGGCCGTCGGAACGGCATTAGAAGAAGAAGTTCTTATATTTCCAGACTCTTTGGTTGCCTTTGGTTCATCCAACATAACCAATATAACATATTGCGGTGCAGCAACTGGGAAAATACCGGTAAACACGGTAAGATTACGTTTTTTATCAATTTTGCCGTCTGCGCCACGTTTTTCTGCGGTTCCTGTTTTGCCACCAACTTCAATACCTTTGACGCGTGCTTTTTTTGCCGTTGTTTCTTCTGCGATATTAAACATTATTTTACGAATCTGTTCGGAAATATCAGAATCAACAACGCGTTCCCCACGTATCGCCCCAACATTTCTTTTTAACAAAGTCGGATAAATATAGAATCCACCATTTGTAACCGCATTAACCGCCAATAATAAATGCATCGGGGTTACGGCGATACCATGTCCAAATGCCGCCGTTGCACGTTCTGTTGGTCCCCACGTTTTGTAAGTAATCGCCCTTTCTGTTTTCCCAAATTCAAGATTTAATGCATGATCCAAATTTAATCTTTGAAAAAATTCTTTTTGAGCGTTTTCAGGCAAATCTAATGCTATCTTTGCACTACCCACATTACATGAATGCAACATTATTTCCGGGGCCTTTAATTTAGTTATGCCTTTCTTTTTTATTATATTTCTTTTGAAAGATTCAACATCATCAATTGGTTTCTTTAATGCAGGCCGCCCAAATTTATCGAATATCATCAATGGCTTATCAATACTATAATACCTGTTTTCCAAATGATTTTCATATGCCAACACGGTATTGAATATTTTAAAAATTGACCCCATTTCAAAATTATCACGCAATAATTTAAAACGACGGCGCGCTATTGGAATATCGTTTATATAATTTGGATTAAAATCAGGTAATTGTACCATTGCTATTATTTCACCAGTGCTGGAATTCATCAACATACCCATTGCACCTTTGGCCTGGTATTTATTCATAGCAATACTTAATTGTTCATGAAATATATTCTGAACGCGCGAATCTATGGACAACCGTAATGGATCTTTGTTTTCCTTTAAATATTCATCATATGAATATTCGACACCTTCCAATCCACCGTCTTTGCCAGTAAACCCAACAACATGAGCAAAAACATTTCTTTGTGGGTACTGTCTAACTGAAAACGGCGCAATTTCGAAACAATCATATTTCTGATTTTTTTCTTTGATAAAATCCATTTGCTTTTTTGTTGCATTCTTTTTGATAAACACCCCCCGCTTTCCAGAACGTATTAAACGCAAAGCATCTTCAACGCTATATTCTGTTGGGGCAATTTCATTAATGATACGCGCAACATCATCAACATATTTTTCCTTTACAGATGGTGGATATAATTTTATATCACCGGCCTTTATACTTTTGGCCAACACAACACCATTTCTGTCTACAATATCAGCACGTTGTTCAAAATCTTTACCGATACTATTAGATCTAACATAATCAGAATGTTGCAAACCCAATTGAATAGTTCTGATAACAAACGCACAAAAAAGGCAGGTAAAAAACCACCCAACAATACGCAGCCGGTTAGCACTGTCACGGTTATAAATTTCCCCTTTGTATTCGTGGGGCAAAATATCTTTGCCTATATTAAATTTCATTCTTGTACCATCGGTATATCATCTATATTAATAGTCTTACTAAAAGATACTGTTTCTGGTTTTTTTGCGGAAAATATTTCATCCAAAGAACCACGTAAACTGTCCCCCATTACCAAACCAGAAAATTTAGTTTCTTCCACTGCAAATGTTTGACGATTCGTTTGCATCGCCAATCTGACATTTTTAAGATTATTATTTTGCACACGATAACAAACCTGCAGAAACACAACCAAACAAACGATTCCTACAAACATTATAATGCCAATATTGAACATTTTTTCATCGTCGCGCATATAAAAATCCTTCCTTTATAAATAGTATGTTATCACAAATTATGGAAAAAACCTATCATAGATTGAATACCATTTAATCTGGCGGCACCAAAATTCAGATTCAACCTATTGAATTCAGCCAATAAATCCATTTTTTTTATTTCTGATGCGCTTTTTCCGTCTATCATAGATAAAATAATTGCTACAATGCCACGCACCATCGCAGAATCAGCAAAACCATAAAATTTATCGTCCAATCTGCATATTTTAACAAACGAAGCACAACCTAAAATTTCACTACATTCTGCATTTTCCGGGATATCATCCAACGTTTTCCCAATGTCCATCACCATTTCCAACTTTTCAACTGGATTTTCAATTAAATTCAAAGCATTTTTGATTTCTTCGTATTTCATCATGATTACCACCCCTGCTCTGTTAAATCTAATTCAATACGCGCTGTTTCGGACATTCTGGACACATCCCACATTGGTTCCCAAACTAATTTAACATCGACCATTTTTCCATCTGCCACAGTTTCCACATTTGTTTTTACTTGATTTAAAATATCTTCCATCATTGGACAGGTTGGACTTGTAAAAGTCATTTCTATCGTGATTTTTTCGTTTGAAATTGAAATATCATATATCAATCCTAGATCCCAAATATTCACTGGAATTTCGGGATCATATACTTTTTTAATTTCTTCTATGATTTTATCACGCAATTCAGACATCTTATTTAACTATCCCTTTGATCGTATCAAGCACATATATCGCATCGTCCATCGTGTTCCATGGCCCAACAGATATACGAATCGATCCATCAATGTTTAATCTTTTATGAATCCACGAAGCACACATATTTCCAACACGAATACAAATATCATTTGCACCCATCAACGCCCCAAAATCAAGCGGATGCATTCCATCAACGACAAATGTTAACATATTTGCATCAGGTGCAGTTAAAATTTTTATATTATGAATATTTGACAATTCTTTATACATATAATCTATTAAATTATGCGCCCCACCCCATTGTGATAAATAATTTATCGCATGTGGTAAACCAACAATCTGTGTCAACGGCAAAGTTCCCGCTTCAAACTTTCCGGGCGCGTTATTTAATACCCACGTCGAATCATCCAAAATTTTATTTACCATCCCACCACCAAATTTATCGGGAAAATATTTTTCAACATCGCGAATATAAAGCACCCCAACCCCAGTATCACTACCAATTTTATGGCCTGAAAAAACTAAGAAATCACAATCCCATTTTTTTACATCTATTTTTTCATGCACAACAAATTGCGACGCATCAACAATGGTGACTACATTTGGGTTTTTGTCGCGTGCCGCGTGAATTATTGATTCAACATCTTGTGGAACACCCAAAACATTGGACATCGCAGTAATGACTAAAAAATCGGTTTTCGGAATAGAATCTATTTTGATATTAAAATTTTCATCTAAATCACAAATAAATTCTTTGCCTATTTTACCCCTGTACAATAAATTTTCCCACGGCAATCTGGCACTATGATGATCCAAATCAGATACCGCAAATGTGGATTTTTCATCGTACCATGGTTGCGCAGTTAATATATTAACAACCCGATTTAATCCATCGGTCGCCCCAGATGTAAACACTATATTTTCTGGCCGCGTTCCAATAAAATCGGCCACCACCTGACGCGAATTAGCGATTAAATCATCAACATGTGCGGCACGGCCACAAATCCCGCGTCCCGCATTAGCATAAGATTTAGTTAAAAAATCAACCGTCGATTCAACCACAGATTGTGGTTTAAGCCAACTGGCAGCAGCATCCATATACACGTTTTTTTTCATATAGTTTTTCTCTTGCTTTTTGCTATGATTATAATAAACTAATCTGAAATATCAATAACATAAGGAGAAAAAACAATGGCATTAAAACACGCGAATGACGAAACGTTTGATTCGATGATTACGAACGGTTTGACCTTGGTCGATTTTTGGGCATCTTGGTGTGGACCATGTCAAATGTTCGGACCGATTTTTGAATCTGCATCTGAATCTGAACAGGATGTCAATTTTGTAAAATTTGAAATTGACGAAACAAATCGTCGCACACCCGCAAAATTTGGCATACGCAGCATTCCAAGTGTTTTAGCATTCAAAAACGGCGAATTAAAAGAAGCGCGTACGGGTTTAATGGATCCAGAAACTTTGGAACAATGGATTCACGAATTAAAGGAATCATAAAATGGCTACAAAAAATTATAAAAATATACAACTTGATGCTAAATACACACCGAAAAAATCAGAACCATATATGTGTCCTGAACAATTGGCATATTTTTATCATCTTTTGAATACACAACGCGAAGAATTGCTTAGCGGTCGCGATGACGTGTTAAGTGACGTTCGTATGGCTGAAAAAAATGAAACCGCAGGTGTTGGTGACGAACAAGACCAGGCATCCGCTGAACAAGAAATTACAATGAATTTGCGCATGTCGGAACGTACTGATAATTTGTTACGTAAAATAAATTCAGCATTGGATCGTATTGAAAATGGAACATATGGGTACAGCGTTATATCTGGTGACGAAATTGGTTTACAACGTATGATGGCTCGCCCATTGGCAACCATGACAACCGAAGAACAAGAAGAATACGAACAACGTAAAAAATAAAACACTAATAAAAACACCCGCCATTACGCGGGTGTTTTTTTATTTTAATTATTTTTATTCTTCGCCACCACCGAGTATATTAGTCAACCCACTGGTAAAACTTTTCGCATTTGTTGTATTAAATATACCAGATGCATCTTCGTTTGCGTATTTCTTTTTTAATGCTGTCCAATCTATGTCGCCCAATTTATCTTTCAGACCACTTATATCTATATTTGAAAAATCAAGTTTATCACAATTTGTCATACCTGCCGATTTACAACCTTTTTTAAATTCGTCCACTGTGGCTTTGTCTTCTTTGCTTTTTGCTTTGTTCGCTTTGGCATCTTTTATCAGTTCGCCCAATTTACCATTGATTATGCTGTTACCCAATGCACCACCAACGACACCGATACCCGCAACTGTCGCCCCTATCTTTACTCGTTTATCAGATTTGTTTTTGTCCGCTTCTATCTTTGATTGATCTTCCGCATTTCCCATTTGTGCACGATAAAGCGATGCATAATTGCCACCACTTATTCCAGTATTTTCATCATCGTACAATCCCATTTGTGCTTTA
>Ga0310786_10000781_pt1 | contig 51107 bp, 92 predicted proteins | sample AusTroGonzalo_MG_FD_203881 | JGI IMG/M metagenome (GOLD analysis project Ga0310786, IMG submission 203881) | Bovine rumen microbial communities from tropical cattle in Woodstock, Queensland, Australia - Gonzalo_03 (v2) (version 2) | ecosystem: Host-associated > Mammals > Digestive system >...
GTGAAAGCTCTCTTCACTGTAGAAGAAGAAATTGGCATGCTTGGAGTGAAAGCCGCAGATCTTGGATTCTTTGATGATGCAGCATTTGTCTTCTCCAATGACTCTCCTGACAAGAATCGTGCTACCCACTATTCTTCTGGAATCCAGTTGTATAGTGATGAATTCTTCAATGCTTATCTTCAACCGATATGCAAAGAGCATGGAGTCACGAGCTTTAGGTCAGAGCCGTGGACATGCATAAAAGAAGTCCGCAGACTCTGGAAGGACAAAGATGGAAAGCACCTTGAGTGCTTGAACTTTGGCAATGCTGGAGATAAGCCGCATAGCGACAAAGAAGGCGCTTCATTCAGTGGTGTATGCAATGCAGAAGAACTTCTCTATGCGCTTTGCTCTAAGATTCCTCTTGACAAGCAACACGTCTCGGATATCAAGGAAGAGCCAAGACCTAAGATTGACGACATTCTCAAGAAGTATCCTTCATACCAAGGGAAGTTTGCTGCTGATCCTAAGGATGACGAGGACTTTGGCAGCTATGTTGATGAGCTCTTTGGTCTTAGAGGCAGTGATGACTGGCAGAGCCACGATGACACCGACATCTGCCAGTTTGAGTTCACTTACGATGATGAGGACCAGTTCAAGCTGCACCAGAAGCTGTGTGAGCAAGAAAATCTGCCTGTGACTTTTGATGGCTATCATGAAGGCGGTGGCACAGCAATGGCCGAAGGTGAGCTGCAGTCAATCAAAGATGCTTATGTCCTCTGGTACCAGATCTTCTATGATGATCCTTCTGTCAGGACTTGGGACCAGCTTGAGGATGTGGATGATCTCTCTGACTTCAATGATGGACTCATCTTCTTCGATGACCTAGATGACACCGAGAGTGTTGATGACATCCAGCCTGAGAATCTGGATGATGAAGAAAAAAAGAAGCCTGAGCAGATGGATCTCTTTGACTGGATCAACCGCAGATGATGTTGCCAGCTTGATCCACTTTTGATATAATAGCTGCATGAACCAAGATGAGATGAAGTCTCTGGCCAAGAAGCTTGTGTCAGATGGTGTGCAGCCATCTAAAGAGCAGCTAGACTCTATGACCGGCCTAGAGCTCTATGAGTTCTCCTACATGGTTGACAAGCTCAAGAGACAGCATGAGAGAGAAGTGTTGAGAAGAGAGCAGCTCAAGACAGTTGATGCTTGTGTGAGAGAAGGAAAGAGCTTCCAAATCCAGGGATCTAGAGTCTGGACTGTCACTCCTCATGCTCTAGTGAGATTCATAGAGCGCGGCCCTCAAGAGTGCAAAGACCCTCTTGGACTCATGACAAGAGATCTCACCAATCCAACTCCAGCAAGAATTCCAAAGAAGGGCTGCAAGCTCTTGTCTCTGGTGTCTCATGGAATGGAGCATGCTGACTACTACTTTGGAAAGCTCACTGGACTGCTCTATGTGGTTGTCAGAGGAGACACGATCAAGACGGTCCACAGAAATGAGTCTAAGCGCTGGAAGAGAGTAGCATCCAGGTGACGGACACTAGCAAGCCAACAGTTGAAGTGAAGCTCTCAGATGGAGGAAAGACAGCTTCAGTAGTAGTGACTTTTCCTTTTGCCGAGCAAGCATTTGCATTTGGTGAGGTTGTGAATGTCTTGCTCCAGAAGATGCCTCAGGTTGCCAAAGTCCCAGAGACTTGATAGAATTCTGGCAGAACCACCACAAAAGAGAAAGACTCAAGCTATGCCTCAATGCCAGATGAATGCCCTTCTTGCTCAAGCTCACTATCTTCCGAAGATTGCAAAGCAGCTTGAGATTGCCAACAAGCTGAAAGCACTAGAGCTCAAGGCAAAAGCTGGTCATGACTTCAATCTGTCAGCTGAGATGGTTGATGAGGCAATGGGAGTGAAGAAGAAAGATGGAGAGAAGGCTTCTTAGGCCTAGAGCGGTACAGTCTCCTTGCTAGAGATTCAAAGACAAAGAAGGATGACTGAGCAATGGGTGGATATGGATACATTTCAGAGATAGAAGACTGTGATGACCGCGATGAGCTTCTGAAGAAGATTGCAATTGAGCTGAGGAATGCCAATCTCTTGAAAGCTTTTGAGCTAGAGATCCAGTTGAATGACCGATATCCAGATGAAGAGAAGAGGACAGAAGAAGATGAGTCTTGGTTTGACCATCTTCGAGTTCTGCGTCCAGGATCTCTAGTGTGACTTTTTTTGCTTCTTGACTAGTCTGCAAGCTAGGCTAGGCTTCTACGTGTAAAGGCGGATTCTTGAGGCTAGTCCAAGCTAGACTAGCAGCCTCAGGTAAATAGAAGCTATACATCTTAGGACGAGAGAGGACACCATGGCAGACGAGACAACAGAAGCAGTGACAACCAAGGAAATCAAGCTTGAGTACACAAATGCTGTAGCTGGCGAAGAGAGATATGACTTCTCAGGAGAGTATGCTAGCATTGCTGAGGCAGTGAAAGCTCTAGTAGCTACGTTTGAGAAGGACTTCAACCCAGCTAACATTGACTTTGAGAAGGTCTGGATCTCTGGTGAGGACTTTGGTCTTGAAGGTCTCTACCAAGCTGAGATGGCTTTGAAAGAGTTCTACAACTGACAGCTAGAGACAGCTGAAGTCAACTAGTGGTAAGATAGAGAGTCGAGTTGCCAAAGCTCGGCTCTTTTTGCTTTTATAGAAAGGTGAGACTATGATAAGATCTAAGCTAGAAGGAAAGTAGACTATGTGTGATGCTTTGAAGCCAAGTGGAACAGAGCCATTCAACCAAGTGACAAAGCTTGAGAGGTTCTACAAGCCAGAGAAGATGAGGACTGCCTTGTTCAAGATGGAGCAGTTCTACATGATCTGGCAGGATCCTAAGACGGATGAGAAGCACAAGAAAGCAGCAAAGCTTCTCTTTGAGCACTATCGCCGTCTCTCACTCTGCATTCTTGCTAAAGAGTTCAATCCAGAGATGAAGATTGAGAGAGTCTTGACTGCAAGCTACATGGACACGATGTTCTCAGACTTCAATCCGTATCTTGATGCCTCTCTGATTCGCAAAGCTGAGTAGCAAGCATGATCCAAGAGACTGAGACATTCAAAGAGCAGCCGGAGTGGTGGTATGATGCCTTTGTCAAGAGAGAGACATGGGTTGGCTCAAGCAAAGATGTTGTGTTCTCTTTGAATGCCTCTACTGTAGCAGTCCAAGGAGCAGATGTCTATGATGAAGTGCACCCACTGGCATTCAGTGACAGCTATGAAGAGCTGCTTGTGTTTGCTGGTCTCCATGGAATTCCTCTGAAAGAGTCCTCTAGTTGCCAAGGTGTTGAGATTTGGTTATAATTCCAGGCACACCAAGCAAGTGAAAGGACGGAATCCGATGGCAAGTAGCAACAATGGAGGATGTGGCTGTGGCACGATCATAGTCATCTTGCTTCTTCTCTACATCATACACCTTCTTGGAGGATGCTGACATGCTGAAGACCCGCTTAGAAGAAGTCCGAGAGCTCCTGAAGCAGAGCAAAGATGCCATTGACAAGATCGTCATCCAGATAGAGAATGCGGACAGCAACGAGCTGCATGTCCAGAAGTTCAAGGAATTTGACATCGAGCTTGAGAGATATGCTCAGCTTAGGATTGAAGAGAGTGAGTTGCTCAAGGTTGCCAAGAGCAAGAAGCTTTGATACAATTGACAGCGTAAACCACAAACCACAAAGAAAGGAATCAACCAAATGGCCAAGAACATCACTCCCGCCCGCATCGCAGAGCTCAATGAGATTGCGACCAAGGTCCAGAAGTCAATTGCTGCCTCGGTGAAGAATGGTGGCTTTGTCCGGTCCTATCCGGATGAGCAGCCCACCAAGGAAGCTATTCGCCGCTCTATTCCTTGGGCCTGGATTGGTCTCTCTGACTTTGATGAGATCAACTGGGTTCTTGACACGGTCTATCCCAAGCTCCGCAAGAATGGGATTCTCGCAAAGCTCCGTTGAGGAGCTTTCTCTCTTGTCCCTTGGTGTATTGGTAGTCACACGGGTTTTTGATACCTGGAGAGCTGGTTCGAATCCAGCAGGGACAACCACCAAGTTGTCAAGAAGCTAGAGCTTTGATAAGATTGCTAGTGCAAACTAAACCCAGAGAAAGGAAACCAAGAGATGGCCGGAGTCCAGAATTCAATGTCTGATGCTGAGTGGGAAGCCAAGTTCAATGGTCCTCGTGACCGCTTGCTCAAGAAGATCTTTGGCGACAGCAAGACAAGTGAGAGCAGCAAGAGTGCAGAAGCAAGCAAGTCTGCCAAGCTTGAGCCTGTGAAGTGACATCTTTGAGGCCCACTTCCTCTGAATGTGGTGAGTCATGTGAAATGTGGTGGAAGCTTTGAGGATGGGTGGTTCCTCCTCGCGAGCTGTGGAAGCTATGGGTCTCCTTTCCCCTTTCTCAAGCAGCTGTGAATCTCTCAATGTTGCCAGGATCTCCAGAGCTTGGTAGAATTCTGGTGAACCATCAAGAAAGGAAAGGAGACACTGCATGGCAAGCAACAAAGATCTCTATGACTGTGTGATCCAGGCTGGAGAGCTTGACGAGTCCGGATATCACTTCAAAGACAATGACTTGTACCATGTTGAAGTTGTGAAGCACAATGTCCCTCATTCAGAGGTCATGCAGTGGATTCATTCCACTGAGCGCTGGAACAAGCAGCGTGCACTTGAAGCAAAGGCTAGAGAGCGTTGGGGAGAAGAATACTGGATGCATTATGAGGTATGCTGCTTCTGCACTTCTGCTAGCAAAGATGAGGTTGAAGAAGTTGCCAAAGATGGTCAGTCTTGATATAGTTCTAGCACAACATCTGCAAGTGAGGTCACACAATGAGCAAGTCAAGAAAGAGACGCAGCAGAGAGCTTGCTGAGAAGCTTGTGAAGCTAGGGTTCAAGTGGTTTCCAGAATACCAGTCTTGGCCGACTCTAGCTCCTTCTCAGCAGCGATCAATGATCAAGCGGAGGATGATAGAAGCAAATATCAGAAATGGACGCCATTGGATGACTATGGCACACTCTGGCGGAATCCGATGCTGGAGCTTTGTCATTCCTGGTGTCAGACTCAGTGACATTGCTGCTGTCGGCCTTCCTAGAGGCATGTATGAGAAGCACGGTGAAGACTCAGTGAGATTCATGTGTGACACTAGGAAAGATGTCCACTTAGTGCTTGACTATCTTGAGCAGCTCAGGATCATTGCCAAGCAGTGAAAGCTTTGATAGAGTTGCTAGCATGAAGCTCAAGAGACTTCCAGTCAGAAAGGTGGACAATCATGCCAGACTTGTACTCCGAGATAACTGACAACATGCCGCAAGATGTCCAAGATCTCTGCAGGAGAGCGGCTAATGTCTACTGCAGATGCTGCCGCTACTCTGGACGCTTGGTGCATGATGTCAACTGCTTTGCCGGTGCTCTTCTCAATGGTGTCCACAACTTAGCAGTCGCTTGGAAGCTTGATCTCGCCGGAAGATCGCCTGAAGATGCAGAGACAATCGAACGGCTTCGTCGCAAAGACAGCTTGGAGAGATGGCTCAATGAAGGACTCGCAAAGCTTGGCAATGAGCTTCCTTGATGAATGAGTTGCCAGCATAGAAGGCTTTTGATAGAATTGCTAGCATGAAGTTGATACTCTTTAGAGGATGTCCGGGTAGCGGCAAGACGACGACTGCTGCAAAGATGTTTCCTGGACTTGTGAAGTTTGAGAATGACCAGTACTTCATGAGAGATGGAAAGTACTGCTGGAGCAAAGAAGAGCTTCCAAAGGCGATTGCTTGGTGCACACACATGGTAGACAATGCCTTAGCTCATGGCATGGATGTCTGTGTCTGCAACACATTCACCCAGAAGAGATTCATCCAGGCTTATGAGCGGATGGCCAAGATCTACGGAGCAGACTTCATTGTCTATCGCTGCACCGGCCACTTCAAGAATGAGCATGGCCTCACCGATGAGATGGTCAGAGGATTTGAGAAGAGCATGGAAGACTGGCCTGGAGAGACAGTGCTTGTGTCTGACTTGGAGAAGAAGCTGAAGTGTGAATGGTAAACTCAAAAGAGAAAGAAAGGCAGAACAATGAACAAGAGAGGCACAAACGGACGCTGCACGACGACAAAGCGAGTCATTGCCAACAAGAAGGCATGCACTTGCAAGGCAGCAAAAGCTTCTAAGAAGGCCAAAGCTCGTTGAGAAGCTCTAGCACTGTAGAAGCACAAAGAAGATCTTGGTTGCCAAGCCAAGACTTTCTTGTTATAATTGCCAGCGTAAACAACCAACCACAAAGAAAGGAAACAAGCAATGCACAAGTATCGCGTATCTTACACTTCATTTGCTGGAGAACATCCGAAGCATGGTTCAAGAATTGTCCATGCGCATGATGCTCGTGAAGCGATGGATCTCCTGGAGAAAGATCATCCAGAGTTCAGCACTACGAGTGCAACTATGGTGTGATGAGGATTGCTGCACTATGAGCGTTGAAGAGTTGAGGAGAGCCCTAGCAGAAGCTCCAGGTGACATGGAGATTGTTGGAGAGAAGTGCTTTGAAGAACACCATGGGCTCAGGCTTGTGCATGCTGGAGTTGGGCAAGAGGAGAAGTTTGTGCTGTTCTTCAAAGCTAGAAGCAAGGAGGTTGCCAAGTGAAGAAGCTCTTGATATGATTCTCTCCGCCACTAGCCAAGCGAAAGGACAACACAAGTGAACAAGTTTGCAGTCATAGCAGTTGACATATCTGAGACTTCTGACCACAAAGGCCACATTCTCGAGACCTATGACAAGCGAGAGGATGCGGTTGCTTTTGTGAAGGGAGACATGGAGCGCTTTGTAGAGGATGCTCAAGGAATGAAGCTTGAGGTAGATGAAGCCAAGATGAGTGTCTCGACTTCTGATGGCCAGTATGGATGTGAGTGGAGCATTGAGGAGATCAAGCTGTGAGTGGACAACCAATGAAAAAGAAGAAGTGCTGCATTTGTGGGAGAGAGTTTGAAGGATGGGGCAACAACCCGCAGCCGGTCAAAGCTAGTGGAGAGTGCTGTGACAAGTGCAATTGGGAGAAAGTTATTCCAGCTAGGCTCCATAGTTGCCAGAAGCACTAGACTTTGTTATAGTTGCTCGCATGAAAAACAACACCAGCGCAGAAAAAACCAGGTTCGAATCCCTCAAAACTCAGTTTCGCCAAGCACCACTTTCCGTGGCTCAGCTTGATGAACTGACCCGTCTAGCCAAGCGCTATGACAAGAAGATGGCAACCTATCTTGAGACCCATCGCTCAGAGCTCATCTGAGCGGTTGCCAAGAACAAGAAGTTTTGATACAATTGACAACGTAAACCACTAACAGAAAGGAAAACCTAAATGGCTAAGTCTGCTGACAACACCGTCTCCAACGTCCTCATCACCGAAGCAATGCTGCCGGCCTACCAGGCATACGTTGAAGCTCAGGCAGCGATCAAGGAAGCTGAGGCGAAGCGTGATGCCGCGAAAGCCAAGATCATCGCTTTCCACAAGGAGAATGGTGTTGAGAGGATCAAGGACAAGGGCTTCAGCTCAACTTTGGCTCTTGCCTCTCGTGACACTCTTCTCCGGAATGTGATCGAAGCAAAGTTTGGGAAGCTCCCGCCTGAGTGCATAAAGACCACTACCTATGACCAGATCAAGGTGTCTGGTTCGCTGGTGAATGGCTGACACTTGGGATGCTTGGGATCTTAGTGACTGAAACATGTGAGACAAGCTGGTTGCCAAGATCCCAAGCTTTTGATAAGATTCTCTCATCACAAACAACCAAAAAGAAAGGTCATAGCAAATGTCTAAGAGCAAATCCAGCAAGTCGTCAAGCAGCTATCGCTTCTACAACATGGGATCTAAGCCGCTAGCTTATCCGGTGATGTGTGGACGTGGAGTTGCAATTCCCGCTGGGACAACTGGAGTCAAGATTGCCTTTGGCCAGTCTTCTCTCCGTCGTTGGGATGAAGACAAGCAGAAGTATGTTCCGATGAACGTGTATCTCTGGAACAAGCCTGGTCGTGGCATGACCATAGTGCATGCCTAAGTGACAGCCTTGGGATTGCCACAGCCTCAACTTTCTGGGACTGTGGTGATCCTAGAAAGAAGGAGAGACTCAGATGGCTAGTGACCAGATGGAGTATTGCGGAGATTGTGACTGCAAGGAGAAGTGCAGGATGGCTCTGAAGCGTGGAGAAGATCCTCATTGCCCTCATGCTGGGTAAGATATGAATTGCACCTGTAGCTCAATTGGATAGAGCACCGAGCTTCTACCTCGGGGGTTGTGGGTTCGATTCCCGCCAGGTGCGCCATTCATTCATGGTGCATCTCGACACCTAAGGACCAAAGGCAAGTCCGAGTCTAGCAATAGACGGCCTAAGGTCCTTTCTTATTTTAAGCGTTATGTCAGCCAAGACATTTTGTGATCACCTCAGCCTCAGGTTTTTCAAGTGAAGATGGTCTTTGGCTGAAGCTTGACATTGCCAGAGCTTGAGTCTCTTGTTATAATTCTCTCATCACCAACCACCAAAGGAGAAACACCATGATGAAGAATGCCAGCCAGTTCAACAAAACTCCTTACAGCTTTGAGTTCCCTGTTCCATCTACAAGCCCACGTCTTCCAACTCCTGCAAGCGGCGTCAAGTGCACAGGTGTTGACTATGCAACTATTGAAGAGTGCGTTGCTGCATGCAAGACTGCTTGCAAAGAGTGGGGCGTCAACTATGATGACCGTGACGTCAAGCTGTTCATGACTGACGCTGATGGCAAGTGGGAAGTCACGGAAGAGGGCGAGCTTGCGGGCTGAGACACCGAAAGGAAAAGATTGCTATGTTCGGATTCCTGCGAAAGAAGCCTAAGCCTAAGAATGTCTACAAAGTGACATACATACCTTGTGCTGAGATAGATGAAGAGAAAGGTGAAGTCACTTGCCGGCTCTGCAACATGAGAGAAACATATGTTGAAGCTGAGAATCTCTTTGAGGCACAGAAGGCATTTGCTGACATGAAGGTTGGCAAGGTTGTCTTGACGCCTCACACCTACATTGACCGGATCACGGAAGTTGTCCATCGAGGGTGATTGCCAAAGCCTAGAGACTTTGATATAGTTCTCCCTGCCAACAACTAAGTGAAAGGAAATGTGAATCTATGAACAACAACTCCATAGCTGCAATTATGGCCGCCTGCGCAGCTTTGTGTGGACTCTGCTGCTTGATGCAGATGAATGCTACAAGGACTCTCCAGAGAGCTAAGTGCACAATGAGGCCGACGCCACTTTCTCAGTTTCCAAAGTTCCACCAGTATGAGCAGGTTCCTATGGTGGTTGTGGACTCTACTGGAGCTACTCACACTATCTTGTCTAGGCAGTTTGGCTTCCACCATGGTGAGCTAATCCAAAGTCTTGATGGAGGACATGAGCTTGCATACTACCATGACAAGACCGGAAAGATGGAGCTCATCCACATAAAGCCATGTCGTGGATGTGCAGATCTTGAGTGGCGGGCTAAGAGACAAGCTATGACTAATGAGGTTGCCGAAGCCCAAAGTCATTGATATAGTTCCCTCTGTCATCTTCTGTCTATAAGCCACTCACTTGAAAGGACACCGACTATGATAGATCATCTAATCCACACTCCGGCTAGAGTAGCAGCAAGAAATCAAGAAGATGAAGAGCTTGTTGGAGCCGGCTTTGTCATCATGCTAGCTGTCATTCTTGCTGCTAGTGCTGTGATCGCTTCTGGTCTCTGGAGCCAAGCTCTTGCTCTAGTTGCAGGAATCTGGATTGGAAAGAGATCAAAAGCAGCAAGACGGTGAAAGAGCTAGCAAGCATGCCATGACTAGAGGTTGCCACAGCCTCAAGCTTTTGATATGATTCTAGATGTCAATCAAGCAAAAGGAAAACCGATGAAACTTCTGAACAGACTGCTAAAGACAAGAAAGCTCAACGATGAAACGATTGGCAGCATGTGGCTCTGCGCGGCTAACTTCGCTGTATACAATTGGACGAAACCAAACTGGCATGGCGTCCTGGTGAAGGAGGTCGGCATCGAGAATGCGTGCATCCGCCGTGATGGCATGTACGTAGAGTCGACGGAACGCAACCCGTTCAACTTCGGTGATCCTATCTGCTTTCGTGGGTACGTCGGCCGGTTGACGTTCAACAACGAGAACAAAAGCTATTTCGTCGGCTTCTTCGAGTCCAGAGACGAGGCAGAGAACGCATACCGTGAACTGGCGAAGAAGCTGATAGATGACATTGTGTCGAAAATCCCGAAAGACTGACCGAAGCAACTACTAGAAAGGAGAAAACAATGCCGCGTGAAGCTACAAGCAAAGTGATAGAGCTCGCTGAAGAAGGTGCTCTCAACTGGGAAGGAATTGCTCGTGAATGCTTGCAGCGAATGTCTGAAGATGATGTGAAAGAGATGGCTGAGGAGATGGATTGGCTTCCTGAGTGTCCTGGATTCTACGGCGACTAAGGAGGAAAACAATGGCTAGTGGCAAAATTGAGATAGCACTCAACTATGCGGTCTTTGTTGTTCTTGTAGTCGCTATAGCATCTATAGTCCCAATTGGGACATGCATTGCAGCTTGGATGGTGTTAAAAGCTGCGAAGAATTGCTGATTGGTTTTGGTTGACCCATCCCCTTTGCCACGAGGAACCTTCTGGGTTAGAGCCAGACTTGTTGTTAGGCATTACAATATGGGTCATGGCTGAGCCCAAGCGATTCGAACGCTTTCCCCAGGTTTTTGGAGGCTTCATTCAGATTTGAACTGAAATCTTCATCTCTGATGTTCTGCTTGAACTATTGAAGCCAGAGACCCGTGTCCTACCAATTAGACGAGAGCTCATCAAGTCATCAACTATAATTTACACGAAGACCTCAACATCTTGACCAAAGATCAATATTGTCTAAAGTCAGCAGCAATCTCTCTTCTAAGTCAATCTTGCCAGCAATGTGTTGCCAAGCTTAGACAGTCTTGATATGATTGCTAGCACTGAAAGGACATAGCCAAATGACAAAGCTTGAAGTATTCCAACCAGCCCTCAATGAGAAGCTCAATGGCAAGCGGGTGAAGTTTGAGAAAGCCAATGAGTTCTGCAGAGAAGTCATCTCGGACATCACAGTCTCAAAGCTCTGCAGCGGAGACCTTGATCCTAAAGATGAGAAGCTCAGGATTGCTATCACCGCCATCCAGATGATATGGAATGAGAAAGAAGAGCTGAAGGAGAAGCTTGAGAAGATCCAGAGCCAGAAGACGAGTGATGAGATCCATGACATTCTGCTTGACGTTGTTCCAGCTACTTCTGAGGCACTTGAGACCCATGCCAAGATAGTGAATCTCTTGAACGCTTGATTGCCAAGAGCAAGAAGCTTTGATATAGTTGCTAGCGTAAACCACCACTTAGAGAGGAGTGACCAGAACCATGAAGAAGCTCATTCGACTCCAGAACTTTGACAAGCTTGCTGACACAGCGGCTGTGAACTGCTGGCGGGCTATGCACTTAGTTGGAGCGAACCCTAGCAGCAAGTGGCGCAATGCATCTGACAAGAAGATTCTTGCTCAGATTCGCATCCACAACAGAAGCAATGATGGCTATGCATATCCAACTTTCAAGCAGCCGACTGACTGCAAGACCGGATTCTACAGTGTGCTCAAGAAGATATGGGTCAACTCCACTCCAGGAGATGGCGTGGAGACCAAGTGGCTTTGCTACATGCTTGACACTAAGTCACTTGCCTTGACTTTGAGGCGCTTAGAGGGAGCTAAGCTCATAGGCCGAAGTGAGAGCAGCGGAGAAGGAGGAGCTATCAAGTGGAAGGTGACTGAGTTTGGGCGGAAGTATCTGAGTGCACTCATGAAAGAGTTTGCTGTTGAATAGCATATTGCCAAGGTCTCAGCCATTTGATATAGTTTTCTTGTCAACTACAGCCAGCAACTAAAGGAGAGAAAGCATGAACAAGAACAAGCCTTGCCTGAAAGCAAGTGAGTTAGTGGCCATTCTCCAGAAGCGCATCGCTGAGCATGGTGACCTTGAAATCACTGTTGACTCACATGATGGGGCCTCCTATGATCTCTATGGTGAAGATGCAGTCCAGTTGATTGTTGGCCATGACCGTGAAGGCAAAGAAGTCCGCTGGCTGGAGATCAGTTGAGACTTCTAGCAAAAATGAGAAAGCGAGTTGCCAAGTGGTGAATGGCTTGATATAGTTCTCTCTGCCACCACCACTAAAGGAGAAATCAACTTATGCCAGAGATCACAGAAGCCAGAATCCAAGCTCAGATGCAAGAGAACAGATATGAGTTTGGGTTGGCTAAGGACTGTCCATATGCCCATGAGCTTGCCGAGCTCCAGCTCAAAGATCTCCAGAGAAAGGGCTGCACTCTAGAAGGCCCGGATTGCCGTGGGTGCTCTTGCATGGGCGGTCCATGTCCTCTGAATGACTGGGAGAAGCGCCATCCTGAGTATGCGAATGACGAGTTGGCTCACAAGATTGATGTCCTCGAGTGTGGTGGTGAGGAAGAGTGGCAGAGAGTCCAGAGACGGCGCCAGGAAGCGGCTAAGAAGGCAGCTGAAGCGACAGACACAGACAAGGCAGATGCTTCTAGGTATGTCCTGAATCTCTACTACAAGTCCAAGATAGATGGAACTGAGTCCACATTCTTAGGCTTAGTCAATGACATCTTGAATGCTAGAACCAAAGATGAGGTCAAGGCTTTAGTTGCCAAGGCTTCCTCTCTTTGATATAATTGCCTGCGTAAACCACCAATCGAAAGGAAACCTAAGATGTCTAGAGTCACACCAACCACCAAGTCCTGCAACCAGATCTGCCGTCTCATCACCGGCCATGACTGCAACCAGTACTCGTACTACGTCCAGACTACTTTTGATCCGACTTCTACTCATGCTCTCTATGGTGTGAGGAATGACAAAGCCTCGATTGACGGCTGGAAGAGCAAGATCAAGGAGATTGGTGGGAAGTACATTCGCGTCGTTGGAAGGCGGGGCTCCGACTACAAGGTCATCTGCTTTGCTCTTGAGATCACTCCTCAGGAAGCAACTCAAGTCAAGATGCAAGAGGAAGCCAAGAAGAGGGAGAAAGCTGCTCGTGAGTCAAAGCTGTTTGAGGTCAATGAGTCAATCATCCTCCAGCAGGCAGGTGCTACCAGTCAACTTGGGAAGGAGCGATTTGTTGGATATCTCCTTGACTCTAAGGTCCTTGACCCTCTGCTTCCTCTGGAGAGCTATGTTCTCATGGACACCCCTCAAGACAAGGATGAGAAGCGCATCTATGACATTGTCCAGAAAGCAAATGCCGGACATCCTGGGTGTGTAGGGATGGTCACTACTGAGAAGTGGAAGATGATTGAGCTTGCTTCTCAGATGAACAAGAAGATCACTGGAGAAGACAAGAGGCTCCGGAGGAGGGCTGCTTGTCTCAAGTATGGTCTCAAGTTCTTGGCTGACTGCTTTGTGTGAGAGTGGCGGCCTCAAGTTTCCAGGAGACAGAGAAATGACTCTTGAAGAGAAGAAGAGAGCAGGAACTATGACTTATGCTGAAGCTGAAGCTGAGCATGTCCAGAGATGGAAAGAAGCTGAAGCTAGATCTGGAAAGCCGGCTTGGCTCAGGACACTCAGTGACTATGACAGTCCTAGAAGATGAGGTTGCCACAGCCTCAAGCTTTTGATATTATTCTAGCATCAACCAACTACTGAAGGAGAAAACACAATGAGCAAAGACAATGACTCCAAGATTCTTGAATGGGACGGTGTCGACCCAAAGGATGAAGAGGCAGCCAAGAGAATCTCGCAGAAGCTGCAGCTTGGTGAGGTCCACTTTGCATACAATGTCCCGCTCCAGATATGGATTGCCTACAACAAGGAAGATGAGCCTGAGAGTGGCATCAATCTCTCTGAGTCACGGATCTTGAACTACATGCCTCGCAAAGAGAGGTGCGAGATGGAAGCTCTGGATGAAGTCTTCAGCTCTGATGTGGATGTGACAGCGGACGACCTCAAGGAGTTCATGAGGATCTCGGCCCTGATCGTGAAGAATCTCGCTAAGCAGATGGAGAACTTTGATCCACTTGGTGGTGAGGACCGCAACTACATCTACTATCCAAACACAAAGTGATCAAGAGAGGATTGCCAAGATGAAGTTTGCTTGACCATGTTTGGTTCTTTATGTAAGATGGTGTAAATAAAATGATGATTACCAAATAGAGAAAGATCATTCATGAATCCAAAACAATAGTATGATGCATTGATAGCTAAACGACGCGCCAATCCTTTATTTCTAACATCAGAAACATATTCAGAAGTGCACCATATTGTTCCAAAATGTCTTGGTGGGAGTGATGATAAGTCAAATCTGATACGTTTGACTTATAAAGAGCATGCATTTGCCCACCATATGCTTTGGAAGATGTATCCAAGAAATCATTAGGTTGCATTAGCTTTTGAGTTAATGTTTGCAAAGAATCCACCACGTAGGAACCAGCCAGGTTTAATACTTTCTTCATCAATTGTTGCTCAATTAAAGATTGAGGCAAATAGAGCTAGAAGCTTGATTTATGAAAATCTTCCAAAAGAGGTCTAGCACAAAATAAGTGAACGAGCATCTCTTGAAGCTAAAAACTGGTGGAAAACCACAACAGATGAGGAGAAATCTACTAGAAGTAAAAAGATTTCAGAAGCACTTAGAGATCCACATGGCAAAGCTAGAAATCGATCTGATGAAGAAATAGCATCATGGAAGTAGAAGATTTCACAAGCATAGAAGAACTTTTCTGAAGAGAAGAAATCTGAAATCATTACCAAATGGAAGTCCACCAGATAGAAAAACTTAGAAGCTAAGTCAGAAGAAGAATTGAGAGCTATCCATGAAGAAGCTAGTATTCGTACAAAAAATTTGTTGAAGACCATGACCGATGAATAGAAGAAAGCTAAAAGTCTTAAATGCTCTAAAGCTTCAAGAGAGTATTGGGATAATGTTTCTAGTGCTGAGCAATAGCAACGTAGCAAATATACTTCTGAATGGATGACAAAGCGGTTTGCAGAAATGAGTATAGATGAAATGGCTTAGTTCAAACGAAAACTTTCTAATGCTAAGATGGGATCTAAGCAAATGAGAAGAGGAAATGAGTAGCGAATTTTTATGCGCGAGGAGATTTAGGAGGCATTAGCAAATGGTTGGGAATTCCATGGAATTGATAGATCTCATCTTAGAGGAACTTCATATTGGAATAATGGGAAAGAACAATTGCTAATTAAAAAAGAAGATGAGCCAAAGTTTCAGAAGCTTGGATGGACAAAGGGTCGCCTTAGACGAAACAAAGAATACCATTATACCGGCATGAAGTATCGGCGATGGGTCCATAAGGATGGAAAAGCTATTGTTGTTAATGCCAGTGACTATGAAACTTATCTAACTAATGGATGGCTTCCTGGAAGAAAATGAGTTGCCATGATAGGATAAATTTGATATGATTTCAACCAGAAAGGAACTAATAACCATGCTAGATAAAGTCAAATTCCTCAAACCAATCATTGATGAAGCCTTGAATAAAGGACAGTTTGTTAAGGCCACCTTTAAGAAAAAAGACAATTCGATAAGAGAGATGATGCTCCATCGTTCCAAGAAGCTTGAGGCAACGGTGAATGGCATGCACCCTCTCATCACTTCGAAAGCCAACGAGACTCTTCGTGCAAATGGCATGATGCGGGTTGAGGAGTTCTGCCGTGATGCTGAAGGAAAGCCTGTCCACCAGTGGAGGACCCTGAACCTTGGGACGATCCAGAGGCTGGCCATCAATGGTGCGGTGCTTGACTTCACCAAGACCGAGGCCGCAGCAAATGCCTGAGGAGAAGAAGAGAGAAGAGAGATGGCGAATCCTCAAAGATGGAGTTCCGGTTGCTGTGGTAGCCGGCTCCATCGAAGAGGCTGAGAAGGTCTACTTGGAGCATGATGCTGATGAGCTTAGGAGGATAGAAGACAATGATGACTAAGGATGAGATTGCTGCTTTCTGGAAGCTTGGTGCTACTATCAGCTCGGCTCCAAAGGAAGCACTAGAGACTCCTGAGCTCATGCAGGCTCAGATGGTCTATGAGCAGCTGAAAGACAAGATGGTTGAGGAGATTCACTCTCAGAAGCAAGGGGTGGATGCACAGCCTCAAGAATCCATTGACCCAAAGCTTGCACTTGTAGCGGTCAGCCATGCTCTCAATGAGCTGTGTGGACTTGAGAGAGCGCAGTTCAACCAAGCTACTCCAAAGGAAGACATCGAGAAGTTTGAAGCTAAGTGGAGTGCTCTGTCTGAGGCAATGGCAATCTTGAAGAGCAAGGTTCTTGAGAGCAACTCCGACAGCCTCAAGAATCCAGAGACATGATATAATATGATGAAGAGTGAATCTTGCTGAAGAGAAGTTTGCTGAGAGATGTGTCCGGCCTAGAGCCGGACTTGCTGAGCACAGTGATGATGACATGAAGAACTGCGGACTCTTCTGGAGATGTGCTAGCTACGATGAGTACAGGATCAAGTGTGTGGTTGAAGACATTGAGCCTCTGTGGACTAGAGAAGAGTTTGACTCTAGGCAGCACTTCTCTGACTTTGAGTGTGAAGAAGACATGATGGTGCTTTGACATGTGGTGGCCATTCAAGAGAAGAAAGACAAGTGAAGAAGACTCTGCAGCAGCCAAGGTTGTCAAGTCACTTCTTGCTCTGGGTGGCTACTCTGACTTGGTGATACATGAAGATGGCTCAATCTGCTTCATTGGCAGAGATGGCCAGAGATGCTACTCATACTTCAAGCCAGTTGACACTCATGACCAGCTGGTTGAGAACAAGTGCCTCCAAGGAGATCCAGCTAGAGAGGTCTCGTGGACTGAGCTAGATCCTGAAGAGCTAGACAAGCTGGTCGTGGAATCACTTTGTGGGAGCTTCTCTGAGATTCCAGGCTCCAATGCCAAGAGATTTCTGAGAGTTCCTCTAGAGTCATCCATTGCTGAGCTAGGCTTGAAGCTAGACATTGAGGGTGATGCTGGAACATCATCTTTCATCATTGGAGTCTCTGACTTGAGCAAGCTTGGTGAGATTCCTCCTCTAGCAAAGAGAGTCTATGACAGTGTCATACAGGAGATTCCATGATGGCCACCACTCCTAGAGTCATCTCTTTGCGAGAGATCATAGTCACAGAGAGTCCAGGAGCAAGAGAAGTGAACTTAGACCTAGTGTACTGCAAGCTTCTAGAGGCATTTGAAGATGGAGAGCTCCACACCTATGAAGATGCTTGCCAGAAGTTCTTGGAGAAAGAGGAGCACAAGAACTCTTTCAGGCTTCCATTCCAGAGTCTTGAGTCTAGACGCTACTTGAGATTTGTTGACAAAGGTGGGAAGAACAGAGCTTTCAGATACAAGATAACTGATGAAGGTCTTGAGATCTTGAAGATAGCTAGAGACAACCAGAAGGTGTTCAGGTTCTTGAGGCACTTCAGGCCAAAGGACAAGAATGACTACTTCTCTGCGATTCTCAAGAAGCAGCTATCTTCTGGAGGAGATGGTGTCAGCAGTGACCTCTCACCTAAGACTTTCTGTGAAGCTCTTGATGCTCTGTGCTCTGATGAGATGGAAGCGGCAAGGAGATTTGGAAACTATCGGCGCTACCAAGAGAGGATCTTTGAGATCTTGGAAGGATCTGATGCGATAGATGACATTGTCCAGGATCCAAGTGTTGAGGAGTTCTTGCTTGGGAAGATCAAGTCTAGCTCTAGCAGCAGAGAGCGCTACAGGTTCTTTGAGATGTATGACAGGATGCGCTCAGCTACAGACTGGAAGAAGAGAGTGAGAGAGAGCCATGGCAATACGATCTAAGTGGCCAAGTGTGACTGTGACTGCAGTTAGAGAGCCAGAAGATGGATCTGAGCTGCATGCTCTTGTTGGCAGGCTCCTCAGAGGAAAAGAGTCATTCTTAGTCTGGGCGGATGTTGTCTCTAGAGAGCAAGCTAGAGAAGTTCTCAGTCGTTGGGCCTCAAGAATCTTGCAAGCTCTTCCAACTATCATAGCTGATCTTCCAGGATCTGTCAATGAAGGAAAGTATGACGACATCCAGGCTCAAATGTATCTGGACCTCGCCGATCTCTGTCTTGACTACAACTGCCTGACTTACAGTGCTGCTAGGTCTTGTCTTGAGGTAGCTCTGGAAGATCTTGGAAAGCCTGCTTCACGTGGCATAGATGTCAGAGAGCCGGCTTCTTCTAAAGTGAGACGTGCTATGGCTCTTGGAATTCTCATAGCAAAGCTGAGCTGCAGGCTGAAGTATGCCAAGTGCTATGTTGACCTAGACCGTGACCATGAGCTAGAGGTTGCCAACAAGCTCAAGAGTCTGTAAGATATCTGCATACATGGAAATCATCTTCGCAACAGTCTTGATAGTGGCAGTAGGCATTGGAGCTTGGGCTTCTAGCGGTCCTCACTGCCCCAAGCACAAGCTGACACGGATGGCGAAGAATCTTGAGTTCACAAAGGAAGATCCATTCAAGCTGTCCAGCCCAGAAGGGAGGACAACTGTAGAAGAGTGGGTATGTCCTAAGTGTGGAGAGATCAAGTACATTGAGAAGCCAGCCGCTTGAAAGGGAAGGACAAAACTATGAGTGGACCTATGATAAGCTACAAAGGCGAGCTTGTGAATCTCGCCAATGTGATATATGCAAAGCCCATGAATGAGTCATGCATAAAGCTCTATGTTCTTGGCTCAGCCGGAGCAGGACACAGTGACAGCTATGACATCCAGCATCGTGAGGTGAACTTGCACTGGCCTCGTGGAGTCTGGGATGAGCTGTGTAAGAAAGCTGGTGTAGTGTTCTCTGAGTCATGACAATGCAAAGAAAGAAGAAATGATGATGAAGAAGACTGTCTTGAGTTCACTGAAGGTCATAGCTGTAGCAGCTGCAGCAATTGTGTGTGGAACTGCACTTGGACGTCCTCATAGTGGACCTGCTCCAAGACCTGCAGCACCGGGTCCTAGGATCCATCGCAATGCTCCTATGCCTCGTCCTCATCCTCTTCCAGCAAGACCTCACTACCATCCTTCTCCAGCAGTTCCTTTCTGGACCGGTGTAGGAGTTGGCTTGGTTGGATCTCTGCTTCTGCCTTCTCCTGCTCCAGCTCCTCAGCCGGCTGTAGTCATCCAAGCTGCTCCGGAAGCAGTCTGGGTTCCTCCAGTGTATGGCGAGCGTCCTGTCTATAGAGCTGGAATCTTTGTTGGGATGGAGCGCTACATCATCACTCCAGGATATTGGAGACGATGATAACTCTCAAGAAGCCTGAGTCTGCCTCATCATCTTCTGTAGAGATTGGACCGGATCTTCGAGGTGAGTCCTACAGAGTTGGAGATGTTGAGCTTAGGACACATGTCAGCATTCTTGTAGGCCTGAACACTGACAAGCAGACAGGAAAGCTAGCAAGTCTTGAGACTAGGGAAGATGACTCTAGCTGGGAGATTGTCAAGTGGCAGAGAGATGAGAAGACTAGCAAAGAGAGCTGCTATGTCTTGGCATTCATCAGGTTCAAGAATGAAGACCAAGAGGAGTTTGACCTAGAGTCAGTTGGATCTCGCCTAGTAGATGACATTGATGCCACTGACTTGGAGAATCTGAAGAAGATCACAGCGAAAGTTGGAGAGCACTGTCTCTGGATGCATGAGCAGAGATGGTATTGCCAGAATAGCTGAGATTTGATATAATGAGAAATGCTATGACGAAGTATGACCAAATCTACAATGAGATGAAGGAAGCTATGAAAGCTAAGGACCAGCAGAAGGTTCTCTTGCTTCGTAGTCTCATCTCAAGTGTGAAGAATGCAACTGTCAATGCAGGCAAAGAGATCACTGATGAAGCTGTTCTCTCGGCCATCAAGAAGACTTTGAAGGAGCTGGACCAGAGCGCTGACAGCTTCAACAAGGCTGGACGTGACTTTGAGGTTGGCAAGATCAACTGTGACAGGATGTATCTTCGAGAGTTTCTTCCTAAGCAGCTCTCTGAAGCTGAGCTCAAGACTCTGGTTGAGAACTCAGTGAAGGAGCTTGGAGTGACTTCAAAGAAAGACATGGGTCGAGTCATGAAGGATGTCATGGCTAAGGCCAATGGAGCTGCTGATGGAAAGGTTGTCAGCAAGCTTGTGATGCAGATCTTGAACTAAGACACACAAAAAGGAAACAAACTGACTATGCCAACCGCACTATCTATAGCACTTGCACTCAGTTGCGCAACTCTTCTGTTTCTCTGGCTCTTCATCAGCCTGCTTGGAGCAGTCTACAGCTCTTCTTTCAAAGAGATCATCACCTTCAAGTTTGTTGGAGCCTGGAGTTCAGAGCTGAAAGAGACATTTGACTTCAAGACCGCAATGATCATGGTTGCACTAGTGACACTCTTGTTCTGGGGAATGACCAGAGATGCTATGCAAAAGCTTGATCAAGAGAAGCGTGGGCAATGCACATGCCGCTGCAAAGCTTGTGAAAAGATCCAAGCTCGTGTTGAGTTCTTGGAAGATCGACTTGGAATATGTCTGCTTGATGATGAAGAAGATGTGACAGAAGACTATTGCAATGCCAGAACAGAAGCTGAGCAGGACAATTGATGCTGGTCTTCTTCTTCAAACCAGCATGCATGAAGAGCTCTCATGTCGCTCAAAGCAGCGGTATGAGAGCTACTGGCATGCTAAGTTTGCTGCGGACGAGCAGATGGCTTTCCACCCAGGCTTGAAGCTCAAGATATATGAGTGCATGTACTGCAGTGGCTGGCATCTAGCGAGTTGCCAAGGTTGAGAAGACTTGTTATTATAGTCTAGCATGGAAGACAGCTTAGAGACCCTCATTGAGAAGTTCAACACCAGAGAGAAGTCTGCTGTGGCTCTCTTTGGTGGTGATGGCACACTAGTTGGAGAGTGGAGGAAGCACCACGTGCGTAAAGGCGGCAAGGCTCTTCTCCCTGTCCGGAACTATGGACTATGCCCTAAGCATCTTGAGTTCTACATCAAGTTCTTCTCTTGCAAAGAAAGCGCTGAAGGTGAAGAAGCTAGTGACTTGAGTGTCAAGCAGTTCTTGTTCCCTGTCTTAAGAGGTGAGTTCAAGAACCAAGGTCTAGACAACTATCTTGATGCCCTGTCTGAGCTGACTGTGACAAGTGCTGATCCTACACAAGCAGTCAGATTCACTGTCAGGATAAATGGAAAGCCTGTAGTAGAGAACTCTATAGCTAATGGGGTGATCTTTGCTACGAGGCTTGGCTCCACTGGCTACTTCAAGAGTGTTGCTAGGACTATCTTCATTGAAGGCGTTGGAATAGGATTCATCTGCCCAACTTACTCTCTGCCTAACATTGTCGCTAGACCGCAGGACAGGATTGAGTTTGAGCTGCTTCGCAAAGCACCTCTTGTCTTGACCGCTGACAAGCTGAAGCAAGAGATTCCGGATGCTGTTGCTGGATTCAAGCTCATTGCATCTAGTGCATGTGACAATGTCTCTGTCTTAGGATATGACCACTTCATGTGTCCAGAGTGCAGGAAGAACCGAAACAGCACTCTAGTGAATGACAGCTACTGCATTGTCTGATTGCCAAGGTCCATTCTCTTTGGTATAGTTGCTAGTGCCAACTGACCAGCAAAGAGAAAGAAAGGACCAAGATGGCTTCAAAGATCAGCAAGTCAGACTTCCTTGGAGAAGCTTGCAAGACCACTGCAGTCAATGTCAGGTGCCTGTGCACGGACTTGACTCTCCTCATAAATGCTTGTGATGAAGCTGCTTCTTATCGAGCAAGACTCAACATGCCCCACGTTGAGAAGTACACTAAGATGTCTCAGAAGCTCCGGCACTTGAGCGAAGAGCTTGATCAACAGATTGACAAGAAGTGTGACACTCTCTTTCGAATTGCCAAAGCTAAGAAGTCTTGATACAATTGCACCATCACAAACAACAACTAAAGGAGAAACACAATGTCCAAGCCTAAGATTGAGAAAGATGTCAAGAGCACTGCCAAGATCAATGACCTCAAGGTCAAGCGAAATGCTGGTGAGCTGACACCAGAAGTTGTGCAGATGTGCTGCGACCAGCTAGATGAGATGGCCAAGGTTGCAGTTGAGTTTGCTGGAGAGAAGAACAAGAGGGATCTGAGCGGTGCAGTCAGTGAGCTCAAAAGCAATCCAGTGATGCTTGCTGAAGTCTGCAAGTTCTCTGATGCCTATGAAGAGGTGATTCGCTGGAACAAGCTCATCCGCGAGAAGAAGATTCCCATGGAAGTCACCACTTCTCATCGTGAGATTGACATTGCAATGTTCCACAAGATCTGTGAGACTTATCGCTCAACCTACACGGCTGACATTGCTTACATGCTCTACAACTATGCTTATGCTCGGCTCCCTCCGCCTGAGAAGTCGGCTAAGAAGAAAAGTGCCAGCAAGTGAACTTGAGCCACCACAAGGAGATCATCCACCATGCAATATCTGTCTGAGCTTGATGTCAACACATTTCCTTTCTGGAGTGGTGCCAAGGACACAGTTGACGAAGTGAGGAAAGCCGGCAAGATGGATGACCTCCAGCAGTGGCTTGAAGACTACTTTGGCCCTAAGATTCCTGCCAAGACTGAGATAAATGATGTTGTCTGGTTTGGCCGTGAAGGAATTCTCAGAGACCTTGGGTTGCCATGTGACTGAGCTTTTGGTATGATTGTCTCATCATGGCAAAGAGATCACCAAAGCTTCCAAGATTCCAAGCTCCTAAGAGCATGACTTCTAAAGTCTTCAGGACTAAGAGAGACAAAGCTAGGACTCGCAGGGCTCTAGAAGCTAAGTTGAAGAAGGACCTCAAGGACAATGAAGATTGATGCAAACTGCATTGATGAGCAAGGAAGAGAGACAACAGTGTCTGTTGACCTTGACTATGTCTCAGATGAAGAGGAAGCCAGAAGCTGGATTCTTGAAGAGCTCTATGCCAAGTGTCTCAAAGATGCCAAGAGCTTTGACACTCAGAACTTTGTTGTCTCTAACTGGAGTGATGTCATTGAAGAAGTGAGGAGGATATATGGTTGAAGAAGACTTTGCTGAGAAGCTTGCTTATGATGAGCATGGGAACATCAAGAGCTGGAAGATCACTTACTGTGGGTGGGTGACCGACAAGATTCTGCTGGATGACCAAGCTCCATACAAGACGGCTTATGTCTCGGCTGGCACTGCAGAGGAAGCGGTCCAGAAGCTGAAGGAAGATCTTCGTCTCAAGAGAGTAGATGTAGCTGGATCACCTCAGCTTGAGCTCATCACTAGAGAAGAGTACGAGAACGGCTGACATGGACTACACTATAGCATACGAGAGATTCTGCTCTGCTAAGAGAAAGCAGAATCTCAGAGATGGTCTCTTGAAGTCTAAGACCGAGGTGGTCAAGCGACACAAGAAGAATGGAATGCAGCTCCATCACATGAAGCCTCTGCGTCTCAATGGTGCTGACCAGCTTCTAAACTATGTCCTCTTGTCCAGGGAAGACCATGCTTTTGCTCATCTTCTCTTTGACTTGGCTCTCTACCAGCGAGGAAATGTCAAAGCTGTCAAGACTCTGGACTATGGAGCTTATCAGCTTCCGGCTAGATGCTTGAAGAGAAATCCTCTCAGAGGAGTCAAGATAGAGATGAAGCTTCCTGGAAAGAAGGACTTCAAGTCATTCTCTCTGAAGCAAGCTGCTCTCTACTATGCTTGTCTCAGGCAGCGAGACATAACTAGCCAACAAGCACTTCTTGACTCAGCTTGGGCTGTCTTGAGGAGGGCTCTTCGCCAAGAGGCAAAAGGTGGAATAGACTTCAGAGCTAAGTTGCCAGAGTGAGCTGGACTTGGTAGAATTCTATGCAAATCAACTACTAAAGAAGGAGATTCAAATGAAACTTGAAGCAGATGTGTCATTGAGTGACCCTGAAGGAGATGTCCATGGTGTCATCATTCCTATTGACCAGACTAAGGTCAAGCCAGATGCTGAAAGCATAAAGGACTTTGTCCGCGAGGAGCTTGAGAAGATGTTTGAGCACCACTTCTATGATGAAGACTTCTCGATTTGGAAGCTCAATGATCTTGCCGATGCTCTGAAGAATGCAAGCACCATGAACAACGCTAAGACTGGATTCACACTTGTTGAGCTGCTTGTAGTAGTTGGCATCATTGCTATAGCACTCAGCCTAGTGTTTGGAGTGTTCAACAAGCATGTCTTTGGAAACAAGCAGTTTGTTGACTTCAAGCAGAACTTCAATGTTGCTTATGTCCTAGGAGATGATGGAAAGTTTGAACGAGTGAAGATAAAGGCATGGAAGGACTGGGAGAAGTCTGATGCAATCCAAGTCATTGACATGTCTGGTCGTCCTATCTATACACACTTGACCAATGTCAAGCTTGTCCATGAGTAGTTGCCAGGTGCAAAGCAGCTTGATATAATTGCTCCATCTAACCACACTGCAACTGCAAAGGAGAAGCACTGATGTCTTGGAATCCTGTTGACTGCTCAGAAGAGTGTGACTACAACTATCTCAAGAAGAGGATCACGGATGTCCTCAGAAAGCATCTTCCTCATGATGATGATGGAAATCCTAATCCAGAGTTTGATGACTGCTTCACCGCAGAAGAGGCTATAAGTGAAATCTATGAGATCATTGGTGGATTCACGGCTTCTAGCAGCACACCCGAGGTCAAGCAGAATGTGAAGCTTGAAGTCTCTGACATTGACTGGGATCCTGAAGCTGGTGATGGACACGAGCTTCCTAAGACGGTTGAGATAGTCATATCAGAAGCTGACTGGCTAGACAAAGACAATCTTGATGGTGTTGTTGCTGATGTTGTCTCAGAGAAGCACGGGGTCTCTGTCAGCGGCTGCTGCTATCGCATGCTTGGATATGTGAAGGAAGAAGTTGATGGCTAAGCGAGCAAAGACTAAAGCTGTTGTCAGACTTGAGCCTAAGTCAAAGCTCTCTTCAAATGACTGGAGGGAGCTTGGCAGGATGATGAACAAGCTTCGCGACCAAGAGCGAGGCTGGCTAGATGACATTGAAGAGAAGCAAGAGCGCAAGAGAGATGCAATCATCATTGGCTCTCTCTACCCAGAGATGACCATCAAAGAAGTGAAAGCAATCTTCAAGGATGATGACCTTCTCTTCATTGCTAGAGATCCAGACAGCCTCAAGCCAATAGGATTCTGCGCGGTTGAGAGAAAGAGTGATCTTGGATGGGCCTCATGTGATGGCATATATGTTGATGAAGCATGGAGAAACCAAGGGATAGCCTCAGCTTTTCTAGAGCTTGCTCTTGAGAAGACCAAAGCTTCTGGGCTCTTCAGCATGGACTTGCGAGTCAGTGTCAAGAACAAAGCTGCAAGAAAGCTATATGAGAAGCTTGGATTCAGCAAGACCGCTTACATGATGGAGAGGTGGGTGTTCTAGGTTGCCAAAGCAAAGAACACTTGGTACTATAAGCTAGCCAAAGAAAGAGAAAGAGAGAAACTATGTGGAATGACGAAAGACCAAAGGTAGGAAGATTTGAAGACCGTGGAAAGCCTGGATTCACAAAGCTTGGACTGCCTAGGAAGAAGCTTGGAAGACCAGTTGATCCATACAAGCATCTGCCTCTCAAGGAGCAGCGTGAAGCATATCTCAAGCTGCACAAGTCCGGTATGAGGCTCTCACTTGATGCTACACGAATAGCTATGTGGAATCCAGCGACCGAGAAGGCCCCAATGTCAAAGATGGCGGTGCTGAAGATTGAGCAGAGAGCGCTGGCAAAGCTGAAGGCAAAGCTGAAGGAGCTTGGCATAAACAGCTTAGATGACGTGCTCTCTCCTCATAGAGAAGATGCAGTTCAAGTTGAGCCGGCATGACAAAAGCAACTCTAGAGAAGAAGAGCAAGCTGAGGAAGATTCTAGCAAAGAGAACATTCGACTATTGGACGGCCGAAGAAGCTAGAGGGAAGCTCATCGTGTCTCTTGAGTATCCAGGAGATGTTGACCCAGAGCTTCTTCCTCTGCTTGATCTCTTGAACTCTGTTCCTGGTGTCAGGACTATGTTCTCTTGCTGTGGCCATGGAAGAGAGTCATTCTACATAGTTCTTGCTTTCACTTCAACTCAAGCTAGATCCTTGATTGAGAATGGCTGGCATGGCTTGAAGAACATTGATCGAAAGATTGCTGACTACCAAGAAGACTGCTTTCCGCATGCTAGGTTCAAGGTTGAAGACTTCTACACTAGGAATGAGGACTCTATCATATTTGAGAACTATGTAGGATTCTACTCGCAAGAGCTTGGAATGAAGAAGAAAGCTGAGCGAGTAAAAGACTACAAGCGGATGTGCAAGTTCATCATGAAGCTTGTTCCAAAGAAGCACTGGTGACATGGACTTCATCCTCTATCCAAATCCAAAGAGGTCTTGGTGGCTTAGGCGCTACAACTCTCTTGTCCAGAAGATCAAGCAAGGGAAGCTCAAGTTTCCGGAAGGATCTTGGCTAGGGAAGCATCACATCATCCCCAAGTCAGAGAGGCCTGATCTAGAGAAAGATGAGAGAAACATTGTAGTTCTTCCTTTTGCCGAGCACATGGATCTTCACTACTTTCTCTGGAGAGCTGAGCCTACAAGACAGCATGCTCAGCAACTCTGGTGGGGATGCGTCTATGGCAGGAAGAACAAGCTCTGGGATCTTCCTAGAGGAGACAAGGAGCTAGAGAAGCTGAAAAGATGCTTAAGAAAGAAGACAATTGCCAAGAAGCCTAAGATTTGATAGAATTGAAGCATCACAAGGAGAAAGAGAAAGAGATGCCTACAACTATGACACTGCCGCCTATCATAACATCGCACATTGAGACTGATGCATACAAGATCAACATGCTCCAAGTCATCTTCTCGCAGTTCAGCAATGACCGGACTGTCTGGGCTTTCAAGTGTCGGAACAAAGGTGTGAAGTTCACTCCTGAGATGATTGCAGAGATTCGCAGGCAGATTGACTTGTACTGCAAGCTCAGGTTCACAGATGAAGAGATTGAGTATCTCCGCAAGACATTCACTTGGCTGAAGCCTAGCTTCTTGGACTTCCTGAAGTTCTGGCATCCTTGGCGCAATGAGATTCTCATCAATGAAGGGAACATCCAGTCTTACAATGACTGTGGCCTTGCGATTGAGTGCCGCGGACCTCAGATGAACGTGACAATGTATGAGATTCCAATCCTTGCGATTGTGAATGAGGTCTACTTTGCTTTCACATATGGTCCTGGTGCCAAAGACATTGAGTTCCAGAAGAAGACAATTGAGAAGTTTGAGTCCCTCAAGCGTGGTGAGTATGACATTGGTGTGTTCTCCGAGTTTGGACTGCGCCGCCGCTACTCGAGAGAGATGCAGGACTGGCTGATCAAGTTCATTGTTGACCAGAAGATTCCTGGCTTTGTTGGGACTTCGAACATCTGGCTTGCAAAGAAGTATGGGGTCAAGCCGATTGGAACTATGGCTCATGAGATGTTCCAGCTGATGCAAGGCCACCGTGAGTACAATCCTGCTTATGTCAACATGCTTGTCATGAAGGCATGGGTGAAGGAGTACCAGACAGACAATGGCATTGCTCTGACTGACTGCATCACAACAGACTGCTTCCTCAAAGACTTCAACAAGACATACGCAACGCTGTTCAATGGTGTCCGTCATGACTCTGGTGACCCTTATGCTTGGGGTGAGAAGATGATTGCTCACTTCCAGAAGCTTGGTATTGACCCTAAGACGAAGACACTTCTGTTCTCTGACTCGCTGAACTTTGAGAAGGCAACACAGATAAAGAAGTACTTTGAAGGTCGCTGCAAGGTTGCATTTGGAATTGGCACTTACCTGTCGAATCCGCTTGACAATCCTCTCAACATTGTCCACAAGATGGTTGAGTGCAATGGTGCTCCTGTCGCCAAGATCTCGGATGTTGAAGGAAAAGGCATGTGCAAAGATGAAGAGTATGTTGAGTACTTGAAGCGCTGCATTGACTGGAGGCTGAGGCATGAGCGGTAAAAGCAAGATGGTTGATGCGGCATCTATAGACCTGAAGAAGGCTCTTGAGCTGACCCACTACTACAACTTCGATGATGGACTCACATACAAGTCTGACTACTTCCCGGAGGTCATCGACTTTGATGAGCTTGAGAAGATAGAGCCTCCTAAAGGTTGCACAATCAAAGTCAGCAGCAGGATCATCAGACTTGTGATAACGTCATTTGCCGGGTTCTGTGTTGGTGCTAGACACTACTACTGCGACATCAAGTTCAATGGACCTTATATCATGCATGGCCCTTCAATGGCATTCTTGAAAGATGCTGGGCGCATCATTGGACTCCAGTCAATGATGCTATGCAGACCTGTCACTGAGGAAGATCTCAAGAATGGTGCGCGAGGGAGCTGGGAAGGCTATGAAGTCGGAGACATGACGAACAGATGGGATGACAAGGAGAATCTCATCAAAGTAGCCAAGGCCGTTGCTAAGCTCAGGTTCAAGAACTATGAGAAGATAGTCGTTGAAGACGAAACGAGATGATGCCAATGAAGCTGCCTAGATGTGTCAAGTGTGGAAAAGTGCTGAGAGCTGAGCGAGATCAGAATGACTGGGATGTGTCTGGCAGCTCTCATCGCTACATCTGCAGAGAGTGTGCTGAAGAAGAGGGCTTAGAGCTAGAAGAAGACGAAGATGGCAAAGCCTAAGATAGTCATTGGAAACTTGAAGCAGCTTCTCGATGGCATCCAGAATGATGTTGAGATAGTTGAGATGGACATCAAGCTGTCTAATGGCTTGGTGCTTGCTGTGTTTGACCGAGAGAAGCAAGGCTTGTCTACTGGAACGACCGGTGCCTTCTATGAAGGAAACATTGCCAAAGCTAAGATCCTTTGATATGATATAGGCAAGAAAGAGAGACTACAGACATGAGAATTGGAATCTTTGGTTGCACTGCTGATCCTTTCACAGAAGCCCATGCAGCTATTGTTGGAGAAGTCTTGGCCCAGAATCTTGTTGATCGAGTCATCATTGCTCCTACAATTGTTGACTGGCACCGAGAAGGAAAGACATCTTGGCTCAATGATGACCAGAAGTGTGAGCTCATAAACCTCATGCTGCAGTATGACCCAAAGCTCAGCAAGCTTCCAGCAATGAGAATCGGCTATTGGGACATCTGGGACAAGGACCTCAGGTTGAGAGAATTGTGCAAGAGCTCGCCTGCTCTTGAAGAGAAGTACGTCAAGAACCACAGGTTCATTGACACTCTTGTTGAGATCATCCGGAGCAAGGAGTGGAACTTTGTTGGTGACAAGAAGAACAATGAGTACTATGTCATTCTTGGAACCGACTCCTATCTCAACTTCAAGTCTTGGGGAATGTGGCAGGAGATTCCAAAGCTGGCAAAGCTCATTGTTGCAAATGGACGCAATGGCACTCAGATTCCAGATGATCCGGAGCTGCCATGCATGAAGATCTCTATTGATGAGAAGTATGCTGATGTATCTGCTTCTAAGATCCGTGAAGAGTGGGTGGAGAGAGGATTCAAAGCCTACAAGAAGTGGATCATAGATGGCTTCAAGGCAGTAGATGACAGAAAAGATGAAGAGCTTCTGCACACTCCAATCTTTGATGTAGTAAGAGCCCCGGAGCTCATTGACAATCCTGGCTTGAAGCCAATCAAAGTGAATGCTCCTGACTGGGTGTCGATCATCGTTGAGAGAGCTGGGAAGTTCCTTGTTGAGAAGCAGTTCAGATATGGAAGCAACTGCAACATTGAAGAGTTTCCTTGTGGAATGGTCAACAAGAATGAGCCTCCAGTCTGTGCTGCAGCAAGAGAGCTTCAAGAAGAGACCGGATACAAGGTCTTTACAAAGGATCTCAAGTGTCTTGGGTTCACAAATCCAAATCCAGCATTCATGACAAACAAGATGCACTACTTCTATGTCAACTTGGATGACACCAAGTTCACAAGAGTAGACCAGAGTCTTGATGAGCATGAGAAGCTGACTTTTGAGTGGAGAGACAAAGAGGAGTTCATTGCCACTACACTCAAGAAGATTGCTAGTGGAGTCCAAGTTCCAGCGATGCTCATAGCCGCCTTCAAGATGTATGATGTGAATGCTGAGAAGTCTAGCACTGAGATCACCACAGAAGACATTGAAGTGCTCTTTGATGAAGCCAATGCTGAATGTGAAGAGAAGAGCAGTGATTGTGAACTCTAAGAAGTGATACAATAGAAGCCATGGAAGACAGCAAAGCAGACAACAAGAAAGACGGTCCTGCTTGGAGAGAGCAGGACAGCTTGCTAGGGAAGATATCGGATGTAGATGTCCTTCCTGGAACACCGTTTGATCCTACTTCAGCATATGCTCTGATAGCTAGGGATTGGCAGAATTGGGACAATGCAGTCAAGCCAAAGGTCTATGTTGTAGGGATTTCTGGTGGAGTTGACAGCTCGACTGTGGCAGCTCTAGCTTGCAAGATCTTTGGCAAGGATAGAGTTGTTGGTGTGTCTATGCCTTGTGATGGACAGAAGGACATGTGGGCAGTTGATCTTCTGTTCAAGACACTAGGGATCAAGAGAATTGACATTGACATTGGGGACATGTTTGCAAATCTGAAGCAGAAGCTTGAGAACAACTGTCTTGAGACCACTGATGACATGAAGACAAATGCCCCAGCTCGTCTTCGCATGACAACTTTGTTTGCGGTGGGCCAGAGTGTTGGTGGTGTTGTTGTGAACACTTGCAACTACAGTGAGTCCTGCCAGGGCTATGACACCCTCTTTGGTGATGACTGTGGCTCCTATGCTCCAATCCAGGACCTTGTCAAGACTGAAGTGAAAGCTCTTGCTGCATGGCTTGGACTTCCAGATGAGCTTGCCAACAAGACTCCTATTGATGGTCTTCAGCCTCTGACCGATGAAGAGAAGCTTGGAATCACTTATGCCGATCTTGATGCTTTCATACGCGGAACAAGAGATGTTGGCATAGCTCTTGAGGCCCAGATCCTCCAGAGATATGCCAGGAACAAGTTCAAGATGGACATTGTGAGGCTTCCAGGCCCTAAGTTCAACCACATGAGAAATCGAATTCGAGAGATCATGGAGCAGAAGATATGACAGAACAAAGCACAAAGTCGAAGATCGTCCTTGCCAGGCTCTTTGCTGGAGACATGATACTTGGAGAGCTTGAAGATCCAGCAGCTAGCTCGGATGTCACGCTCCTCAAGAATCCTAGGATGATTGCAATTGCTCCAACAATGGCTGGCCAGATGAGAGTTGCTCTTGGATCGGTCTGTGAGCCATTCAAGGTCAAGAGGCTGAGGGAGTCAATCACCATTCCGAAGTCACAGATCATGTTCCAGCTGAATGAAGATGAGATTGACAATGAGCTGCTCAATGGCTACAAGTCTGAGGTGACTGGCATAAAGATTGCTTCAGCCGCTGAGACTGCTTCTATCAATGGCAGCACATCTAAGCCTGGGAACTTTGTTCTCTAAGTTGCCAAAGATCTGCAGTTTTGATATGATTGCTAGCACTAAGGAGACAGAGAAGCAATGAAAGCAGTAGTGTTCATAGATGTCCAGAATGACTTTGTGAAGGGTGGAGCTCTTCCTTTTGCCTACCCGGAGAAAGACAATGTTCCTCAGATTCTCTCTTTTGCCAAGGCCTGCCGAAATCGTGGCTGGCAGCTCTTTGCAACAGCTGACACTCACAAGAAGGAGACTTACTTGACCGACACTCTTGAAGGCAAGCTTCTTCCTGTAGAGCACTGTCTTGAGGGGACTGAAGGCCACAAGATTGTCCAGGGTCTTGTCAAGGATGAGAATGGTGATGTTTTGATTCCTCAAGGTCACATCTTTGACAAGAGCACTTTTGGCTCTCAGGAGCTTGCATGGGGAATTCGAAGCATATTTGAGATTCTCAAAGAGCCACTTGAAGAGATTATCATCTGTGGCTATTGCACTAGCATCTGTGTTGCAGCTAGTGCCATCCTGCTTCGAGCAACTTTTCCTGACACGAAGATCACAGTTCGTGCTGATCTTTGTGGTGATGTCAGCGAGGAAGCTCACCATTCTGCGTTGACTGTCATGAGGATGCAGCAGATCTCTATCCAAAGCCATCATCGAGTAGCTTGATGCTTTGGGCGAAATCCCGTGAGCTTCTAGCAAGTCTTTGATGGCCAAAGTGATTGCCTAAGGATCTTCAAAGTGATATGATTCTTGGTGCAGCCAAGCTACAGAGATCCAAGCAAGCTAGCAAGAGACTCTAGGATTGGCCAAGGACAGCTCCAGGATGGCGCAAGGGAGCGGATAGACCAAGAGGAAGATGAAACAATGTCTCTAGAGCAAGGAAGCTCCTAGGGACATTCTGGTCTAGATGACAAGGAAACTAACCAACTTTGAAGAGAACCGATGCTTTCACCATCCGTACCCCAGAATGCCAATGATGGGTGTACGGATACCAAGTAGCTCCCCTCAAACTAGGTGTTCAGAGTTGAATTTGGGTCTACTTGTCTTCTATTGGTTTGTGCTATTCAGAAAGCGACTTGTCAGCTATTCTATATATAGGTGGTATGAAATCCCATGTACCTGGTATGAAAACTTGGGGTACCTGGTATGAAAACTCGAATGTACCTGGTATGAAATTGAAAAGGTACCTGGTATGAAATCGAGACTGGCTTGTCTCTTTATACAATAGTAAGTAGTTCTTGCATGGTCGTGATGGATCATGTGTTTGTTGCATTGCTCGGCGAAATCTTCGGAAAGTAGCCGAGAGTGCTTGATTCAATCATCACATTGGTCGAACACTTGCAGCAAGCTAAATCAAAGCACAAGACAACAAACACATGAACAACAAAGAAGACTATGTCAGCAAAGAACTTGTATTTGAGCACACTTGATGCTCTACCACCTCTAGAGTAGCGTTTCTTGAAAATCTTGACCTTCCACTTGTTGCGAAAGCTCAAGTTCTTCTTCAAGTGGAATCTGAATGCTTTCTACAATGCTCCAACCATCTATGAGCAGTTCATCAAGAGCAAGAATCCAAGTCTGTACAACTCTTTGATCTACAAGAACATTGCAATGTTCAACAGTTGTGGCTTAGACACTAAAGTTCTCAAGCACATAGCTGGAGCTTATCCACAGTCTAACAAGCCAATCCCATACAAGCCAATACTTGAAAGTCTTGAGACAATTGGACTTGTTTCAATCAGATAGCAAGGCTCAATGATAGTCAAGAAGACTAGACACCACTATCCAAACTGCTATGTTGTCTCTAGAGAGATCATTGAATCATGCATGTCAGACCAAGATGTCATGAAGAAGATCATGGATCCAAATTCATCCTTCTACACAAAGTCGGAGAGACGAATCATATACAACTAGCTTCTGAAGAAGACCAAGACTAAAGAAGAAGTTGACAAGGAGACTGATCTTGAAAAGAAAGAGATGGCTCAGATTGATAGCTTGCTAGCTGAAATCAAAGACTTCTAGATGAAAGAGTTTGCTATCCCTAAGATTGGTTGACTAGCAGCTACTGTTGTTGCTATAAGTGAGGCGCCAGATGTAAAAAGATGCATCTATAAGATGAGTGCCAAACTTTAGTTGCCATTTAACTAACCCAGGTATATAATGCTTAGTACAAAGTGTGAGGCTAAGGTGGCTTTGCACCACAATTCACTAACCTCTAGCAAGAAAGGCCTGCATGAAAGATGCTAAGCAAAGTAGATCTCCAGTTGTTCATGTCGAGCCTTCGAGTAGTGTCCTCTGAGCTTGAGCACCTTCCTCCTGAGGCCCATGTCCCTAAGAGGGTCTTTGAAGAGCTCTCCTGCATGGCATTTGTGATAGAGCGCTCTCAGAGCAATGATGCCGGCAAGCTCTGGCCTGGTGGAGTTCCTTCTCCAAGGTCCAAGTGATTCTAGTTGCCAGGCTCTCCAAGTCTTGTTATAATAGCTGCTGTCACCAACCTAAGAGGACTCTTCCTTATGACCATGACTGCCAAGTGTGAATGTGCTGATGGCTCAACTCGAGAAGTCGAGCTGCATGACCTTGCTCCTTCTTGGACTCCTACAGATGTCTATGACATGTGTGAAGACAAGCTTGGTGTCCGAGTCAGCAATGTCAGCAATCTTGAGGACATAATGGCTGAAGTAGAGTATCTCAGAGAATTTCCGGAGGACGCATGAACAACACTAGTCTAAGCATAAGTGATGAGTGCAGGAAGAGCTTTGAGACTCTTCCAGAAATGCCTAAAGACACCCAAGAGCTCATGCACAAAGCTTGGTTTCTCTATGAGCGCTGCCGTAGATACTCAGGCAGATGCATTCATGATGTCAATGGGCTAGCTGGCAGGCTCCTGAACTATGCCGACTGTCTCCAGACTTGGTACAAAGCTGATCCTAATGGTTCTCACGGCAAAGATGTCCTTGAAGAGCGAGAGCATTGTGAGAAGATGCTCAAAGAGAACCTTGAAGATGGCTTAAAGAATTTTGGATCTGAGTTGCCATGATGGAAATCTCTTGATAGAATTGCCTCATCACAAATCACTAACCAAAGGAGAAAACAATGGCTAGATCTCACAAAGACCAAGTGCTTGTCACTTTCAGGACTTCCAATGAGAAGCTGACTTCACTTTGCTTAGTTGCATTTGACTCAGTAGCTTCCGCTAAGCAGCACATTGCTGAAGATGCGGCTCACTACTGCAAGGTCCACCGGCTTCCTATGGGAAAGTGGATCAAACCTGACTCTTGTGACTACTTTGAAGTCAAGTTTCCAAGGTCCGGAAAGAGAGCTGTCTGGCAGTACTTCGGTGTGCCTGAAGTTGCCAAGATGAAGAGGTCTTGATATAATTGGCGGTGTAAACCACTGCAACAACTCACTAGAAAAAGGAGAAGACAACTCTATGATGAAGAAATCTACACTTGACAATCTCAACAAGCTCGCCAAGATGCTTGTGGCGAATGCTGTGTTCTGCCAGAAGTCTGATGTCCAGGCTTCTAAGAAGGACTCACTCTTTGAAGTCCTCAAGTATGCCATCCGCAAGGAGTCGGCTATGATGAAGGCCTTCTGGGGTGTCAATGCCCTCAATGTTGCCAAGACTCCTCGGCAGCTCAACTATGTTGCTTCTGAAGCTGAGTACAAGCTCCGGAAGCTCTTCCTAAAGCAGCCTGAGCTCAAAGCTGTGTGGCTGAGCTTCAAGCGGGAAGAAGCTAAGTGAATCTCTTCACGTTGCGAACCCCAGGTCTCTTGCGAAAGTGAGAGGCCTTCATTGCCAAGTTCATGAAGTCTTGATAGAATTGCAGCATCACACCAACCAAAGGAGAGAAAGAGATTGATGAAGTCTAGTGAATGGAAGAAGCTTGCAGCCTCAATGAGAGGTGGGAACAACTACACTCGCGGCATAACCCTTGCACGAGCTTCTAGCATGCCAAAGTACATGCAGCTCTTGCAAGCCATTGCCGAGCATCCACGCTGCACTCGCAAGAGCTTGGTCTGGATTGTCTGGAAGAAGGAGCTCTCTTCATCCAAAGACAACTTTGATGGTGATGTCAGCTGCAACTGGAACAATGGTCCATTCACTATGCTCAGGCAGCGAGGCTTCATTGACTGCAGTCGATCTGGTGAAGGAGAGGTGGAGTGGTTCATCACCAGCAAAGGCAGCGCATTCCTCAAGAGCACTTGCACCAAGAAGATCGGAATTGACATAGCTTCTCCTGAGTGCTATGGAGCTCCATATCCAGAGTTTGACAAGCTGAAGATCAATGAGAGAAGGTTTGAGCATGGCCTTCGTCCTAAGTACTGGGACATCTGGATCCAGAATGGTCGTGGATTTGTGAACTGGAAGTCCCAAGAAGATGAAGATCCTACGAGTGCTTGGGAAGCTGAAGTCAAGCGAGCATTCAAGGCAAATGGTCTCAAGTGCGGCCAGAAGATATATGTGAAGTTTGGATCTCGTGACGTTGGCTATGTCCATGACTATGTCTTGAAAGCATGATTGCCAAGACACTTGAGACTTGATATAGTTCTGCCTGCCATCTCAACATCTGAAAGGAGAATCCAGATATGATAACTGCACACGAAGCTCGCGAGAATGCCTCAAAGAGCACGTCCAAAGCATATGAGTCTAAGATCTTCAAGAATGCAATTCGGCATCTTGAAGCAGACATAGTGAGAGCGTCTGCTGAAGGCAAGCATGAAGTCAGCTACAATGCCGGATACTTTGACCTTCCTAAGTTCTCTTCTCTTGAGAAAGATGAATATGCGACATCCGCTGACCGTGCAGCTATAAAGCAGTTCATGGAAGAGCATGGCTTCACATTCTTCTACTATTCAATGGGTTCAGATAACCATACTTGGTTCACCTGCAAATGGTGATTGCCAAAGCTAAGAAGTCTTGATAGAATTGCCTCATCACCAACCACTAACCAAAGGAGAAAACAATGGCAAAGCTCTTCAATGACCCTCGAATCTATCTCAAAGAATCTGATCGCGTGCGCTTGGCTGACTATCGTGCTAGGATTGTTCGTGAGACCGATCCTCGTGAGCCCTGTGACAATGAGGACCTCGTGTTTGAGAAGGCTGAAGATGAGTCTCTCATTCCTGCAAATGCTCTTCTGAAGTGGAAGTTTGACTGCAACCATGAGCATGAGCCTATCTGGTTCTTCACTACGGCTGAGCGCTGCAAGAAGATGGTGTCTCCTGATCCTGAGTACTGGACCAAGCCAAAGCTTGAGGAGTTTGCCAGGATTGAGAGGAAGCTCTACCAGAACTGGTGGGATGGCCACGTGTATGGCTTCATCATTGAGATGTGGGATGAGAAGCGCCGCCAGTGGATGCGCACCTCTTCTCTCTACGGAATGTATGGAGCTGAGGAGCTACTTCTGCACCTCGCTGAAGAGACAGATGGAGTGAACATTCCAGTCTGCCTTGACAAGGAAGAGATGAAATATGAGTTTGACAACACCGAGAAGAAAGTCAATGAGTTTTGAAAAACCTAAAGCTGTAAGTTGCCAAGGAATCAAGTGTTTGATATAATTGGCGGTGTCGCAAGACAATTCACTAACAAAAACCAAGGAGAAAGCAAATGAAGAAGGTCCCTACGAAGGTCAAGAAGGTTGCCAAGAAGGTCGCGGCGAAGCGTCCTCGCTTGACAAAGGAAGAGCGTGATGCTCGGAAGCAGAAGCTCCAGGAAGAGCGTGCTGCAAAGAAGGCTGAGCGCCAGGCGAAGCGTGAAGCCAAGAAGCAGAAGGAAGCTGAGAAGAAGGCCGCTGCCAAGGCAAAGCGTGAGGAGCGGAAGGCCAAGAAGGCAGCTCGTCTCCAGAAGCAGAAGGAGCGCAAGGCGGCAATGAAGCTCAAGGCCAAGGAGCGTGCTGAAGCGAAGAAGGCTCGTGAAGCGGCTCGAGCTGAGAAGAAGGCTGCTCGCCTCGCCAAGAAGACCGAGAAGGTGAAGGTGCCTCGTGCCAAGAAGGCTGACAATGTCAAGAAGGTGTCCGTTGAGGACAAGATCGAGTATGAGCGCAATGAGTGGAAGGCTCTGTCTGCTATCCGCCGCTACGTGAAGGACGAGGCAAAGGCTGTTGGCGCTCTTGATGGTGACAAGCTTGAGCGGAAGCTGAAGAAGCTTGAGAAGATGGGATATGAGGTCCTCCGCGGTCCTGATGGGAAGCTCCTGAGTGTTGGCTACAGCTTCAAGGCCGACATCAAGCTTGGGAAGCCTGCAAAGGTTGAATCCGATGGTGGTGAGAAGACTAAGAAGGTGAAGAAGGTCCGGAAGCCTCGGAAGCCGACTGAGGACCAGCAGCCTCAAGATTCCGCTGAGCCTATGGTTCCTCCAACCGGGGAAGAGGCTGAAGAGAAGCTTCTGACCGATGAGGAGATCCTGGCTGCAGCAGAGGCAGAGAAGCAGGGCTCGGTTGATGCTATTCTTGTTGGCGATGCTTTCAAAGATGAGGCTGAGGTAGCAGAAGATGCTGAAGCCGCCGAAGCCGCTGGTGATGAGGCTGAGGATGAAGAGAAGGACGAGGATGATGATGACGAAGAGGAAGAAGATGAGACCTCGCCTTCTGATGACACCTTTGGAGCTGGTGGCGACATCTCCCGTGAGCAGGCTGACTATCGCAGTGAGGCCTTCCGTGAGATGGAAGCGAATGGAACTTGGGACTGAGTGGTCCTCCTTTGGTGACAAGTGATGGGCTGAGGCTGTCGAGAGGCAGCCTCAGCTTTTTGTAAGTACAAGCATGCTAGAGAAGCCTATAAAGTACTTCAACTTCAATCCTTGGAAAGCCCATGTTGGTGACTGTGCAATAAGAGCAGTTGTAGCTGCAATTGGAATGCGCTATGAGCTTGTGTGCAAAGAGCTTGGTGTGTCATGGAAGAAGGGCCGCGGTCTCATTCGCGACACTGGAATAGATCTCTAGAGAATCAAAGAAGTGTTTGATGAGTACTTTGATGTTGTTGAAGACTACTCAGAAGAGCTTCCTCCAGAGTTGATGGAGTAGCCGGCATTTGCACAAGCTAAGTTCATGGATGTAGCTCTAGGCATAGAAGATGACAGTGCTGGAATCACTTTGGCCGAGTTCTTAGAGCTGTATGCGGGCTAGGGCAAGTTCTTGGTTGGTCTTGTGCCAAATCCAAATGCAAAAAAGCTAGCATGCAAGAGAGATGGTGGACACATTGTCTGTGCTAAGTGCTTCAGAGGAAAAGATGGATTTGCTATTGACAGCTGGGACAGCTCTGAGATGCTAGTTGACAGCTTCATGCGAATCAAGAAGTCAATCCCTAAAGATGATCCAAGACACTGGACCTGGGATGAAGTGAACAAGTGCTTTGCTGGATATGGCATGGAAGGAAAAGCAAAATCTAGCTAAAGCCATAGATTGTAAGCATGACAACTAAGCTCATGCACAAACTAGTCCAAGCAGCGGACTTCATCTTCCAAGAGATGACAGATGAGTTTGCTCCTAAAGACATTGGGAACTGCTTTTGGGGCTATGTCCGCTCTAAGCTTCTTGATGACACTACAAAGAAGATAAAGGTTCGAGACTTTGTCTATGACTGGATCTTGAAGCTGGATCCAAAGCTCTATGATGAGAAGTACCACATGAATCTTGAAGCTATCAAGAAAAGCAAAGAGCAGATGATGTTCTTGTCTGACACAATAAGCAAGATGATCAAGTATGCTGACATTCCACTGATTGACTACTGATTGCCAGGATCCAGAAGCTTTGTTATAATGAAAAAACAAGTCATGAAAAGTTTCAAGCAGTTTTTAGATGAGAGCAAATACCAAGCTCATGATGTCAATGTCATTGAAGACAAAGAGTTTCTGATATCACATGAATCAGAAATCATGACGTTGATTAACAATGCTTATGCACCAATAGGAGGCTATAAAGGAAGACCATTGTCAAAGAAGACACCGTTTGACATGGTAGATCTTGCTAAGATAGTCTTTGATGACAATCATTCTATAATAGCTTTGGCAATGTATTCAAAGCATCTTGGTGGAAACAAGAGATTTTGCTCAGCCGGAATCGGAGGAAATCAAGAATCAAGAGAAGCAGTAGAGAGCATTATTAAGCATGACATTGCTCCTTATGATGGTTGGTATTGGGTGGAATCCTCTGGCACGATTGAGAAGCTCTTCAAGAAGTTTGGAGGAAATCCTATTCCAAACCATTTAGCTCACAAGTTTCTCCAGAAGCCAGCTAAAGATTTGATTTTGGATGAGGATGGAATTCACTACACCAGAGCTCTTGGAGAGCATGGATCTGAGATAAAGAAGATGATCTTTGGATTCAAGAGTCTTGAGTATGCAAAGAAAGCTATGGAAGCTGTTGACAACTGTGAGAAGTTCAAGAAAGATGTCAACCAAGCTGTAGAAGAGATTCTTGAAGATGACTCATTAGTCTCTAGCTCGAAGAGAGATTTGACTGGGGCGGTCTACATAACTAACACTATTGAAGACTGGCAAGAGTATGGTGGGTTGAATGAACTGACCCCAACAATGGCTAAAGAACTTCAAGCGGCTGTAGATTCATTGACTTTGTTGAAGACTGACTCTTCTTTGTCAAGTGAAGAGCGGCAGATTGCAAAGTCTAATCTGGCTATGGCTGATGGAATACTTTCATCAACTCCAGTTCTGCAACTGAAGCAGTTTCACATCTAACTATGAAAAAGATTGCATTTGCATTGCTAGCTTGCATCTTGCTGTCTGGATGCATGAATCTATATGTTCGTTGTCCAGGAACATCTTCAAAGATATGCACGACATACCAGAGCACTCGAGGAGCCTGTGCTTTGTCTTATATAGTGATGTTTCCACAGGTCATTGGATCTATGAGCAACAGTCTGCATCTTTGCCCAGAGAACATCATAACTATTCCGCTTGGGTGTCTTTGCTTTGTTGATGTTCCATGTGAAGCAGTTCTAGACACAGTATTCTTTCCAGTTGATTGGATGATTGTTGACAGTCGAGAGAAGTTTGGTGCAGCAAAGCCTCTTTCATTCATAGAAGAGAAACAGCAATGAGACGTGTGTTTGTGATCAGAAAAGACCTTCACTTGAGTCCAGGCAAGCTTGCTGCTATGGTTGGACATGCGGCCGAAGGATACTGGCTTGCTCTTCTGAAAGCTAGTGTGCATGCTAGAAATGAAGCTGCTGAGTGTGAAGTCTGCCATCTAGATGTTGATGCTAGCATTTGGGACAACTTCATAGAGAGCATAAGGACAAAGACCATCTGTGAGTGCAGGAACAGATCACAGCTAGAGAAAGCAAAGAGCATTGGCTTAGAGCTTGGCCTGAGAGAGAATCTAGACTTCGGCTTCATCAATGATGTGTGCTTGACCGAGCTGAAGCCTGAGAATGAAGATGGAACATGCACAGTCGGAATCTGGTTCAAGCCTCTTCCAGATGAGATTGCACACAAGATAAGCAAGAAGTTCCAGCTCTACAGAGACCACAGCTGATTGCCAAAGCGACCTCTCTTTGTTATAATTCCAAGCGTAAACCACCAAGCCCTGCCAAAGAATGAGAAGAGAATCTCAGATGTCTAAGTTCTACGTCTTGATGAAACGCGAGAAAGCGGCTGACAATGTTGGCTACACCCATCCAACCAATCTTGTCTCGGCTAACTATGATCCAGCCCTTCTTGCAAAGATCACAACCACATTCTCTCAAGCAGGATTTCCAACTATTGAAGCTGCTGAAGTCTCTGCAAAGGAAGCCGCAAGAGCTCTCTTCATCTATGACCACACAAAGAGAGCTAAGGTCCGGACCGACTTCCGTCTCTATCGCTGGTGGATTCTTGATGCCACTCTTCCTATCCGGCACTACTGTGGAACCATATCTAGACATGACAAGAATGGCAAGCTAATTGCAGATTATGGAAAGATGGTTCCTCTCACCTCACTCTATCCAGACTTCATGGCTTATGGCCTGAAAGATGCAATCGTGAAGAAGGGAAAAGCCGACTTCTCAAAGGAAGCTGATCCATCTAAGGGAACTATCAAAGCTAGAGCCGAAGCTGAAACCAAGAAAGCTATGGCTAAGATGAATGAAGCTAGGTTCCGGCTCAATGACTTTGCTCCATCTCGTAGAGCCCTTGACAAGCTTCCTGAAGACACTGAGAGAGTTCGTGGATTTGGCAAAGACAGCCTCAAGCTTCCAGAGGAGTTCTGCATTGTCTTCCCAACAACTAGAACTCGATTTGGGTCTTATCCTGCCCAGAAGCTTGGGATTGATTCAACAAGTCGCAAGAGGATCTGGGCTGTTGCTAGCTACAAGCTCTCATGGGTAGAAGATCCTCGAACGCACCAAGCTTATGAGAACTATGTTGACACCTGGCAGATCTTCAACTCAAGAGAAGAGGCAGAGATTCGTGCTAGGCTCATCATGAAGCAGCCTCAGGTCTTTGAGTCTAAGAAAGAGATGCCTAGCTATGTCCAATATCTTCTGACAACATGCTGTGGGAGTGGCAACTATCTCTATCCTTATCGAATCTATCGTCTGATGGTTGCTAGTGGGAAGCTGCAGCCTGTGAAGAAGTATGTGAAGAAAGATGCAGCATAGCCTCGGATTTCCTAAGGTCGGTAGTATATAGTAGATTGGTTGCAGTTGTCTCAGAAGATTGAATTCTCAAAAACTTCAGCGATGTGGTTGCCGAGAATGAGATGATTTGATATAATTGTGGTCGTGGTGGTGAATGAGAGATCACCTTGCTCTTTGACAATTGATGTGCAAATTTGTGATGAAGATATCGTGGTTTGGGCCACGGAAAACAGATCCTTAGGCCCAAAGCGGATCTCTAGCTATATGAATGCAGCTGCATGTTGTGCAATCTGAAGCTAGATGATCGTGGATGATGACAAAGATTGGATGAGAAATAGAGAATAGAGAAGAGAGCTGAAACTTGCTTGATGCGTTTGCTTGAGGTTTTTACTCCTTTGCCTTGACTTGATGCATTGAAGCACTGGCCCATGAAGTTTGATAGCAGTCAAGACGTTGGGAATGATGCAGAAGATGATGAAGACAATTGTTGGAGATGATGACTGCAAAGTTTTCATTGGGAATGACAAAGATTTGAAAGACTCGTAACTGCAACCAATACACTTAACAAATTCAATTGGGTGAATGCGTCGCTTGGAGGTTCCGACATTAAACAGAATTGCCACAACGAGTCTTGTTTAACTTGATTGCGGGATAGACTAGAAGTCAAAGTCAGGAGGTATGTTTGATGAAAGTAAATACTAATATGAAGTATACGATCTACAAAACAACAAACCTTTTGAATGGGATGTTCTATATTGGAAAGCATCAAACTGAGAATCCAAATGATTCATATCTTGGGTCTGGAGTATATTTGAAACGTGCTATTGCTAAATATGGAAAATGCAATTTCAAAAAAGAAGTTCTTTATGTTTTTGATTCTGAAGATGAGATGAATGCAAAAGAGCAAGAGATTATCAATGAAGCTCTTCTCAAAGATTCACTTTGTTATAATTTGATGCTTGGTGGAGAAGGTGGTCCAACGTGGAATGGAAGACATCATTCTTTGAAGTCAAGACAAAAGATGTCGGAAGCAGTTCAAAAACATCTTGCTAAAGAAAGTCATGAAACTAGATCACTTCGCCAAAAAGAAGTTTGGAAACATCTTAGAGAAGATCCTGAACGATTGGCAGAAATAAATGCTAAACGATCTAAATTTGCAAAAAGGAATCATATTGGACATGAGATGAGTTTTCAAACACGAAAAAAGATTTCAGATTCTCTTTGTGAGTATAATGCAAAACTTGGAAGAAAGCATGTTATAGACACTAAACCGTTCAAAGTTCCACATGGTAGAGCTCCGATAAGATTTGTGACTAATGGAAAAGTGGAATATCGTGTAAATGCAGATGAGATTGATTGGTATTTGTCAAATGGCTATTCTTTAGGTAGGAATCTAAATAACAAAAAGTCGTTAGCTTTGTCTAATGATGCAAAAGATCGCTCTTCTGGAAAAGGAAAATTGATAGTTCACAATCCAATTACAAGAGAAGTTAAACGTATATCTCCAGCAGAACTTCAAAGTTATGTTGATTGTGGTTGGAAACGTGGTTATCGTAAATAAAAATTTGCGGGATGGACTGGAGAGAACCAGCAGGAGTCTCATAAGCTTCTCAACACGGATGGCAGTATTCCGTTCCCGCTACCAAACAATTTCAAATGGGTCTGTGGCTCGAGTGTGGTAAAGGCATCTGCTTTGCAAGCAGACAAATAGTGGGTTCGACTCCCATCAGATCCACCATTTCACCAACTAATGCCAACAATGGCAATGTTGAACTAGCAGTTCTTGCTTATGCTAGCTTAGAAATCAAGCAAGTGGTGGAGCGGCAACGGGAAGCTAGACAAGCAACCCGCCCCCTAATCTCAACCACAGAAATGTGGGCACCGCGTTTCGTTCTTTGTTCGGTGTCAAACGAGGAAAAGAGCTGGAGTAAACGTTGTCCTAAAGTTCGGAGACCATTGTAAGATTTGGTTCGAAAGGATGCACTTTTAGCTGTTGTAGAGGTTCGAATCCTCCGGAGGCCGAAAGCGAAAGCAGGCCTCTGAACTCTGCAGTGTGCAGTTAGCTGGATCAACAGCTGAAGATTTTTTCCTCTTGAAAGACGCACACAGCAAACTTAAAGCAATTCACTGTTAATGAATACAAGCTAAACGCGTCTTGGTTTTTTGCATGATTTACGGAATGTAGCGGAGCCTGGTTTACGCGCCGGTTTTGGGAACCGAAGATCGTGGGTTCGAATCCCACCATTCCGAAATTTGAAAGACTCGACAACTGCAAGATCAACTAAATTATTCAATCCAGAATGCGTCTTCTTGGAGGTTCAAGACACTAAAGATGAATTGCCAAATCGAGTCTTGGCTGACTTGGATCTCATCAATAACTCAAATGCTATGAAGAGTGCCCTCAAGAAAAGGAGGGAAGTTGGAGAAGTTGCAAGCTCCTTGGTGAACCAAAAATTCGGTGGTACGCTTAATGGTAAAGCAGCCGGCTGTTAACCGGCCAGTGGAAACACAGTGCAGGTTCGAGTCCTGCCCACCGAGCCATTTGAAAGACACCTAACTGCAAACTTAAATTGGATAAAAGAATTGGTCTGAAGAACTAAAACTGAGAAGGTTCAAATCCTTCAATATAGGTGTCTTGAGATCTTGCCGGGATGGCACAGTGGCGACTGCGCCTCATTTGTAATGAGGAATTACCAGGGGTTCGAGTCCCTTTCCCGGCTCCACTATGTTTGTGCGGATGGGGAGTGAAACCCAGTGTCCTTAATGCTTCAACGGCAGCCAGAGATGGTGGACACCTGAAAGAAAGGCTACCCTGGCAACAGGATGCAGATAAATGGGATAGATCAAGACTCATGAGCCGAATAGTTGGGGAAAGATCCTCGAAGCCACAGCGTAAAGGAATCCCAGTCAGATATATGCTGGTTGTAGTGGTCCCAGTCAGATGCACATGACATAGACACAATCCGCCTATGTGCGGTCAGCTGCAAAGAGTTGTTGGTTGGACTCCTCTAGTACTGGAGTTGAGATCCTCTCTTGCTGGAACAGAGCGGCAGCCGCTTTTCGAAGTGAAAGCCCAGCAGTCAAACCATCGGCCTTTCAAAGACACACGCAACTGCAAACAACTATTGATCATCTAGACATCGCCTAGAGACCTTCTTTCGCTAGCTAGAAGGAAAAGAAGCTCGCAGTGTGTCTTGTTGACTTTCAGATGTGTCCGCTAGCCTTAGATGGTGATGCAATCAGTTTGGTGATGCACAACAAGATGTTCGCCCAAAGACCGAGTGTGGCGCGAGCAGTGCAGGCATCATTCTTATAAAGTGACACACGTTGGTGCAATTCCAACCACTCGGACTTTCAATGACTTGTCTGTGCAATGCAGAAGTGTGGTCACTCTAGCTACTCCAATGCTACAACAATCTAAGATCACGGTGAGATCCACTAACAGTCAACTGCTTGCTGTGAGGTGATAAGTGCCTCTTGCATAGATGAGTTTCACAAATGCCTCGCTGGCGCAATGGTAGCGCAAGAGACTCTTAATCTCTGGGTTGTGGGTTCAAGTCCCACGCGAGGTACCATTTGAAAGATGCATACAGCAACTAATACTGCATGGTAAGCCGTAGGTCGTGGGTTTGAATCCCACCAGTCCCACCAAGCTTGGGACTGTAGCTCAGCTGATAGAGCAACGTAAAGATGCATCTTGTCTTTTTCTTCTTCTATGCACAAAGTGAGATGCTGCTTGTTCTCAACAGTCAACTGGGCAGCGAATGCTAGTGCAGAAAAGATGCCTCTGTAGACAAATTAGTAGAGTCCCCTGGTTTTCATCCAGGAGTTTTGCCGGTGCAAGTCCGACCAGAGGTGCCAAATAGAGAATTTGCAAAGCCTCATTCGGATAGAAGCAGTCCCCCAGATTCTCAGTCTGGTGAAGCAGGAGCATTACCTGCATGAGGTGCCATCACAAATTGGTAGGTACTCAAGTGGTCAACGAGGACAGACTGTGGGGTGTTGGGCCAGTGGTCTACGCCGCCGGACTGTCGATCCGGTATTTCACGGGTTCGAATCCCGTACACCCCGCCAAAATCTGTTGCCTTCGGGCTTCGAAGGTTCGAATCCTTCCCTACCAACCATTTCAAAGACTCTAACAGCAACAAGCAATGCTTTTATTTCCACCAATTTGGGAACACAAAGAATGAGTTTTGATTCTCTTGAACGACACCAGCAGCAAACTACTCATTTGGAAACAGCGGGTTGGAGGTTCGAGTCCTCCCAGACGGACCACCAAGGATTTCGTCTGTAGCTCAAGCTTGGTAGAGCAGCTGTAAGAGATATGTGTGTCGTGAATTCTTCATCACTGGAAGCGTAACCCTAAAGGCAAGGGGTCGGTCTTGAAAACCGATAGTACCGGGGATAGCATCTTCGGGTGGGGTTTCGAGATCCCCCGCTTCCGCCATCTTGTACCATTACTCACGGTTCCACCCAACAGATTTGGAGAGTTAGTCAAGCCCAGTTACGACACCTCATTGCTAACGAGGCGCGGTCGAAAGGTCGCACGCAGGAGCGAAGCCTGCACTCTCCGCCACTCAAATTGGACGGTATATCAGTTGGTTAGATAGTCTGTCTGATACACAGAAGGTCGTGAGTTCGAATCTCACCCGTCCAACCACAAAGACACAACACTGCAATCCTAAACAATGGTAAACATAATTCACGGCAAATGAATCAATGAAACGGTTCGAGCAGCCGTATTGGAGGTTCAAGCCCTTCGAATTGCTCAGTCTTCTTCTGTGTTGCAGACAGTAAAGAGCAATGCAAACTTTGTGTCTTGTCAATGCGTCAGTCGCCTAGTGGTCTATGGCGCCTGCCTTCCAAGCAGGATCTTCGCGGGTCCGAATCCCGCCTGGCGCTCCATCTAAAGACACTAACAGCCAAAATTGATCTGTGTCCACCATTCGGGCATGTAGCTTAATTGGTAAAGCACCGAACTGATAATTCGGAAGATGCTGGTTCGAGTCCAGTCTTCAAATGTGTCTTGTCTTTGCACCAGTAGCTCAATTGGCAGAGTACCTCCTTGCCATGGAGGATGTTGACGGTTCGAGTCCGTTCTGATGCTCCAAGCAAATAGTTGAATCACAAAGATGCACATCGAAGAAAGCTAGATGTTGTCAAAGATGTCTAGCTTTCAAAGCATCTGCAAGTTGCCAGGTCTCAGTGTCTTTGCTATAATTGCAGCTGAGGCATGCTCCTCGGCAGCTTAGGGCTTTAGATTTGCAGCCAAGAGAAAGCCTAAGAATCTAGTTGCCAAAAGCCTAAGAATTTGTTATAATGCTAAGTGCTATGGCAAAGAAGTCTAAGCAAAAGGTCACAATGGAAGTCTTAGAAGAGATCATGAAAGCTCAGGGTCTCTTGATCCAGCCTTGGAATGGCAGTTTCATGGTCATAAGCCTTGATGATGTGATGCATGGGAGAGATCCAACTTCTTGCTGGATGTGGGCATTTGTCAACAAAGAGAAGAAGAGATATGACTTGAGATTTGAGACCTTTGAGCAGTTCAGAGAAGCACTCTTAGACTCCCCTGAGCTCTGCCATGGCACATATCCTAGAGAGGCGATTCCTAATCCTTGGTACCAGAAGAATGATGAGCAGATTCTGTTGATGCGAGACATCTTCAAAGGATGCTGAAGCTATGCTAGACAATAGACATAAGTTTGTAGGACGAAAGCTGATTCTCCATTGGGGAAAGCTGAAGATTGAGATCTCAAAGCTGCCTTATGGCAATGGGCCTCGAGATCCGGTGTTTGATTTGGTTGGCAGTGAAGTTGTTCTTGCCAATGTCTATGAAGGCCCGGATGGAAAGCTAGTTGACGAGGTCTTAGGAGCTCCAGTTGGATACAAGGGAGATGGAACTTGCCTAGAAGGATATAGAATTGAGAACTATTTCACAGATGATGAGTTCTGGAAGACGGTTGAAGACTGCTGCAAAGCAGGCTAGAAAGATTGTGATTGGAGGGCAAGATGCTTAAAAGATTCAATCGGTATGTCTTCAATAGCTTGAAGGTAGCTATTGTCTGTTCGAGCTTCTTTGCTCTTCAGCATATTCCTTGGGCTAAAATGCCGGCTGCACCACTTGCTGGAAAGATCATTGTAGGTGTCATCGCATGGGCCGTATGGAGCTTCATGGTCGTGATTGTTGATGATCAAAACTACAAAGACTGCGAAGCCGCTAAGTAAGCTAGAAAGTAGTTGTTGGTTTGCAAGGAGGTAAAAATGACAAGAGAAGAGTATGAAGCGCTATGTGAAGAGTATTGGAAGTCTGACTCACTGAAGCGCAGAGAAGAGATAGAAGGCAAGATTGCAAAAGCTGCCATAGCTTTGTTCAACCGAGTCAGAGACATCTTTGACAGATATCATGCTAGAAAAGATCTCATTCATGATGATGACTATCGGGATGATCGTGGCTGGCTTGGCTTAGCTCATGAGGATGATGGAGATCCAATCTTTGACAAGACCTCTGTTCTTCTTCACTATGGTGACAGATGGGCATATGGCGGAGAGTGTGGATTTGGAATCAGGGTCTATGCAAAGTGGTTCGATCCTGAAGAGTGGAAGAAGCTTGCTGCTGAGTTGAAAGAGAAGAGAATTGCAAGTCTTGAGAGAGCAGTCGAGAACACCAAGAAAGAGATTGAGTACAAGCAGAAAGTTCTTCAAGAGACTATTGACGCTGTCACTAAGCTCAAGACCGAAGAAGATGCAGTAGACAACATTGAGCTTGATGATGACTGAAGGTTGCCAAGACAAGTCTTTTTTGATATGATTGCTGGCATGAAAACCCACAACCACAACAGAGAGGACTGACTAGAAATGTTCACCGCACTGCTCAAGAAGCCTAATGGAGAGCTGAGAAGTCTCTCAATCTTTGCTAGAGATCTTGCAGAAGCTGAAGCTTGTGCTAAGCGCATGCTGAATCCAGGCTGGAAGCTTGTGTCAGTTTCTTGATGATCTAGTTGCCAAGGCTAGATTCTCTTGATAGAATAGAAGCATCACAAACACCTAGAGGAGTCACCAATGGAAAAGCACCAGTATGGATTCGCGGTCTTGAATGGCTGCACCGGAGGAATTCGTCGCAAGTCTTTTTGGGGGACTGGCCCTACAGAAGATGACTGCAAGAGAGATGCATATCGCCAGGCTAAGAGCTATGCTTCAAAGCTGACTGACCAGGCATATGACAAAGCTTGCCGGAAGGACACTGGATATGGCCGTCCCTCTCGCAGCTCTTATGAATTCCAAGTAGTTGGCTGCACGCTTTGGCAGTGATGAAAGAAAGAATAGGAGGCATGTCAAGATGGACAAGAACAAACTCACATACAGCTCACAGCTTGAGTTCAAGTCTTGGGCTAGGAAGCATGGTCTCACTAAGAAGAATGGTGCCGACTACTACTTTGACTGTGCCACCGCGGTAGATGCTACTAAGATGAGCCAGCCAGACATTCCTGGAGTCAAAGCAAATGGCACTTTGACTTGGGGTGAAGCTCTTGAGAAGCTGAAATCCTACTTCAAGATTGCTGCTTGACCTAAAGACGGAGAGGAAGAAGACCGTAGTGAAGCTCAAAGTCACTTGCAAGTCAAATGAAGACTTGAATGGAACATGGATCCAGAGAGATGTTGAAGCTGAATTGCGCGACATTGGCATCAAGATCAATGGTGATTTGGATTGGATTGACTTCATTCTTGCCCATTTGTTTGGTGATCCTCCAAGGGAAGCTATCTATGCAGCAATCCTTGACCATGATGTCCAGAGCATTGTCTTCAAGGTTGGCAGTGATGTTGTCAAGATAGAGAAGATTCCTTGACAGCCTCAAGAAAATGGAGAAGAAGAAACATGGCTAGAAGAGAGATAGATGAAGCTGCCCAGATCAAGGAAGATCTCAACATGGCTCCAGGCTTAGGGGCTACGATGTCAAACGGACGAGACTCATATCCTTACTATGTGTCTGAAGTCTTGCCAAACAAAGTCATTGGCATGTACAGTCCTGGATCACACTTTGCGAAAGACTGGACTGATGGCCATGAGGTTGTAGACAAGTATGATCCAAATCATCCTACAGAGTTCTACATAAAGAGAGCCTATGGAAAGTGGTGGAATGTCAGCAAAGATGGCAAAAAGCGTCTCTCTAGATTCACCGGCCGCTACCGCCATCTGTCATTTGGCCATGCTAGTGCTTACAGTGACCCAAGCTTCTAGACAGCCTCAAGAAAATGAAAGCTAGCGTTCCTAGACCACACGAGTTCAGGGTTGTCTTAGAAGATGGCTCTAAGCATGTAGTCTATCTCAAGACATGGGAAGAGTGCCAAGCTCACTTCGAGGAGATGTATGGACAACGAATCATTGAAAGTGCGGAGCTCCACTACAGCTATCCAAAGAAAGCTAGACAGCCTCAGAGAAGCAAGACGCTTGGCAGAAGCAAATGACTTCCATCTGCTTCCTAAGAAGCCTGATCTTGAGAATGATGTCTATGGCTCAGATGACTTCTTCTCTGAAGACTGACAGCCTCAGCTTTTGCTAGACCTAGTAGGTTTCCAAAAAGCCTAGTAGGTGTTATTATAGAGCCAGATGAAAGCAAAAGTCAAGTCAACAAGAGGGCTAGAGAAGACAAGTCATGGCTAAGAGCAGAGTTCCAGTGACAATGCCTAAGGATGCCTTCACTATCTTGAAAGCAATAAGCTTCAAGCTAGATGATGAGCTGATGTGCATTGCTACACTGCAGTACCACATTGAGAAAGACAAAGATGACAAGACCATAAGGACTAAGTCACGCTACAGGTGGCTAGCTAGGGTCTGCAAGATAGAAGACGTCAAGGCTAAAGTCACTTGGCTCTATGATGATGCGCATCGTCTAGAGCGCTGGAAGTGGCCTAGTGATCCGTCTTGGGACGGTGTAGTGATGACAAATGACTGCACCAATGAGAGAGCAGCAGCCTGGCTCTCCTGCCGTCTGAAGAAGCTTGTTGACTGGGACCAAGGCCAAAAGCTCCT
>Ga0310786_10000782_pt1 | contig 51011 bp, 37 predicted proteins | sample AusTroGonzalo_MG_FD_203881 | JGI IMG/M metagenome (GOLD analysis project Ga0310786, IMG submission 203881) | Bovine rumen microbial communities from tropical cattle in Woodstock, Queensland, Australia - Gonzalo_03 (v2) (version 2) | ecosystem: Host-associated > Mammals > Digestive system >...
GTGCGGCTGCGGAGAACGGCGTGAGTCATACTATCGTCAACCACAAGTTCAATAACATCATAATTTGACACAGAAGAGAACAGGGAAGCAAGAATCAGGGCTACGGGAGCGAATTTCCTTACTTTTCTTTGGCGGTTTGAAGATTTCTTCTTACCTTTGCAAGCGTTGGCTTTTGTCATATTTGTAAAGTTTCTTTGCGCTTTATCCACTACAAAGATACTAATAATTATTGACATTATGCCAACTTTTGTGTTAATATGATATACTGATTATTAACAGTTTGGTTAAATATTCATTATAAATATTCCTTACATTTTACAACCTTATAAGGTCTAAATCAACAGAATTCTGAGATGAACCAACATTATTATAACCCCAAAAAACGACAAGAACATAGAATACTGGCATATACAATTCTATGCCACATGTCCCTCCTACCGTTTGGTGCAGTTGACAAAAACATGTAGCAAGGCTATCATCAAGGTGTTGGACAAAATCAGAGGAAACAAAGTGACTCAATGACTGAATACACTGGGTCAGGAACGTGTATTAAAAAGTTAGCTCCATATCTCATATTCCACCGTACCACTAACAGTATAGACACAAGAACCGTCGATGGAATTAAACCGTAGATTAGTAAGTCTCAACACAATATAATTCTTGTCGCCATCCTTTTTTATACCTACCACAGTGATATTCCCACTAAGAGCCGCTGCCACTTTCTCGACGGCTTCCGTCCAAGTAGGAGTGTATGAAGCGGAAGCATCGAACTGGCTGCTGTCAAATGTATCTCCTGCTTTCAGATTACTGAAGCTCATCGGTTGATCGCTTTCAAAGCTGACGCCAAGTGCGTCGAAAACATCTGATCCCTTAATATTGGCAGTAAATGACATGTGATAGACAGGATGGGGATTACCCCACCTGATTTCTTGGCCTATGTAACAATGAGGGGGATTATAGATCTCGTTGCTTTTATACATTAACCCCGTGCTGGTCTTGCCGTTGTCAGACACGATGAGTAAGACATTGACATCGGGTTCCGATGGGGCTACATCAGTTTCCGATGGGTCTACAACAACTTCCGCAGGGTCATCGATGTCTTGATCATCATCACTGCTACAAGCTGTCAACATAGCACCTGCTATCAGAATAAACAAGCAAGTTGCAAACAAATAAATCGTTCTTCTCATATCACATCATATTTTTGCGTTTCTATCCTTATAACTTCCAATGTGCCTAAATCCTGTATGGATATCCGTTAAAAGATGTTATAACGCCTCATATTTAACATTTACGGTGTACCCACTGAAAGCACATCGTTCCTGTGAACCGTGTGTAATTCTATTTCATCAGCTTTTTCTTGCCGTCGTGGATATAGATGCCAGGCCTCGGCTTAGTGACACGGATACCGCTAAGGGTGTAGTAGGTGGAATCTATGGCTGGGGTAGATGCCTTTGCTTCTTTGATGCCGGCATAGGTATCTGAAAGGTATAGAATAGTATCCCCATCAGTACATTTCATCAAGTTGAAAACGTTACCACTTGCCAACAGCAAATATTCGCCTGCGATGCCATATTTCGCAGAGCCTATACCATCTATCCATTCATCAGATGCAATACAATCAGGATCATCCACTTCTAAATATACGCACTTCCGTCGGACTTTATCTGTCGAACTGTCTATAATTTTGTCTGATACCGATTCCACTACAAAGATGAATTGCGGCTCTGTGCCATAAAACACATCATAGCAACCGATCTTGTCACCAACTTTAAGAGAAAAATCCATATCCAAGATAAGTCTCTTTGTACGGCTTGAAAACAAATAAATCTTGCCTCCGTCCTGACCCAGATATTCATCCGTTGCAACCCAGTCTGCAGGCATTTCCTCGCCAATTTCGCAGAGACGTTCATATTTCTGCATGAAATGAATGCCGTTGATGACGGTATCACCAACCAGTTTTATTTCACTGAGTTGGTTCGACTTATAGCAAACCATTGTCCACACCTTGCTTTCGGACAACAGGGATTCATATTCGATTTCCTGAGCGTTCATACTCACGACAGTGAAAAGAGCAACTACGATAAATAGAAGTTTCTTCATAAGCACTGTTTTTAAAACACATCGTTCCTCTGAAGTGTGTATTTTCATATTCTCTTATTTGCAAGGTTTCACACTACAGAAGAATTCATGGCAATAGGTTTCAGGCCCATTGTATATTATCGAGAGCATTTTATAACGGACAATCCTGAAATCAATAACATCTCCTTCATGAATGTCTGGATTTTGCAGATCACTCTTTAGTAAGAGAACAGAACTGCCTTCATGGGGAGCAAAAAAAGCATAACTGTCCCAAGCAGGATTCTCTGTGATAACAGCCTTTATAGAATCCCCATCGTATTTGGCATCTGTAACCTGGGCAGAAAAGCATTTTTCTGTATCCATAGAAAAGAAGCCATTTTTATCTACAGCAGGCCATTTGCTGTCAACTTTGATATCTGTAATTTCAATATATGCCCTTCTTGTTCCCAAATATACATTCCCAGAAATGTTCACCACCAATCCGTCGACCTTGAAATCATCTGCTAATTCTATAGGATATAAGTCAAATTCTGGACCCACAGGGACGTAGGGCCAACGACTGATGAAATGCCATGCTTGCAGATCCTCATCATAGGATAAAAGACCCACTACGTCAGCAATATAACCTCGTGGCGTCAGTTCCTGGTCCTCGTCTTCGTCATCCTTGCTGCTATTTCTTTCTGCCAGAGGAACACTGATTTCACTGCCTTTCTTCAATTCCCCGTCAAAGTCGCAGACCGTCTCTTCGTGTTCTGTGCCTTCGGCATCCTTCACGGTCACAGTATGCGGGTTTACTTTGATGTGGTAGCTCTCTTTCTGGGCGTTAATCATTCTGAACACAATATCAGCGCGATTTTCGCATTCCGGTGAGTACTTGCCGTCTGTGTCTATGCGGAACACAATGGTGCCGTCAGGCTCTGTATCCATCACCATGCCGAACTTCTGATAGTCGCAGGGCATAGCAAAATAGTAATAATGACCAATAATACTATGAGAATTATCACCATAGCTAAGATGCAGCGTTGGATTTCTGAATATGGGGTCTTCATCATCTGGTTTATACTCCAGGAAATGAAAGGACTCCTCGTTGAAGGTCTCGGTGAAGTCAAATCCTCCTTCATAGGCCTGTTGCAGTGTGATACGGTCAATCTCCACGACGCTGTGCTCAGCAAACGACACCTCGCCAAGTTTCTCTTTATTCAGATTCACCAGGAAGCGGTCGCCCTCAATGTCGTAGAGCGTAAAATAGACGTTGACGCGGCAAAAGCAGTTAGTTCTGGCAATATCACCCGAACCTTGGTGTTCGTAGTATGACTGGTCATGAACGTCTATCTGAAGGATACTTCCCTCCTGACGGCATTTCACCACCAGATTCTTATCCGAGCAGTTAATCTCGAAGTTCTTCAGGAAGCCCGTTATCACGTCGCCGTCCTTGGTCAGCTTCAATGTGGGATTGTCTATCTGCACGACTGGCTCGCCAGAACGTGTCATAGCACATTCCGTATTTGAGATATTCCCTACTGACACTCCTTCTTTCGTGGTGGAACACCCAGCAAGCAACATGCCTGCCAGGACAATCATAACATTACTGATCTTTTTCATATCATTTTTCTATTTTAAAATGATTGTCTTCTTGCCGTCTTTGATGATGAGGCCGCGCTGGGGCTGGGCGATGCGGACGCCGCCGAGGGTGTAGCCGATATGGTTTGTTTCGGCTGGAGACATAACAGGACGGTCTGCTATCCCAAGCGTTTTAACGTCAATATACTGATCATAGACCAGATAGTCGTAGTTTGCTTTTGCTGAAAGCCAGAAGATACGGTCATCTGTTGCCTCTCTTGGGTTGAGGTATGATAAAAGCATTCCTCGGGAGTTGATGCAGCCGATCCCCTCGATCAGGATACTGCCGTTACTCAGGGTTAGCCGACGGCACTCCCTCCATGTGTTGTCAATGAACGTATCCACTTCCTTGACGACGACCTCAGGATGTCCGTCCACCGCTGCTGCGTATATGTCACCTTCTTGCTTGGTGAAGTCGTAGAGTATCAGCTCACCCCCTTCTGTCTTTGGATAGGGAATGTAAGACGGGTCGCCGGCATTGACAAATTGTTCACTGTATTCAAGGAAGTTCTTGTAATCGTCGTAGCCGACCATCACTTTGCCACCTTCCTCCCGCAGCGCAAGATGATTCCCCTGGTAGGCTCTTGTACTGCTTAACTGTCTGGCTGATGGCTGGAGCAGCTCTTCAGAGACCAGATAGCTTGTCTTGCCATCGGTTTCCTGTGTATCATACACCCGATACACAACTTCTTCGGAAGCCAGATACGTAAAACCGCCTTTTTCTTGATAGAACTGATAAAGGCTGGGTGAGAACATCGTATATACCCACTCCGTCTGATTCTCCAGCATCTTTTGGGCAAAAAGGGGCGTTTGCGCAGCCAAGATCAATAAAAGTAAGATCTTCCTTTTCATATCATTCTATTTTATAACGTTTTCAGAAATTATAGCCAATATTTAGGAACATCGATGTATGGAGACATTTCTCTACAGCAAGGGAATAAATATAGTCAACTTCCACCTCGCCCTTCTGTCTTACAAGACCGACGTTGATACCAAAGTTTGTGTAGTACTTGCCAAATGACATGCCGACTCCTTCCTGCAAACCTATATCCGCCTGACTATTACTCATTCCATACGACAGATAGAACCCGGAGAACGGTTGGAGTACCATTTTGTCGGAAAGATATATGTGATAACTTACTCCAGCAGGAATCATGATGGAATGGTTATGCAGTGTATGTGTCATCTTGTCCTGTGGACGGCCATTGGGATATTCTTGAGTGACTAAATGATACGGCCTTTTAAAGTCACGGAAGCATGAACCCATATCCATGTAATAGACACCCGACTTAAAGTAGAGAGGAATACGTGCTATCTTGTAGTCGAAGTCCAGACCCACGACGGGTGTTATCAGTGGCCTTGGCTCCTCAAGGTTATACATTGACAGGCCAAAGCCAAGTCTTGCTCCGACATGTGAATTGGGCGCATTCATGTTTGCCCCGTTAAACTGTGCAAAGCCTAATGTCGGTACTGCCAGCAGTAAAGCCAATAGAATCTTCTTTTTCATATTTGATTTATTTTGTTATGATATCAACACCGATTAAGACTATATTCCCACTATGTTTTTGAATCCTTTCCAGCCGTAAGTGGATTTATAAGCATCGACTGAGGCGGCTGGTACGTAAAGCGTACCGTTTTCCTCCGTTTCCTGAGAAAAGAGCGGGCTGTATTTTTCATTTACCTCTTGCGGAACATGTGGAGGTGTCACAGCCAAGCATGTTACTTCTTTGAGATTAGAATTTGCAAAGGCCCATATATCCATAGTCAAAAGTTTCTTAGGCAGTGTGATGGAGGTCAGGGAACTACAACCATAGAAAGCCCTTTCACCAATACACACGACAGAATTTGGTAACTTGACAGAGGTAAGTTTCGTACAATTACTGAAAGCCGCGTTGCAAATAGTTTCCACGCCTTCACCAAGATTGAGTTCTGTGAGCTGGGTGCCAAATCTTCCAACCAAATAACTTGGAGAAATTGTTAGAGAAGTTATAGACTCACAGCCGGCAAAGGTGTCACCAGAGGATAATACGTGGGAATGGTCCACGATGGTTGTTATACTCTTGCATCCGCTGAAGGCTTCTTCCCCAATTCGTGATACACTTTGAGGAATGACAATTGAGGTTAATGTGTTACACCCCTTAAAGGCTCTATCACCAATACTTGTTAATGTATTGGGGAGTGATATTGACTCTATGTGGCTACAATCCTCAAATGCTTCACTACCGATATTTACCAGATTCTTGGGGAGTGTAATTGTGGTTAAAGCCCTGCAGTTTGCAAATGCCCTTGACATAATGGATTTCAAGTTGTCAGGCAGGTTGATAGAGGTTAGGTTGATACAATCCTGGAAGGCATGGGCGCCTATTGTGGTAATAGTACCAGGAAGTACAACAGAAACCAGCAATTCCATATTGTCGAAAGCGTGCTCTGAAATAGATTCAACAGTATATTGCTTACCATCCACCTCTATCTGCTGTGGAATGGTAATGTTTGTAAGCGAACGATCATAGGAGGAATTGAAAATGGCAGTGTTATTTGATGGATCAATTAGATAGAACAGTCCATCTATCACATAACCTTGAAAATCAATATATGTTCCATTTGGTACATTATCAGGATTTTTAGGGTTTGCGTGCCACTCTACTTTGGTCTCACCTTTGGAATCATCTGGATCACCACACGATGCAAAGGTCAAGCATATTAATGCAGCAAAGATCATCAAATATCTATTCTTTTTCATATCATTCTTTTTTAAACGTTTTTATATATATAAATGCCCAAAATGCAAAAAGACTGCATGGGATTTGGTTAAATAATGTTATTTGCCCCAAATTTTTCTCTTTCTATTACAAAATTGCGCATTTCGCTCCTGTTTCATATTCTTTTTTGTTCAAATTGTCCCAACATAAAATGCGCAGGCCATTCCCACGCATTCCCGGCTCACCACAAGCCACTCCAATCGCCGAAACGCCTGCACAATATGCACTGGCGCTCTTTTGGAGTTTGGCTCTTCTTTTCGAGGTGGTGAATGGGAATGTCAGAGCCTAATATGTTCGTGTCCTTAATAACACGCTGCAAAAATACAATAATTATCTGAGATTATTCACTTTTCATACACTTTTTTGAAATATCAGAAGCAAAAAAAGCAGAAATACTTGCAAATATCAGAAAAAGTAATTATCTTTGCAGCGTTCAATACAAGTTTAACACTTAAATTCGAAGTATTATGCAAAAGCAAGAAAATGAAAAAGCGAAAGGTAAGAACCCTACGAAGGGAGTGAAGAGGATGATGGAAAGGAACAGGTACATACGGTTTGACTGGGCTGCGAAGTATATGCTCCGCAACAAGGCCGACTTCGCCATCTTCGAAGGCCTTATCAGTGTGCTTGTCGGCGAGAAGGTCACCATCGTGGAACTATTGGAGAGCGAATCGAATCAGGATCATGTGAACGACAAGTTCAACCGTGTCGACATCAAGGCGAAGGACTCCCGTGGCCAGATTATCATTGTGGAGATCCAGCAGAGCCGTGAACTTGACTATCTGCAGCGGGTGCTCTATGGCGTGGCCAAGACCATTACCGAGCACATGAACCGAGGCCGCGACTATGTGGAGGTCAAGAAGGTGTACTCGATTAACATTCTGTATTTTGACCTTGGCGAGGGTGCCGACTACCTGTATTACGGTCAGACGACGCTGACGGGTGTACATACACATGACACGCTGCAGCTGACCCAGCATGAGCGCGAGGATCTCCATGTGGTGTCACCTGAGGACATATTTCCAGAGTACTACATCATCCGCGTGAATGAGTTCAACCAGTTAGCCAAGACTCCGCTTGAGGAGTGGCTTCAGTATCTGAAGGATGAGTATATTAGTCCTGACACTACAGCTCCCGGCCTTAAGGAGGCACGTGAGCGGCTGGAGTATCTTCGCATGTCTCCCCAAGAACGCCGTGCCTACGACAACTATCTGGACACCCTCGTCCGCGATACAGACGTGATGAAGACCAAACTGCTCGAGGCAAGGATTGAAGGAGAGAAGCAAGGCCGCGCAGAAGGTGAAGCTAAAGGCCGCGCAGAGGGTGAAGCTAAAGGACGTGCAGAAGGACGAGCAGAAGGCCGCGCAGAAGGACGAGCAGAAGGACGAGCAGAAGGACGTGATGGTAAGGCCCATGAGATTGCCAAGATGATGAAGGAGGAAGGTGAGCCTGCCGAAAAGATTACTCGTTACACAGGACTCTCTGCAGAAGAAATTGAAATCCTCTGAACTTTGTGGGGCGTTTTTACCATACGCCTACTATTACGTCTACTTGCGTTCAGTTCGACAGCAGGCTGACGTAGGTCTGGATGGCGTGGTCGATCTCTGATATACGGATGAATTCGTCGGCAGCGTGGCTGCGGGCAGAGTCGCCTGGGCCGAGTTTGAACGAGGGGAAAGGCATCAGGGCCTGGTCGCTGAGGGTGGGGGAGCCGAAGGGCTGCATACCCATCTGAATGCAACGCTGTATCAGTGGATGGCTCTCAGGGATGGCCGAGGAGTGCAGACGGAAGGAACGAGCCTCGAGGCGGCACTTCTTCATACGTTTCCGCAAGAACTCAAAGAGATATTCGTTCTGATAGAATTCGTTCGTGCGTACATCTATTATAAAGTGGAGCGAATCGGGGATGACATTATGCTGGGTGCCGGCTTCGATGACCGTCACCGTCATCTTCGTAGGGCCTAACAGCGGACTCTCCTTGCGGAAACGGTAGTCGCGCAGCCAGACGAGATCGTCGAGTGCTTCGTAGATGGCGTTCACCCCTTCGTTGCGGGCAGCGTGGCCGCTGACACCCTCGGCATAGCCGTCGATGACCATCAGGCCCTTCTCGGCGATGGCAGGCTGCATGCCAGTGGGCTCACCGACAATAGCGACATCAATCTTTGGCAGGCGAGGTAGCACGCGGGTGATACCGTCGGCTCCTGACACCTCCTCTTCGGCTGAGGTCAGGAACAGGATGTTGAAGTTGCGCGGCTTGTTCAGCATGATACGGTAGGTCTGCAGCAGAGATACCAATCCGCCGCCGCAGTCGTTGGACCCCAGGCCGTAGAGGGTGTCACCCTCGAGTGAGGGCCTGAAGGGGTCACGCGTCCAGGTGGGCACAGGCTTCACCGTGTCGATGTGGGCATTGAGCATCACCGTCGGACGGTTGTTGTCCCAGTCAGGACAGCCTACCCACAGGTTATTACCTTCACGGCCATAGGGCAGTCCCCAATGGTCGAGATACCTTGCCAGCAGATTGGCAGCGCGTTCCTCGCTTCGGCTGACTGATGGGGTTGCTATCAGCGCCTTCAACAGTTCCAAAGCGTCGTTTGTGTAGTCTTTTTGTTCCATATCGTCTGCAAAATTACAAAAAAATGGGAGATGATGGCAGGTTTTTCTGTTAAAAACAATAAAAGCGCCTGTTCATCCGTTATATATGATGTGTGCAGACGTTTGACCATAGTAATTCTGACTTGTCTGTATTGTCTGACTGGCAATGCACAGTACGACGTGTCGTTCAGTCATTACTGGGCGATGGAGCCTTCTTTTAACCCTGCGACGGTGGGAAAGGAGGACAAGCTGAACTTTGCCGGCGCCTATGCCATTCAGCTGGCAGGCTTCGAGCATAATCCGAACACGATGTATGTCGGTGCCGATATGCCGTTCTATTTCCTGAATATGCGGCAAGGCGCTGGTATTCAGATTATTAACGATAATATTGGTGTGTTCTCGCATAAGCGGTTGTCGTTGCAGTATGCCCTGCGTTTCAAACTATTCGGTGGCAGTCTGAATGCCGGTTTACAGGTCGGTGTGCTCAGCGAGAACCTGGACGGCTCGAAGCTGGAACTGGCCGACAGCAGCGACCCTGCCTTCAGCACTTCTTCGACTGATGGAACGGGTGTTGATCTTGGTGTCGGACTGTATTATTTGCATCGCAATTGGTATGTCGGTGCCTCCGTCCAGCACCTCAATTCCCCCACCGTCGAGCTGGGTGAAACCAACGAATTGGAGGTGTCGGCAACATATTATTTGACAGGCGGATACAATATTCGGCTAAGAAATCCGTTTTTAACAATACAAACCTCTGTGTTGGGACGTTCGGATGGTGTCGCCTGGCGGGCTGACGTGACGGGGCGCCTGAAGTACACCCACGAGAAGAAGGTGATGTATGCAGGACTCTCCTACAGTCCGACAAATTCGGTGACAGTCCTGGTGGGTGGTAACTTCCACGGGGTACACATCGGCTACAGCTACGAGGTCTATACGTCGGCCATCAACATCGGCAACGGGAGCCACGAACTGTTCGTAGGATACCAGACAGACCTCGATCTGTTGAAGAAGGGCCGCAACCTGCATAAGAGCGTAAGACTCTTGTAGAAGTGAGAAGTGAATAGTTAATAGTGAAAAGTGAATAGTTAATATAGGATATGAATACCATTATGGATAAGAAATTGAAAAGATGGGTGTTCTACTCTCTACTGACTCCTGTCTTCTGTCTCCTGTTAATGAGTTGTTTCGGCGGCAAACTGGCTTCGTCGAGTGGCGGTGAGGTGACAGGAGCGGGTGGCCGTCCCTTCTCTGAGCCGACACCCTATGGTATGACGCTTATCAAGCGCGGACATCTGAAGATGGGTATTGAGAAGCAGGACAGCCTGTGGGGTAAGCAGACGCCGTTGCGTGATATCTCCGTTGACGGCTTCTGGATGGACGAGACGGAGGTGACCAACTCGAAGTATCGCCAGTTTGTCAATTATGTCCGCGACTCTATTCTTCGTGAGCGTCTGGCCGATCCTAACTATGGTGGCGATGAGAGCTACAAGATCGAGGAAGACAAGAACGGTGAGCCCATTACGCCTCACCTGAACTGGAAGAAGCCTCTGCCCAGGAAGCCTAACGAGGACGAGCAACGTGCCATCGAGAGCCTCTATGTGACGAACCCCGTGACTGGTGAGAAGATGCTCGACTACAGCCAGATGAACTACCGCTACGAGATTTACGACTACACCACGGCGGCCCTCCGCAAGAACCGTCTGAACCCTGAGGAGCGTAACCTGAATACCGATGTCGCCGTCGATCCGAATGAGGAGGTCTGGATCTCGAAGGACACCGCCTATATCGACGATGAGGGAAAGATCGTGCGTGAGACCATCAACCGCCAGCTGAGCGGACCCTGGGACTTCCTCAACACGTACATCGTGAATATCTATCCCGATACGACCTGCTGGGTGAACGACTTCCCTAACTCCGACAACGAGGTGTATATGCGCTATTACTTCTCTAATCCCGCCTATAACGACTATCCCGTTGTCGGCATCACCTGGGAGCAGGCCAACGCCTTCTGCGCCTGGCGCACGGAGTATCTGCTGAAGGGCCTCGGCCCTGCCGCTCGCTTCGTACAGCGCTACCGTTTGCCGACAGAGGCCGAGTGGGAATATGCAGCCCGTGGCAAGGACCAGAACGAGTTCCCCTGGGACAACGAGGATGTGGCCAGCGGCAAGGGTTGTTTCTTTGCCAACTTCAAGCCCGACGACGGTAACTACACGAAGGACGGCAACCTGATTACGAGCAAATGTGGCATCTATGCCGCCAACAGTAATGGTCTCTTCGATATGGCCGGCAATGTGGCGGAGTGGACGAGTACCATCTACACCGAGGCCGGCGTGGAGGCCATGAACGACATCAATCCGCAGCTGCGCTACAACGCTGCCAAGGAGGATCCCTATCGTCTGAAGAAGAAGAGCGTACGCGGCGGCTCGTGGAAAGACCCTGAGTCGTATATCCGCTCTGCCTGGCGTTCGTCGGAATATCAGAACCAGCCGCGCTCCTACATCGGCTTCCGCTGTGTGCGCAGCCTGGCCAACACCGTCAGCGACAAGGCCAAGAAGAAGTGAATAGTGATTAAGTGAATAGTGATTAGTCAAATAGTCAAATTGCAACATGACAACATACAGTAAACTGAATATCGTCTACCGCTTGCAGAAGTGGATGGACAGTGTGCCAGGACAGACCTTCCTGAACTACGCCTATAGCTGGGGTGCTTCGATCGTGATCTTGGGTACGCTCTTTAAGCTGACGCACCTGCCAGGTGCCAACTTCTTCCTGTTCCTCGGTATGGGAACGGAGGTCTTCGTGTTCTTCATCTCGGCCTTCGACCGTCCCTTCGACAAGACGACCGACGGTATGGATCTCGATATCCACATGGCGGAGGAGAATGGTTCAGAGGCTGTGTCCGCAGAAGCAGCACCCGCTGCAGCAACGGTGGTCGGCGGCAATGGCGGTACCATTATCATCGGTGGTGGAGGTGCCTCTGGTCCGACCAGTGCCAATATGGCGGAGGCCGAAGGACAGGCCACTGTTGATACCGAGGCCATCGCAGCCGTGTCCGGCAGCGTCGCCACAATGGCGGGAGGTACTGTGGCTGCCGGCGTTTCCGGTCTGCCATCAGTGAATCCTGAACTTGAGGAGGCAACGGCTAACTACGTTGAAGAGCTGAAGCACCTGACGGAGATGCTCTCGAAGGTCGCCGAACAGAGTGAACGCCTGGCCCGCGACTCCGAGGAGATGGAGAACCTGAACCGTACGCTGACGGGCATCTGCAAGGTTTACGAGCTGCAGCTTAAGAGTGCCAGCTCACAGATCGGTACCATCGATGACATCAATGCCCAGACCCGTAGGATGGCTGACCAAATAGCCGAACTGAACAGAATTTATACCCGTATGATTGAGGCAATGACGGTGAACATGAAAGCCGCCGTGCCCACAGCACAATAGACTATGGCAATCAAGAAAAGACCCGTTTCTCCGCGCCAGAAGATGATCAACCTGATGTATGTCGTCTTGATGGCGATGCTCGCGCTGAATGTCTCAACGGAGGTGCTCAACGGCTTCTCCATCGTGGAGGAAAGCCTGAAGCGTACCACGATGAATTCCACTGCGGAGAATCTGGCTATCTACGACGACTTTGCTGTCCAGATGAAGAACAACCCGCAGAAGGTGAAGCAGTGGTACGACAAGTCGCAGCAGGTGAAGCGGATGAGCGATTCTCTCTATAACCTGGCCGACGAGTTGAAGCTGGCCATCGTGCGTGAGGCCGACGGCAAGAACGGCGACGTGAAGAATATCCGCAACAAGGAAGACCTCGAGGCCGCCAACCAGGTGATGCTGGCTCCGGGCCGTGGCCGTGGCAAGGAACTCTTCGATGCCATCAACAGTTATCGTACAAAGATGCTGACGATGGCCAGTGGCACCCGTCAGAAGAAGATGATATCCTCGAACCTGACGACCACGATTCCTGAGAATGCGCAGGCTATGGGTAAGAACTGGCAGGAATATATGTTCGAGTCGATGCCCGCCGCCGCTGCCGTCACCCTGCTGTCAAAGTTGCAGAGCGACGTGCGCTATGCCGAGGGTGAGGTGTTGCACACTTTAGTACAAAACATCGACGTGAAAGATATCCGTGTGAATGCCCTTGAGGCCTTCGTGATTCCCAACTCACAGACCATCGTACGCGGCGATAAGTTCTCTGCCCATATCGTGATGGCAGCCGTTGATACCACTCAGGTGCCCGACATCTATATCGGCAACCAGAAGGTGACGCTCCACGACAACCTCTATGAGCGTATCTGCGGTAGCACGGGTGAGTTCACACTGGCTGGCTATATGGAGACCTTCAACGGTAACGGCGAGAAGATCCGCCGTGACTTCAGTCAGAAATATACGGTGGTGGATCCCAGTGCAACGGTTTCTGCCGACCTGATGAATATGCTCTATGCCGGTTATAACAACCCCATCAGTGTCAGTGTGCCTGGCGTGCCACTGAACAAGGTGCAGGCCTCGATGACCAATGGAACGCTGCAGCAGACAGGTCCCGGCAAGTATATTGCCCGTCCCGCCAAGATCGGACAGGACGCTACGATTACCGTTACCTCCACCAACACGGGGCGTCCCCAGCAGATGGGACAGTTCACGTTCCGTGTCCGCAAATTGCCCGATCCTACGCCTTACATCCCCATCACGGATGAGCACGGCAACAGCGTGCGCTACAAGGGTGGTGGCTTGGCCAAGGCACAGTTGGCTGGTGCCAACGGCATCGGTGCAGCCATCGATGACGGCATCCTCGACATTGCCTTCCGGGTGCAGAGCTTCGAGACCGTCTTCTTCGACAACATGGGTAACGCCGTGCCGATGGTCAGCGAGGGGGCACAGTTCTCTGCCCGCCAGAAGGACACCTTCCGCAAGCTGGCCCGCAACCGTCGCTTCTACATCTCTCGTGTTACGGTTTCCGGTCCTGACGGCACTACCCGTACCCTCCAGAATCCGGTGGAAGTCATAGTGAAGTAAAAAATGAGAAGTGAATAGTGAAGAATTAAAACAATAACGATATGAGTTCAAAGAATATGATATTTGGCGAAGTGAAGAGATTGTGGATGTTGAGAGTACTGCTTGTACTTTTCACTTTTCACTTTTCACTTTTCACTTCTACCGCTCAGCCCAAGCAGCGCCGAGTGCAGCAACAGACGAAGGAGGCTCAGGCCAAGAAGAGCAGTCCGTCGTCGGCAATGACGCGTCGTGCGCAGATTTCGTTCCCCACAGCCCTCGACATCCCTGAGAATGTCGTATGGCGGCGTGACATCTACCGCGAAATCAACCTCGAGGACGATGCCAATGCCGGACTCTACTATCCCGTGGAGCCCCAGGGCAAGCAGGTGAACCTCTTCACTTATATCTTCAAGCTGGCGCAGAACGGCTACATCCCTATCTACGAGTATCCTACCGACGGCAGCGATGTCTTCGAGGAAAGTTCAAAGATCGAGATGAAGACCATGCTCGACAACTACCAGATATTCTATGAGGAGCAGAACGGCAAGCTGAAGGTGGACAACAGCGATATCCCCTCGGCTGAGGTGAAGAAATACTATCTGAAGGAGAGTGCTTATTACGACCAGGCCAATTCCTCCTTCCATATCAAGGTGCTGGCCCTTTGTCCCGTGATGATGCGCGAGGATGACTTCAGTTCCGGCGACGGCACGCCTTATCCGCTCTTCTGGGTGAAGTATAGCGACCTGGAGCCTTTCCTGAACCGTCAGACGGTGATGACCTCCAGCGTCAACAATGCCGCCACGATGTCGATGGACGACTTCTTCACGATGAACAAGTATAGTGGTAAGATCTATAAGACCACCAATATGCTGGGTAAGACGCTGGCACAGATCTGTGACGGCGATACCGCCAAGCTCTCTGCCGAGCAGAAACGCATCGAGGCTGAACTGGAGGCCTTCCGCAAGGGTATCTTCGGCGATCCTGAGCGTAAGGACTCTCTCGACAGCATCGCCAATGCCAATCCTTCTAACGTGAAGGCTGCCAAGAAGGCGAAGGCCAAGACTGAGAAGAAGAACAACAGCCGTCGTACCAAGGTGAGCGGAACAAAGTCCTCATCTTCTGGTTCCTCATCATCTGGCAGCGGCTCCGCCCGCGTCAGTGTGCGCCGCCAGCGCCACTAAGTAGCGAAAAGTTAAAAAACGTTTGGCGGGAGTAAATTCTTCACTCTTCACTCTTCACTCTTCATATCTTTTGATTATCTTTGCAGCGTCAAACTAAATTTCAAATGATTATGAAGAGAATTCTTACTTTAGTTTTGTTGCTGTCGGCCATGACGATGGGCGCACAGGCACAGGGTGTGAAGTTCGGTGTGAAGGGTGGTCTTGACATCGTAAACATGAGCTTCGATGAGAAGGTCTTCGACACGTCCAACAAGATGGGCTGGTTCATCGGCCCGTCAGTGAAGGTGGCACTTCCCATTGCTGGCTTAGGTGTCGATATCTCAGCCTTCTACGATCAGAAGAAGTCAGAGATCAACAATGAGACCATCACCATGAAGAACATTCTCGTACCCGTAAATGCCCGCTTCAGCTTTGGCGTAGGTAGCCAGGCAAGCATCTATCTGGCAGCTGGTCCGCAGGTCAGCTTCAACGTGGGTGATGATGAGTTCACATGGGACGAGAACAACGTTAAAAATACCTTCCAGCTGAAGAAGTCGGCGTTCAGCATCAACCTCGGTGCTGGTGTCACTATCATGGATCACCTGGAGATAGGCTTTGCCTACAACCTCGGTTTGGGTAGCACGGCTGATGTCACGTTCAAACAAGCCACTCAAGATATTAAGGACGACACAGCTCCCAAGTCCTGGCAGATCTCCGCTGCTTATTACTTCTAAGCAGGTAGAGTGTTTGCCGATGTCATCCTCCCTTTGCCGTTAGACGGCCTCTTCACCTATACTGTTCCGCCATCATTGGAACGGCAGGTGAAAACGGGAGTCCGTGTGCTCGTTCCCTTTGGGCGCAACAAAACCTACGTTGGCATTGTCTCAAAGATAATGAGTAATGAGGAACCCCTCATTACTCATTACTCATTAGACAAAATCAAGCCCGTTCTGCAGGTGCTTGATGCTGAGCCCATCCTCCTCGACAGCCAGCTGCGCCTCTGGCAGTGGATGGCAGACTACTATATGTCACCCATCGGTGAGGTCTATAAGGCAGCGCTTCCCTCAGGCCTGAAGGCAGAGGACGGCTATCGTCCCAAGACGGAGCTCTGCATCCGTCTTACGCCCCAGTTCCGGCAGGAACAGGCTTTGCACATCGCCATCGATATGCTCCAGCGCGCACCCAAACAGCAATCGGCTTTTATCGACTACCTCGCCCTTACTGATTATTCCCCTTCTTCACCGTCTGTCAACGACCTGACTCGCGACGAGCTGTTGAATCAGGGCCACTCCCTTCCCACCATTACCGCCCTTGTCAAGCGTGGTCTTCTTGAGACTTACGAACGTGAGGTGGGACGTCTGAATCTGGGGGGCGAGCCCCATTTCGAGTATATCAAGGCCCTCAGTCCAGGACAGCAGGATGCCTATAATCAGATACAGTTCTCTTTCCTCCGGAAAAATGTCACACTGCTCCACGGCGTCACCTCCAGTGGTAAGACCGAGATCTATATCCATCTGATCCGTCAGGCCATCGAACGCCAGCAGCAAGTGCTTTATCTGTTGCCGGAGATTGCGCTGACTGTGCAGATGATGGATCGTCTGCAGCGCGTCTTCGGCCGTCGCCTGGGCATTTACCACTCCAAGTATTCCGATGCCGAGCGTGTCGAGATATGGCAGAAGCAGCTCTCCAAGAATCCCTATGATGTCATTCTTGGTGCCCGCAGTGCCGTGTTGCTGCCTTTCCAGCGTTTAGGGCTGGTCATTGTCGATGAGGAGCACGAGACCTCCTATAAGCAGCAAGACCCAGCACCCCGTTATCACGCCCGTTCCGTAGCCATTATGCTGGCCCGGATGCTGGGCGCCAAGGTGCTACTTGGCACAGCCACGCCCTCTGCCGAAACCTACCATAATGCCAAGACCGGCAAGTACGGCCTTGTCGAACTTTTTCAGCGTTACAAGGGCATAGAATTACCTGAGATTCAGGTGGTCGATATTAGCGACTTGCAGCATCGTAAGATGATGAACGGTCCCTTCTCGCCCCTCTTGTTGAACAAGGTGCGCGAGGCACTTCAGCGTGGTGAGCAGGCCATCCTATTCCAGAACCGCCGCGGCTATGCCCCGATGATCGAGTGCAAGCAGTGCGGATGGGTGCCCCACTGTCAGCATTGCGATGTATCGCTTACGCTCCATCGCAACCTCAATATGCTCACCTGCCACTATTGTGGCTATACCTACCAGATACCGACCACGTGTCCCAATTGTGACTGCACTCAGTTGCAGACCCGTGGCTATGGTACAGAGAAGATTGAGGCCGAGGTGCGCGACATCTTCCCCGAGGCCCGCATCGCCCGGATGGACCTCGATACCACCCGCAGCCGTCAGGCCTATGAGCGTATCATCAGCGATTTTTCCGCAGGGCGCACCAACCTCCTCATCGGCACACAGATGATCTCCAAGGGTCTCGACTTCGACAAGGTCAGTGTCGTTGGTATCCTCAATGCCGACACGATGCTCAACCAGCCCGACTTCCGGGCCTATGAGCATGCCTTTATGATGATGTCGCAGGTCAGTGGCCGTGCCGGCCGCAAGGGGCGTCGTGGACTTGTCATCCTTCAGACACGCATCCCTGGTCATCCCGTTATCCGTCAGGTGGTGTGCAACGACTATGCTGCTTTCTTCCAGTCGCTGATGGGGGAGCGCCTCCAGTTCCATTATCCGCCTTTCTACCGTCTTGTCTATGTCTATCTGAAACACCGTCAGAATGCCCTTGTAGAGTCTGCAGCAGCAGAGTTGGGCAGCCGTCTTCGACAGTGGTTCTCCAACCGTGTCCTCGGTCCCGACAAGCCCGCTGTCGCCAAGGTCAAGTCACTGGCCATCCGTAAGCTCGTCCTTAAGTTCGAGCCTGGTCTCAATATGGCTGAGGTGCGCAAATACTTAGCGCTCGCCCAGCAGCAGATGCTACAGGACAAGCGCTATAATTCCCTTCAGATCTATTACGACATTGATCCGCTGTAACTCTTACAAGGTTACTTCGCAGCCGATGCCGAGGACGCGGTTAGTGCGGGTGAAGGAGTCGCTGATGAGCGGCTCGGTGGAGGTCACGCGGTCGTAGTTCTCGTAATTGGTCTGGAAATAGCCGGCCTTGAGCGTGATGGCATCGGAGGCCTTGTAGTTGAAGCCGAAGCCGAGGCTGTAGCTGTTGACCACGAACGACATATCGTTCATATACTCATCGGTCAACTGGTAACGGGTGAACTGTATGCCGCCGCTGATGGTCAGACGGTCGGTGATGTCCCATTCCACACCGCCGAGGTACTCGTTGGTGCCGCCGTCGAGCAGATCCTGGGTGTTGTTGTACCATTTCACGTTCTTGTCGTAGAAGTGGTGGTAGCCGAGGTTGAGGCGAACGTCGTCGGTGATATTCCACATGGCGCCGAGGGCGAGTTGGGCAGGAGAGTCCTCATCGATCTTCTCACCGTCGCGGAACTTGTTGACGGCAGGTATCTCACTGGCCTTGTTGACCGTCGACTCGTTGTGCATCTGGATCTGTGTCTTGAACTCATACTTGGCGGCGAGGTTAAACGCACCGAAACGCCAGTCGATGCCGATGATGGGGGCCACACCCACGCTCCACTGGTTGCAGAGCAGGTTGACACCCTCGGAATACTTCTGCAACTGGTTGAGGCTGGCACTGGTGTTCTCTAATGTGGCGACAGAGCCCTCGAGTTGGGTCTTCATGGCGCTAAGTTGCTGGTATTCGGGCAGGGCAGTGGCTCCGGCAGCCTCGTACTGGGCCATACCGGCGTTGACCTGCTCCAGACCTCTGCTGACGGTGCTGATGCCACCGTCGACCATGGCTGTGGCTGACTGCAGGAAACTGCCGAACTCCTGATAACCGGCAGCGGTCTTGACCATGATATTGCTGATCTTGGCCTTGTAGGTGGCAGTGCCGTAGAGCACACGCAGACCACCGTAAACAGAGAGGTCGGGCGTGATCTTATAGGCTGTACCGAGTTGGAAGCCGAAATAATACTGGCGCCCCTGCATGTAGCCGTCCATGTCATATCCGCTGACACCTGGTGCCTGCTGGCCTAAGGCCGTGGCTATCTTGTCGAGGCCACGGAGCTGGTTGGCGATACCGCCAACGACACCCTCAAAGGAACCGAGACCGTCGGCGAACTCACAACTGCCACCACCGCCGGGCACGGAGAAATTGAACTGGATGCTCCAGTTTCCTTTATTATAGGCACCTTGCAGGGAGGGAATGAAGGGGGCGTCGGCCACACCCTCGAAGGCCTTGGTGGACTGTCCTTGGTTCTTACGCCCCAGGGCGAAGACGGGATTGGTGCTGGTGATGGTACGCGTCTGATGGGCGTACTGCCAGTTGAAACCGAGATGCAGACCCTCGGGGAGGAAGGCCACACCTGCAGGGTTGCTGTAGACACCGTCGAGGCCGATGGCGGCATCGCGGGCGGGATTGCGGAGGAAATCGATACTCTGGTTCGTGTTGGTTAAGATGCCACCTGCCGTGGCGGTTGTTGCTGTAGCCAGCATCACGCCGGCCATCATTGCTTTCATTTTGTTCATAATCCTAAAAACATCTTAAAAATTCGGCTGCAAAGGTATGGTTAATGTTTGAAACGAGCGTGTTTGCGCACACAAAGTTAACGAAGATTAACAGAAATTGCACACAAACCTGCACAAATGTGCAATTTTGTGCAGAACTTTTCTCTTTTCACTTCTCACTTTTCACTTCTCTCTTCTCACTTCTTCAGGTCCGGGTAGCTGATGCGGGTGTGGTAGATGGTCTTCAGCTTCTCGATCAGGACCGTCTTGGCGTAGGCGATGTCGCGGAAGGTGATGGGACACTCCTTGAAATAGCCCTCCGACACCTGGGCGTCGATAAGACGGTTTACCAGCTCACGAATGCTCTTCTCTGTATAGTCGGGCAGTGAGCGCGAAGCAGCCTCCACGGTGTCGGCCATCATCAGGATAGCCTGTTCCTTGGTGAAGGGATTCGGACCGGGATAGGTGAACAGCAGTTCGTCGATGGGCTCATCGGGGAAGGCATTCTTCTGCTGGATGTAGAAGTACTTGGCCTTGCCCTGTCCGTGGTGGGTGGTGATGAACTCCTTGATGACGCCGGGCAGATTATATTTGTCTGCCAGTTTGAGGCCATCCGTCACGTGGCCGATGATGGTCTGTGCGCTGTCTATGTAGGTCTTGTTCTCATGAGGGTTGACACCCGTCTGGTTCTCCGTAAAGAAGATAGGGTTCAAGATTTTACCGATGTCATGGTAGAGGGCACCCGTCCGTACGAGTTGGCTCTTGGCACCGATCTTGTTGGCGATTTCTGCAGCGAGGTTACCCACCTGGATAGAGTGCTGGAAGGTGCCTGGTGCCACCTCGCTCATCCGCCGGAGCAGTTCCTTGTTCATGTCGGAGAGCTCGATGAGCGTGATATTCGACGTGAAGCCGAACGCTTTCTCGATGAGGTAGAGCAGGGGGTAGGAGCAGAACAGCAGAAGACCGTTGATGACCAGGAAGTTGAAGTCGCTGTAGTTGATGTTTGTCACATTGTCGTTGCGGATCCAGTCGAGTGAGATATTGGTAAGTGAGGCGGCGGCAGTGACGAGTACGGCCGTCCAGAACAGTTGGGAGCGGCTCGACAGCTCACGCAGCGAGAATATGGCCGTGATGCCGGCCACCATCTCGACGGCGATGAACTCCAACGGGTGGTGCAGGACACAGGCACACATCAGAATCATAATGGTGTGGGTCATGAAGGCAGTACGCGAGTCCATGAACACACGGATGAAAATGGGCACCATCGCGAAGGGGATGATGTAGACGTGGAGGATGTTATGGCTGACGAGCATCGACGACAGGACGGTGAAGAATATGATCAGCGCATAGAGCATTGCGATGGAGCGCAGTTTCTCGAAATAGTCCTTGCGGAACATCGACAGGAAAACGGTTAAGCAGATGACGAGAATGGAGATGTAGAGAATCTGCCCCATGATGGTGACACTGATCTGCTGGTCGTTCTTTTCGCGGCGGTCCAGCTCTTTCTGGTAGGACTGCAGGATATTGTAGGTCTTGCCATCGACGATGTCGCCACGGTCGATAATTTTCTGTCCGCGCTGTACGATGCCACTGGCCAGTGGAATGCTGTTGGTGAGATCGCTCAGGCTGGCCTCGCTACGCTCACGGTCGTAGATGAGGTTGGGCGCGATGTAGTCGTTGAGGTTACACTTCTGCAGAATGTCACGATGGGCGTTCAGGCTGGAGTCGCGGAACAGCTCTTCATAGGCGGAGATAGTGGAGTAGATCTTGTTGATCTGTACGCTGATGGCCGACTTGCCGCTGACCACCCGCACCATCCGCGTGGTGTCCTTGTTGACCATCGCGTAGTCGGAGGAGCTCATGATGCCCTCCTGATAAAAGTGGCGCAGTCTGGACGAGACCCGGCTGATAATGGCATCGGGCAGACCGGGGATGCCCTGGTCGTAGTCCTTGTCGAACTGCTTCATCTGCCTGCCCTCAACCTCCTTGTTCAGATTAAAATAGGGCTCATACTGCTTCAGCAGACTGTCACGCTCAGCCTTCACGGCCTCGTCGCTCTTATAGACGGGGAAATCGAAGGGAGCCCTGACATCCTCATAGTCCCAGGGCTTGCCTTTCTCCATCTTGAACTTGGAGTGACTGTCACGGGGCAGCGACCAGACGATGATGATGACGGTTCCTATGATAAGTCCGACACGGATGAGGAAATCGTGCCAGGTGATGTCTGTTTTGAAGTTGAAATTAACCATAATATCACTTATTTGGTGCAAAGATAGTAAATAATTGATAATTGATAATTGATAATTGATAATTTTTTTGTAATTTTGTGCCAAAATTGGAAAAAAGTATGTCAGAAAGAAGAGTTAGGGTGCGTTTTGCACCCAGTCCCACGGGGGCCTTACATATTGGCGGCGTGCGTACCGCCCTCTATAATTATCTGTTTGCCAAGCAGCACGGCGGCGACCTTGTGTTCCGTATTGAAGATACCGACTCGAACCGTTTCGTGCCAGGCGCTGAGGAGTATATCATCGAGTCGTTCAAGTGGCTCGGCATCCAGTTCGACGAGGGTGTCAGCTTCGGTGGCGACAAGGGTTCCTACCGTCAGAGTGAGCGTCGTGACATCTATAAGAAATATGTGAATCAGCTGTTGGAGGCCAACAAGGCCTATATCGCCTTCGACACTCCAGAGGAGCTGGAGGCCAAGCGCCAGGAGATCCAGAACTTCCAGTACGACTGCCACACCCGCAGCATGATGCGTAACTCGCTGACCCTGCCTAAGGAGGAAGTGGATCAACTGATTGCCGACGGTAAGCAGTATGTGGTGCGCTTTAAGATTGAAGGCGGCCAGGAAGTGTTGGTGAACGACCTCATCCGTGGTGAGGTACGCGTGAAGACTGACATCCTCGACGATAAGGTGCTCTACAAGAGTGCAGACCAGTTGCCGACCTATCACTTGGCGAATATCGTGGATGACCATCTGATGGAGATCTCCCACGTCATCCGTGGTGAGGAGTGGTTGCCTTCGGCACCGCTGCACGTGTTGCTCTACCAGGCTTTCGGCTGGGAGGACACGATGCCGCAGTTTGCCCATCTGCCGTTGTTGCTGAAGCCCGACGGCAAGGGAAAACTCTCGAAGCGTGATGGCGACCGGCTGGGATTCCCCGTGTTCCCACTGTTGTGGAAGGATCCGAAGACGGGTGAGACCTCACGCGGCTACCGCGAGGACGGCTATTTCCCTGAGGCCGTCATCAACTTCCTCGCCCTGCTGGGCTGGAATCCGGGTACGGAACAGGAGATTTTCTCGTTGGAGGAGCTGGTGCCGTTGTTTGATATCAGCAAGTGTTCGAAGGCTGGCGCGAAGTTCGCCTTTGAGAAGGCCATCTGGTTTAACCATGAGTATATCCTGAAGAAACCGGCAGAGGAGATTGCCGCTCTCTTCGAACCCATCGTCAAGGAACATTGTCCGCAGGAGACCTCTGAGCGTATCCTGCAGGTGACGGCGATGATGAAGGACCGCGTCAGCTTCGTCAAGGAACTGTGGCCGCTGTGCTCCTTCTTCTTCGAGGCTCCTACGGAATATGATGAGAAGACCGCCAAGAAGCGCTGGAAGGAAGACTCCGCACAGGTGCTGACGGAACTCATCGGTGTTTTGGAGGACATTGATGATTTCTCGTTGGAGAATCAGGAACAGATCGTTCATGCCTGGGTGGAGCAGAAGGAATATAAGCTCGGCAACGTGATGAACGCCTGGCGCTTAGCACTGGTCGGCGAGGGCAAGGGACCGGGCATGTTCGACATCTCTGCCTTCCTTGGCAAGGAAGAGACCATCCGTAGGACGAAACGCGCTATTGAGGTTCTGGGCTGATGATATATAACCTTATTATATATTTATATCTTTTGGGTGTGGCGATCTACAGTCGCTTCAACGACAAGGTGCGCAAGATGTGGCGCGGTGAGCGTGAAGCTGTCCGCATCCTGAAAGAAAAGGTTGATCCCAATGCCCGGTACGTATGGTTCCATGCCGCCTCGTTAGGTGAGTTTGAGCAGGGGCGTCCGCTCATGGAGCGTCTGCGTAAGGACTATCCTGAATATAAGATCCTATTGACCTTCTTCTCTCCCTCGGGCTATGAGGTGCGGAAGAACTATGAAGGGGCTGACATCATCACGTATCTGCCGTTGGACACCATCACCAACGCGCGGCGATTCCTGAGGGCCGTGCATCCCGTGATGGCGTTCTTCATCAAGTATGAGTTCTGGTATAACTATCTGCATATCCTGAAGCATCGCAACGTACCCGTCTATAGCGTGTCGAGCATCTTCCGTCCGGACCAGGTGTTTTTTAAGTGGTATGGCCGCCAGTACGGACGTGTGCTGAACTGCTTCACGCACTTCTTTGTGCAGAACGAACTCAGTAAGGAGTTGTTGGCTAAGATTGGCATCACTAACACAACTGTGGTGGGTGATACCCGTTTCGACCGTGTGCTTCAGATTAAGGATGCCGCCAAGCAACTGCCTATTGTCGAGGCATTCACACACGACGCAAAGGTGTTTGTGGCTGGCAGTAGCTGGCCGCCCGACGAGGAAATATTCATCAAGTATTTCAATGAACATAAGGACTGGAAGCTGATCATCGCGCCGCATGTCATCGGCGAGGATCATCTGCAACAGATAGAGAAATTGTTGGAGGGTCGCAAGGTCATCCGCTATACGGAAGCAGAAAAACAGTTCAAAGTTTCTGACGTTCTCATCATCGACTGCTTCGGGCTGCTCTCCAGCATCTACCACTATGGTGATGTGGCGTATGTCGGCGGCGGCTTCGGCGTGGGCATCCACAATCTGTTGGAGGCTGCCGTCTGGGATGTGCCTGTGTTCTTCGGCCCCAACAACAAGAAGTTCCAGGAGGCTCAGGGACTGAAGACGAACGGTGGCTTTGAGATTCACAACTACGATGAGTTTGCGGCTCAGATGGAGCGCTTCGCTGCTGATGCCGCATATCTTCAGGCGGAGGGCGAAAAGGCCGGCCAATTCGTCAAAGGCCTTTCCGGTGCCACCGACAAAATCTTTTCTGACATTATTCTATGACATGTAGGCGTCTGACTCCATGGTAGTCAACGGTCTGCTGCTTTTCCAGATAACGTATAATCATATCCGTGGTCTGAATATTCAGGATATGTTCTGAACCTTCCGGTATTTCACTTGTGGCAGGCACATAGCTGTTGGTGGCGACGCGGTATTTCTTCTTCATATTGAGCTTCTTGCCGTCGAGTGTCAATAGCCTGACGCTCTTGATCTTTTTCTTATTGGGACCCTTCTTGTCGAGTGTCACCTCACACTGCATACCGCCAACAAAGGGGAAACTCTGGAAGGAGTCATGGCAGTAGCTGAGCATCATCCGCAGCAATTCGTCGCCCGTCAGTGTTAGCACGTCGGCATGGTTGTCGAAGGGATCCATCTCCAAGACATCGCCTACAGTGATGTCGCCTGCGGGGTGGGAGTCGATACGCACACCGCCTGGATTCACCACCGAGATGTCAGCATGGGTCTCAGCCATAAAGGCGTCGCATATCATACAGCCCAGTTCCTCTCTCACCTCGAAAGGGGTGTCGGCGATGGCCAATACCTTGCGCAGGGTGGGGTTGTCGTTGTAGAAACGGATCATCTCTTCCACCATTTTTATTTCTTTGGGGTAGGTCATCGGGTCAATGTACTCTGCTTTCTTGTCAACGATCTTGCCGTCTTCCAAGGTAAGTGTGATGTAGGTGACGCGATGCAATTTGTTCTTGTTCTGCGTGATGAGGGTGCCATTCACCACCTCGTCGCCCTTCAGTTGCGTATGGGTATGTCCGCCGATGATAAGGTCGAGCCAGGGGAAGGTCTTGGCAATCTCTATATCGTCAGGATAGCCGAGATGTGAGAGCAGGATGGTGACATCGCACTGTTGGCTGAGCCATTCATATTGTGGGAGGACATCCATAGCGGGTTTGAAGCTGATGCCTCTCAGATTGTCTGGATGAGTGCTGGGGTAGCCTCGTGGACTCAGCTGGGTAGCACCGATGACACCCACCTTCAGCCCTTCCACGTCGAAGATCTGGTAGGGAACGAAACGCATGCCCAGAGAGTCATCAGGAAAGACATTGGCGCAGATATATCTGAAGTTGGAGAGTCCTATTAAGCGCTTCAGCGAGTGAGCGTCGAACTCGTGGTTGCCTACGGTAGAGCCGTTGAAGCCCATCTGGTTCATCAGGGCTACCATCGGGTAGCCGGGGAGAATGTATTTGTCGTTGATGGGATTACCGGTGCGGTTGTCGCCGGCTGAGAAGATCAGCAGTGAGGGATCAGCGGTACGCAGGCTGTCGGCGAGTGCTGACAGTTTGGGGAATACGTCGAGCTCGGCGTGCATATCGTTCACGGCCAGGATGTGAATTTCCCGTTTCTCTGCATAGGATATTGTGGCCAGTAGGAGTACCAGCCACAGGAGTATTGTCTTTTTCTTCATCCGATATTACGCTAAAAGTTATTAATCCGCGTGCAAAATTACACAAAAAATATGAATTACCGATGGTTAATGGTCAATTATTTGTACCTTTACCGTCTCAAATAGTACAAAAAGGTAACAAAGTGATACATTGAACAAGATGTGGATGATGATATTCTTGGTACTGCCCTTGCTGGCAGTCGTCTATTTAGGCTGGCATATCTGGATGATCCTGCCCGTGTCGTGGATATGGAAGACGGTGGTCATCGTGGTGGGCTTGCTCTGCTTCTCGATGCTCTTCCTTAGCGTGGCCCGCAGGTTCGATAGCCTGCCGCTGCCGCTGGCACAGGTCTGCTACGAGGTGGGTACCTCGTCACTCTTCATCATGCTCTATTTGGTGATGCTCTTCCTGGTGCTTGACCTTAGCAGGCTGGTGCATCTGGTGCCGAAGACGCTGCTCGTCGACAACTGGCAGTCGGCACTGGCTATCTTCATCCTGATCTTCGGCATTTTCCTTTATGGCAACCTCCATTATTATAATAAGGTACGCGTACCGTTGGAACTGACGACGACGAAGCCGCTGCCGAAAGCCTACAAGGTGGTGATGGCCAGCGACCTGCATCTGGGCTATCATAACCCCCGCAAGGAACTGGCGCGCTGGGTGGATATGATCAATGCCGAGCATCCCGATTTCATCCTGATAGCCGGCGACATCATCGACGGCAGCATGCGCCCATTGATGGAGGAACGGATGGCGGAGGAGTTCCGACGGCTGAAGGCTCCGGTCTATGCCTGTCTGGGCAACCATGAGTATTTCAGCGGCGCACCGGAGGCTCGGCAATTTTATGAGGATGCCGGCATCCGTCTGCTCATCGATGAGGCCGCCGTCATCGACAGTGCCATCGTCATCATCGGGCGTGATGACCGTATGAACCGTCGCCGCAAGCCCCTCAAAGACCTCGTGGCGTCAGCCAACGGTCAATTATTCACGATACTCCTCGACCACCAGCCTTACGACTTGGACCGTACAGAGGCCGCCGGCATCGACTTCCAGCTGAGCGGACATACCCATCGCGGACAGGTGTGGCCCATCTCCTGGATCACTGACCGTGTCTATGAGTGTTCGTGGGGTAGTCACCAGCGCGGCAATACCCGTTATTATGTCACGTCAGGTATTGGCATCTGGGGTGGCAAGTTCCGCATCGGCAGCCAGTCGGAGTACGTGGTGGCGACGGTGCTGCCAGATCTCCACTGAATTCACAATATTTTGCCAGAGGATATAACAGCCTGGGCCTACTGACGACAGTGGGTTCAGGTATGTGGATGAGAGCCAGATGGCAAAGGCGGTGTTTTTCTGTCCGAGGGCTTGGCCCGACTCTTGTGGGTGGTTGAAGTAATGGCCGATGAACCGGCCTACGGCAAACTGCACCACGCACATCAGCAGGCCGAGGACGGCAATGGCGAGGAGCAAGGTGACGGTGGTATTGGCATTTACGATGTTCTTCACCGTCGTTCCCGTGACAATCATCAGCGAACAGGCCCAGAGGTAATAGCTCAGGTCTTTGATGGATATGATTTTCTGGTGCAGGCGGTGCATGTAGTGTTTGACGACATACGCTAACAGCATCGGTACGATCAGCACGATGAACACCTCGTTGAGTATCTTGATGAAGTCTGCCCAGAAGGTGATGTCGGCACTCTTCTCAATCATCGGAAAACAGACAGGCACCAGCAGGGCGGTGATGAAGTTGGAGATGAAGGTGAAGGTGGTCATCTGCTCTAAGGAACCACCGAGCTTTTGGGTCACGACAGCAGCTGCCGTAGCGCAGGGGCAGATGACACACATCAGGATGGCCTCCAGCAGGATGAGACTGTCGCCAGTCATGTGGAAGCCCAGCATGAGTCCCATCAGCGCACCGATGAAGACCACCTGGAACAGTCCTGTCCAGAAGTGCCATGCCACAGGGCGCATCTTGTGGAAATCGACCTTGCAGAAGGTGACAAAGAGTACCAGGAACATGAACAGCGGCAGGATGGTCTCGAAGACGGGCGCAAAGAAACGCGCCGCTTCATCTAACGACGGTGTAAGGCCGAAGATGAGATAGGCCACCGCTCCGATGCCCATCGCCACCGGCAATGTCCAGTCCTTGATGAATTTTATGATGTAATCATCACTCCTCATTCAGATAGAACTTGGAGTAAGCGACGTAGTGCTCGGCATTATCTGTCTGCCCTGGGCGAACGGGCTTCAGGTACTTGGCAGGCACGCCCCCCCATATCTCTCCTGCGGGAATTTTGGTATTCTGCAGCACCAGGGCACCTGCTGCCACGATGGAGCCTTCGCCCACCTCGCAGCCGTCAAGCAGGGTGGACCCCATACCGATAAGCGCGTGGTCATGGATGGTGCAGGCATGGACAGTCACGTTGTGGCCGATGGTCACATACGAGCCGATATGCGTAGGGCCCGTATCAAAGGTAACATGCACACAGCTGCCGTCCTGGATGTTGGTACAGTTGCCGATGGTGATGGGAGCAACATCGCCTCTGACGACGGCATTGAACCATACGGAGCACTCATCGCCCATCGTCACATCGCCCACAATCGTGGCGTTCTCGCTAAAATAGCAGTCTCGCCCCCACTTGGGAGACAGACCTCTATAAGACTTAATTAATGCCATTTGTCGCTTTTGTTTATAGTTTAAAGTTTATAGTTTATAGTTGATTACTTCTATAGGCAGGTTGAAGGGCTTGCCTGGTAATCATCTATAAACTATAAACTCTAAACAATCAACTACTCTAAATTACAGGTTTGGATTAATCTTGCTCCACTCAGAGATGGGCGGAACGATGTTCAGTGTCACCAGCTCGTCACGCATCTTGCAGAGGTGCTCGTAGCTCTGGTCGAGCTTGGCATTCTCCTCGGCAGTACCCTGGGGAACCTCGAACTTAGCACCCTCGGCCGTCATGGTGGTCTTCATGGCCATCATGATGTGGTCGTACTTGTCGGTCTTCACGTAGGTTCCAACGGGGAAGCGGAAGGGCTCACCGCCCATGGCTGCACGGATCATCTCAACAGAGAGATAGGCAGGGCTCTGGAACGAGCTGCGTCCACGGAGTTCGATGATCTTGGCACCACCCTTGGTGACATCGACCTTCATCTGCTCCCACTCCTCGGCGGGGAACTCGGCGGTGCCGATGATGTCGGTCAGCTTGCGGCCTGCAATCTCCACGTGGCTGCCGAAGACGGCCATCTGCTCACCGTGGCCACCGTAGGTAGCGCAACCAGTGATCTGGTTCTGCATCACACCGAACTTCTTGGCCAGTGCGCTCTGCAGACGGGTGGTGTCGAGGCCGGCGAGGGTTGTCACCTGTCCAGGCTTCAGACCAGAGTACAGCAATGTCACCAGACCAGTGAGGTCAGCGGGGTTGAAGATGATCACCACGTGCTTCACGTCGGGGCAGAACTTCTTGATGTTCTGGCCGAGTTCCTCAGCAATCTTACAGTTGCCGGCGAGCAGATCCTCACGGGTCATGCCAGCCTTACGGGGAGCACCACCTGAAGAGATGATGTACTTAGCATTCTTGAAAGCCTCTTCGGCATCGGTGGTAGCCACGATGTTCACATCGTCGAAGCCACTCTGGCGCATCTCCTCTGCCACGCCTTCGGGAGAGAACACGTCGTAAAGACAGATTTCACTTGTCAGACCCATCATCAGGGCGGTCTGAGCCATGTTTGAGCCAATCATGCCGGCTGCGCCGACGATGGTCAATTTCTCATTCGTTAATGTTGCCATAATACTTATGCTTAAATTATTTATCAAAAGTGCTGCAAAGATACGAAAAAACCTGTAACTTTACTTATATTTTGTATTAATCTTAGTTAATCTGATGATTTTGTGGCTGAATCTTCGTACCTTTGTCAACTCGAAATGGCAAAACTATTAGTACGAAAGATATGAAGCAATGGATGGTTGTTGTGGCAGGGGTGTTATCGTTAGTCGCATGCCAGGATGTTCAGCAGAAGGTGACGGGTTCTGATCTCCCTTCTGACGAGGTGCTTGAAATACCGGAATGCGTGGTAACGTCTGTGCCCGACTCTCTGGGCTATGACAAGTTCTACACGAAGTATGTCGATGTGAACGGCATCCCGCTCATCTCTTCCTGGCGTGTTCCAGATTCTGCCTTCGTAGCGGCCCATCGTACGCTTTATGCCATGACCTCGATGCTGTCGAAAGCCGTGCTCGACTCGATGGTCGGAAGGGGTACTCGCGTGGCTATCATGGCACGCTATGAGGGAACCACCGACATCCCGGAGCACCGTTATCTGGTGAACGACACGGCCCTGAACTGGGACCTGCGGGCCAGAGGACTGGGCGGCGATCTGGAACTGCCGCTGACCAGCTGTGCTGAAGAAAACGTGCTGGCCTATCAGATTGACAAGTACCATGCCGAGGATATCCTCATCCACGAATTCGCCCACAGCATCCACCTCATCGGACTGATGCTGGCCGTGCCCGATTTCGACAGCCGGCTGAAGCAATGCTTTGAGAACGCCAAGGCCAAGGGCATCCTCAACGGCACCTACCGCATCACCGACAAGGAAGAATATTTTGCCGAGGCCGTGCAGGACTGGTTCAACGTGAATGCCGAGATGCCGCATGCCGACGGCAAGCACAATTGGTGCAACACCCGCGAGGAGCTGCAGGAGTTTGATCCCGACCTCTACAACCTGCTCTCAGAGTACTTCCCCGGCACCTCACTACAAATCAGCAAGCATAAGAAAGTAAACGAATATGGGAAATATTAGTAAGGAAACATACATCCGCCGCAGGGCGAAACTGAAGAAGGACATGGGCAGCGGACTGCTACTCTTCTTAGGCAACGATGAGGTGGGCATGAACTATGCCGACAATACCTATCGTTTCCGTCAGGACTCCACCTTCCTCTATTTCTTCGGCCTCGACTATGCCGGGCTGGCTGCCATCATCGACGTTGACACCGACACTGAGATCGTATTCGGCAATGAGCTGACCATCGACGACATCGTATGGACGGGTATCCAGCCGACACTCAGCGAAAAGGCATCGGTTGTGGGCGTATCGAAGACGATGGCTTTGAGTGAACTGAAAAGCTATATCGACAAGGCCCGCAGCAAGGGCCAGACGGTACACTTCCTGCCACCCTACAGAGGCGACCACCGCGTGTGGCTGTGGGAACTGCTCGGCGTAGAGCCGAAGGCACAGGCCGACAGGGCATCAGTCCCCTTTATCAAGGCCATTGTGGCCCAGCGCAACTACAAGGACGAAGAGGAAATCCGCTCTATCGAGGAGTCGGTGGATCTGAGTACAGAGATGCACCTGGCCGCCTACCGCACGGTGCGCCCCGGCATCCACGAGTCACAGGTAGCCGCTGTCGTCGAGGAGGTGGCCTGCCGCCACGGCAATGCCCTGGCCTTCCCCACCATCGCCACAGTACAAGGACAGGTGCTGCATAACCACGGATTCATCCATACGTTGAAGGAGGGTGACATCTTCCTGCTCGATGCAGGAGCAGAGACAGGGCTGCACTATGCTGGTGACCTGTCATCGTCGATGCCCGTCGGCGAACGTTTCACAGAGCGACAGGCTGAGGTTTACAACATCCATTTGGAGAGCTTCTATGCCGCCGTCGACAAGCTGAAGCCTGGCGTGCCCTTCCGTGAAGCCCATATCGCCGCCGCTACGAAGATAGCGGAGGGCATGAAACGGCTCGGCCTGATGAAGGGCGACCCTGCCGAGGCTGCGGAAACTGGCGCCTATGCCATGTTCTTCCCCTGCGGACTGGGCCACATGGTAGGTCTCGACGTTCACAACATGGAGAACCTCGGTGAACAATATGTGGGCTATGCCGAAGGACAGGTGAAAAGCAAGCAGTTCGGCTTCAAGTCGCTGCGTCTGGCCCGTCCGCTGGAGCCGGGCTTTGTGTTCACTGTTGAGCCTGGCATCTACTTCATCCCTGAACTGATGGACAAGTGGCGGGCAGAGCACCTGTTTGAGGACTTCATCTGCTACGAAAAGCTCGACGCCTGGCGCGACTTCACTGGTCTGCGCAACGAGTTGAACTACGTGATGACACCCACTGGCGCCCGACTCTTAGGCACCATCAAGAAACCAATGAGTATCGAAGAAGTCTACGAAGCAAAGAAGATATGAACTATAACATCAAACACCCGGAAAACAATGACGGCATGAACGACCGCATCCGTCGCTTACGCCAGCAGAACTTCGACACGCCGACGACGCTGAGCATCGAGCGGGCACTCATAGAGACCGAATTCTACAAAGCGAATTACGGCACGATGCCCATCGCCGTGCTCCGCGCCAGGAACTTCTACGAGATCTGTAAGAAGAAGACCATCTATATCGGCGAGGACGAACTGATCGTAGGTGAACGCGGGCCACTGCCGAAGGCTGTGCCCACATTCCCCGAGCTGACCTGCCACTCAGTGGAAGACCTGCACACGCTCGACACCCGTGAGCTGCAGAGCTATCACATCTCGCAGGAAGACATCGACACCTACGAGCGGGAGGTCATTCCCTACTGGAAGGGCAAGACGCAGCGTGAACGTATCTTCAACCATGTCAGCAAGGAGTGGGAGGAAGCCTATCATGCCGGTGTGTTTACCGAGTTTATGGAGCAGCGTGCCGCAGGCCATACGGCCATGGACGGCAAGATGTACCGTGAAGGGCTGCTCGACGTGAAGGCCCGCATCGAGAAGAAGATAGCCAGTCTCGACTATATCTACGACCCCGAGGCCACCGACAAGCAGCAGGAACTGGAGGCGATGGCCATCTCGTGCGATGCTGCCATCCTCTTCGCCGAGCGCCATGCGGAGTTGGCTGAGCAGATGGCAGATGAGTTAGAGGCCCACCCCCAGCCCCTCCCGGTGAGGGAGGGGAGAATTAAGGAGCTCCGGAAGATCGCCGACGTTTGCCGCTGGGTGCCCGCCCATGCGCCAAGAGACCTCTGGGAGGCCATTCAGATGTACTGGTTCGTACACCTCGGCACCGTCACGGAGCTGAACGGCTGGGACTCGATGAATCCCGGACACATCGATCAGCACCTCTGGCCCTTCTATCAGAAAGGCATCGCCGACGGCACACTGACACGCGACACAGCGAAGGAGCTGCTATCGTGCCTGTGGATTAAGTTCAACAACCAGCCTGCACCTCCAAAGGTGGGTGTGACGGCCTTAGAGTCGGGAACCTACAACGATTTCACGAATATCAACATTGGCGGCGTTGACCGTGAAGGAAAGAGTGCCACCAACGAGTTGTCATACCTCATCCTCGAAATACAGGAGGAACTGCACGAGCTGCAGCCTGGTCTCAGCATCCACATCGCGGAGAACACGCCCGACGAGTTCCTGTTAGAGGGCATCAAGGTCATCCGTCAGGGGTACGGCTACCCCTCGATCTTCAATCCTGATACATATATCAAGGAACTTGTGCGCGAGGGCAAGACACTGGAGGATGCCCGCGAAGGCGGGTGCTCGGGCTGTATCGAGGTGGGGGCATTCGGCAAGGAAGCCTATCTGCTGACGGGCTATCTGAACACGCCGAAGATCTTAGAGATAACGCTCAACAACGGCATCGACCCTGAGACGGGTAAACGCCTCGGGCTGGAAACGGGTGACCCACGCACGTTCAAGACCTTCGAAGAACTTTACGACGCCTGGCACCGGCAGATGATATACTTCGTGAATCTGAAACTCAGCGTCAACAACTACATCGAGCGCATGTTCTCGCTCTACGCCCCAGCCACCTTCCTCAGCCTCTATATCGACGACTGCATCGAGAAGGGCAAGGACTACTACAGCGGCGGTGCCCGGTACAATACGACCTACATCCAGTGTACGGGTCTCGGTACCATCACCGACTGCTTCACAGCCCTGAAGAAGCACGTCTTCGAAGACCACCGCTACACCATGGATCAAATCCTCGAAGCCTGTGCCACCAACTGGGGGCAACAAGAAGTGATGCGCCAATATATCCGTAACCATACCCCATTCTTCGGCAACGACGATGAATATGCCGACACGATTGCCGTACGCGTTTACGAGGATCTGGTGAAGGCCATCGAGGGACGTCCGAATACCCGTGGCGGCAAGACGCAGCTGAATATGCTCTCCACCACCTGTCACAACTACTTCGGGAGCGTCTGTGGTGCCACCCCCAACGGCCGCCTGGCCCACTTCGCCATCAGCGACGGCACTTCGCCTGCCCACGGCTCCGACTCTCACGGTCCTACGGCCGTCATCAAGTCGCTCGGCAAGCTGGACCAGACGAAGAGTGGCGGTACGCTGCTGAACGTACGTTTCGTGCCCGCCCTGCTAAAGCGTGAGGAAGACCAGAAGAAGCTCGCTTCACTGATCCGTACCTATTTCAAGTTCGGCGGCCATCATATCCAGTTCAACATCGTAGATACGGCGACACTCCACGATGCCCAGCAGCATCCTGATGAGTATCGCGACCTGCTCGTCCGTGTGGCAGGCTACTCTGACTACTTCAACGATATGACGGAGCAGCTGCAGAATGAGATTATCGCCCGTACGGAGAACGATGAGTTGTAATTGAGAATTGAGAATTGACAATTGGGTGCGCTGATTTTCGATATTAAAAGATACGCCATCAACGATGGCCCAGGCATCAGGACGACTATCTTCCTGAAGGGTTGTCCGTTGCGCTGTGTGTGGTGCCATAATCCTGAAGGATGGAGCCCGCAGCCGCAGATCCTCTATAAGAAATCCAAGTGTATCGGCTGTAAGACCTGCGTGGAAGTCTGTCCCCAGCACTTGCTTGAACTTACGTCTGATGGCATCCAGTACACAGGAGGTCAGGCCCCCCTGTGTACTGACCCCCTGTGTACTGCCTCGTGCCCTACAACTGCCCTGGAATTGTGCGGGCGTGAGTGGACGATGGACGAGTTGATGGCTGAGGTAGAGAAGGAACGTACTATCATGGAGGACAGTGGAGGCGGCGTCACGCTCTGTGGCGGTGAGCCGCTGATGCACCCGGACTACACGTTGGAGCTTCTTAGGGAATTGGGGCGTCGCGGTTTCCACCGCACTGTCGACACTACGCTCTACGCCAAGCCGGAAGTTGTCAAGGCCGTAGCGGAACACTGCGAACTTTCCCTCGTCGACCTGAAACTGATGGACTCCGCTAAACACCGCCTTTATACAGGTGTTCCCAACGAACTAATCCTTGAGAACATCCGTCTGCTGGCCAGTCTCGGCAGCGACTTCTTCATCCGCATTCCCCTCATCGAGGGCATCAATACCGACGATGAGAACATCGAGGCTACAGCCCGTTTCCTCGAATCGCTCTCCTGGCAGCGCCGCACCGTCAACCTTCTGCCTTACCATGACGTGGGCAAGGACAAGCACCGCCGTATGTGGAGCACCTACAACCCTGCCGCCATCCCCATGGCCACACCCTCCGACGAAACTCAGCAGCGTTGCGCCGCGCAGCTCGAATCCCACGGTCTCCGCGTCATTGTCGGTGGATGATCAACGAAAACAAACCACAAAGATATACAAATTAACGATAGCAAGATGAAACGTTCAACAATTACTTTTTTTCTTATTTTCCTCCTGATCTTGCAGGCTTCTGCCTACAAAAAGCAGTCGATTGACATTACCGTGAATGGTAAGCAGAGGAACATGGTGGTATTCACCCCAAATTCGTTGCCAGCTAAGTCTCCACTGTTCATTGTCACCCACGGAATGAACCAAAATCCGGAATACCAATATGGTTCTGATAAGATGTACGAGATGATCGACACTGCCAAGTTCGTCATCACCTACCTGCGTAGCGATGGTAACACATGGGATATAAGCGGCACGAAAGATCAGAACTTCGTTATTAAGGCCATCGATGAAATGGTAAGTCGTTTTGACATCGACACAGACCGTGTGTATTGGTCTGGGTTCTCCATGGGGTCGATGCTTATCCACCATTGCATCCCCAAGATGCAGGACAAGATTGCGGCCTTTGCTCCGACAAGCGGCATCCAGTTCTCCGAGCAGCCTTGGAATAACTGCAAAAAGCCCGTCAAACTGCTGGAGTGCATCGCCTATGATGACAATGTGTTCGGCTATGAACAATATGGCATTCATGCCTACATTGAGAACTATGCCAAGCACGACAAGCATACCCAATACTCCAAGACCAGCGGCTACAAACCTATCAGCAGCAGTTGGTACAACGGAGACCTTGAAAAATGGACAGGTGGTCCCAACGGTGGCGAAGTATGGCTTTACTCCTATCACAACGGCGGACACTGGCCCATGGATCTGAACCGTCACCTCATCTGGAACTTCTGCAAGCGCTTCACCTTAAACCAGTCGACGGCCATTGTCAATTCTTTTAAAGAAAATTCACCGTCAGCGAAGGGCGTTTGCTATGACCTCAGCGGCCGTAGGATTGCTGAAGGCAAGGTGTCGGATGGCCAATTGAAGCCTGGATTATACATCATCGACGGCCACAAAGTGGCAGTAAAGCAGTAGAACAGCAATGATCAGGAAAGCAGACAAAAGCGACATCAAGCGTATCATCGAACTGCTGCATCAGGTAAATATGGTGCACCATGTGATACGTCCAGACTTATTCAAGCCGAACACGACCAAGTATAATGAGCAGGAACTTGAGCTTCTGCTTAACGACGTCAGCAAGCCCGTCTTTGTCCTCGACGACGGAGAAGTACAGGGCTACGCTTTCTGCCAGATTACGGAGGTCAAAGACAACCAACTGTTAGAGGACATCAAGACCCTGTATATTGATGATATCTGCGTGGATGAAAAAGCCCGCGGCAAGCATGTCGGGAAGGCGTTATACGAATACGTCCGTGATTATGCCCAGTCGATAGGCTGCAACAACATCACCCTGAATGTGTGGGAGGGAAACGAACCGGCATTACGTTTCTATCAGAGCATGGGCATGCAGGTGCAAAAAACAACCATGGAGATTCTTCTGTAGGTCGTCACAACAGGGTGGCGCAACTGATTACTACCCTACAAAAAACATGCTGCACCTGACGCACTTCGTGCACCAAACTGCTATCAACCATGTCTTTAATAAATATGCAGATAATGCATATCTATTCAGAAGCAGATGCTGTTTAGGTGTATGAAGCTCCGAAAAAGTCGAAAAAAATGACATTTTCCTAAGAAAACAACTTTTCCCCTCAGCCCGGAGCCTTCTCTCTGATGAGCGGAGGCTCCGTACAAACGAGCGGAGCCTCTAAATTTTCCTATAGAGCCTCCAATCAGAGCCTAAAAGGCTCTTTTCCCCCACCAAAAAGACAATATGAATTTTTATTCAGGTGCATGAGGTGCGTCAAGTGCAACCCGATTTCAAACTATTTCGCCCTCATCTTCTTTAGGCAGTATAAACCCTATTGGCTTCCGCTTACCCGTACCGGACTCACCTTTTAGAGTAATGAAAAGTTCCTTTTACTTACGTGAAACTCCGACTTTCATACGACTAAAAGTACAAGGACTAACGGGGAAATACAAAATAGCAAAATGGCTCTTTTTAAGATGGCTTATTCTGGCGCTCTGCAAGGAAGAGCCTCACGGGGAGAGAGTATCCCGTGAGGCTCCTGTAGGAATCGTTAAGTTTCGTCAGTCTCAGAGCGGGCCAGGGGGCCAGATTCAGTGAGTTCTTACGGTGAAGGTAGTGTGAATATATCGATGCTTACAGAATAGGGATCTTCTTGATTCATGAAATAATTTATAGTTTCTTTAAAATAATCATAGCCCTTATCTTGTCCTTCCAAGGAGAAATAGCTGATGGTTAAACCTGTGTCATTGAACCCGAGATAGTCACCATAATAACTGTTTCCTTCGTCAGCGTATCTATGAGGAATATTGCTTGCTTCTATAGAATAACGATAAACCGTCCTAGCATCACATATTTCGTGATGGAATGGCCATAAGTAGGACGTGAATACTCCATCGATTTTCAGATTACTGATCCTCTTGGAATTCTTTAGGCCTACATTGATGTCATCTGAGAAGTTGTCGATATCAAATGAGATGGTATAATGATCTTCCTCTCCCTTATTGCTGGAAAGCTCTATATGCACACCATTACCATTTTGCGTTACCATGGCATTCCCTCTGAATTCTGTTGGCCTCCAATTAATGCGTCTGTTAATGACATCATGCCAGTTATCAGGATCCCAAACCCAAAGAGGATCACCAGTCCAATGAGTGATATAATGAGGAAGAATCTGCACAGATACTGATGCACCGTAAATCATTTCGTGTTTACAACGATTGTCGGTCTGATTGACGATGACTTGTTCTGTAATATATTCCTGGCCATTGTCATCTGTACAGGATATGATGACAAAGCCATTATGAGAATGGTCATAACTGGAATAGAAGGTGTCGTTCTTAAGGGCAGTTATGCGTATGCCACCTTCAACTACAGTAGCAGTAAGCCATCCCTTGTACGATTCATTTACACGAACACCAAGTTTACCTTTTCCATAATTTTTTACCTCGATGGTTTCTGAGCCACCCTCTGCGGGGAATGATACATATCTCTTCGATATAGAGAACGCTGTGGCTTGGGCACCCTCTTCGGCATTATAGATTTCGTCGCAGAACACTAGATATCTGCCGTCGGGTGTCACCCAGGCATACTTCTGGTCGCTGAAGGATTTTCCTTTCTCGTTTTTGTAGTTGCGGCTTATCTTATAGCGGATATAGTAATCATAGTTCTTCAGGACTGCGAACATCCATTCCCTGCCCTCGCTGTAGTACTCAGGCTTGGTATTGTGGACACATTCCAACACTTTGAATGTACCGTCGCCCAGGGTTGTCACCTGCTGGGGTGTAGTGTAAACTTCGAGATATGTGCCGTCAGTACCAAATTTGACCTGCATGTAATACCCGGAGTTTGTTTCGTCGCTGTGCTTCCACGAGTTGTAGAGCAGTTGATCTTCTTGTCCTGTGGGCTGACTGCCGCCTTCATCGTTGGCCGTTTGTTCGACAAGAATCGTTGCCGTTCTCAGCACAGTACCGTCATCGGCTACGAACTCTATGGTGACGGTGGCCTTGCGTGCCTGACTAAGGGGATTCTCATCGGCGGCTATCTCTGCCTTGTGATAATCCATCAGCACTGCCTTACACCAGTTGGCACTACTTGAAATGCGTAGTTTCTCGTAATCGCCCTGAATATTGACATCGACTTCCTGTACACCTCCAATCTTAGGGATTGTCAGCTCCGTCGCCGATACTGTCAGCTCGCCGAGTGGATCCTGGTAGGCGATGTATTCCTGCATGACTTTCGTACCATCCTTCATCAGCACTTCTACACCAAATTGCCAGCATCTTTCTTCCAGTTCGGAAGTCGCTTTAGCGAGGAGTGTCACGTTATTGTTCATGCCTGCCCCTCCAAGCCAGTCGCTACTATGCATATCGACAGAATAGACACGTTCCACGTTTTCTCCACCGACGTTACAGGTTATGTTACCACCCTCTGCAGGGAATCGGGGCTTTCTTGGCGTGAGAGTAAATAGGTCTTCGGCTCCTTTCTCACGTTGGAATACATTTATAGGGCTTTCCGTTGATTCACCGGAAGTCAGTGTCATTCGGTAAGCAACATTGCCCGGGCGGGGCTCGTCCTCATTGGGATAAGCCTTGGCGCGGATCTCCACAGTCTTACCTTTAAGAGTGGGCTCAATCCACTCTTCATGTGGTATTACCTCCTGTTTGCTAATGTAGGGTTTGAAACCCTCATTGAGCAGAACGGATTCTATGATGGACTCACCAAGGTCGCTATATTCGGCATTGACGGCTTCCTCTGCTTTGAGGATGACACACTCAGGCATCATTTTGAAGTCAGGAACAATGGGGGATTGCGTTACCTCAATTCTCTTGCGGCCCTTTTTACCGTCGGCCAACGTCAGTTCTGCGGTAATGACACCATAACGGGTAGTCTTGAAACTTATATTAGGTTTCACAATAACCTTATATTTTATTTCAATGGCATTATCACCAAAGGTTGTGGCTGGGCCGTCGGCTTCCACAGTCAACCAAGAATCATCGCTGCTTGTCAAGGTTAGGCCTTGAGCATCCTTTGAGTAGATGGCAATGAGGGGCGTTGTGTATAAGCCTTGCTTGAATCTACGGTCATAACCGGCAATATCTATTTTCTTTGATGATATCGTGAGATCGCCATCAATACAGGCATCCTGAGTGACGGGTATTTCCATTGTCTCCTTTTCTCCATCGCCTCTTAATGCCTCTATTATGATGGTAGCTTCCCGTTCGCCGTATTCGGTATTTTCCGTGGCAGTAAAGGTATAGACTTTTGATGTCTTGTTAATATCGTCGGAGAGAGTGTAGCTTAACCAGTTCTTCCCTCCTGCACCAGTTTTCTGTTCGACCTTGATATTGTCAATCGGCATGTTGGCGTTAACCACTAGGCTCTCATCTCCGCCTTCTGCTTGGAATGACATCGGTGATGGAAGGGCCTTTATTACTGGTTCGATGTCTACATCCTTATATGGTTTACCAAGCAATTTGAATCCAAAGAGCTTCGTTGTGGGGTAGACGCGTAACTTCTGACCACCATATAATTCTTTGAATTCTGCATCAAAGCTTTTGAAGTTATTGTCGTAATTCTTGTAATACCACACTGTGTTCTGATTTTCTGTCTTTTTATCCTCCAAAGTGAATCCTACTTGAGAGAGGAACAGCGTCTGACGTGACAAATCGGCTGTTGCAAAGGCTTTGTGTGTAACATTATCAATTGGAAACGCTGTGTTATGGAAAGCTGGTACCAAGCCGCCTTCCCATGGTGCGGCGAGGGCTCTTTCAATAATAAAAGCATGCTTCCACCCTCCAACTTTTGCATGAAATTGTCCGTTGCAATACGGATAGATAGAAACGCTGCCGTCACGGTTAAATATATCATAGAGCAATGTTTCGCTGCTTGGAAGGCTCAGGTCTGACCACTTGAAATCAAAGCCCAAATCAGCTCGTAAGCCTGCTTCTGCCCTGAAGCCGGTTTTGACAACATCCTTAGTGATAGACACAGCATTAGATTCAAAAAATAGTCCGGAATTAAGCGAAACCTTTCCTGCAAGTTTGGAGAAATTCCATTTAAATCCGCTGGCTTTGTCTCCTTCCTTTTTAGTTTCCCTAAAAGTAAGGACAGCTTGCTGTTGTCCGTCAAACTGACTATTGAACTGAATAAGATTATAGGAACTGAAGCCATAAGCAGCACCTCCTGTTAGGTATATGTTACCACTGCCTCCAAATGTCATGCCTAAGTCCTCCTGGAAGTATAGTAATGGTCCTATGACAGGTTCGATAATCGGTGGTCCAAGATAAAAATCATGAGAGACACTTATTCCACCTCCAACGGAGAAATCAATAGAGCCTCTATGCACACCTCGGATAATGTGGTAATACTGCAGACCGGTATAAAGGCCTGCCTGCATGAAAGCACAAATATCAAATGAGTTGCTAATGGTTATAGCGGCAGTACCAGATGCGGTAAATGCAACATCGGGTATGACACCAAATTCTGAGGCTAGTGACACAGATACTGAGTAATCTGGTAAATCGATATGATAGGGTTTTTCACCTCCTGCACGAGTTCTGGCCGCATTCGATGGAGATAATTCCGCCCTTCCCTTGCTGACAAACTGGTCGAACACGTCGAGCAGGCTTACCTGCTCGCAATCGACAAAGATCCCTTCTGTACCATTGGATACGTTCTTTACCAAACCAGCAAAACCTGCAGGCAGTTTCTCGCTTTGTTCACCGTAGGCCAGTTTCTCGCCTACCTTGGGAATCATGCCGCTTGGTGTGTTGGTAGCCAGGATGAGGGTCAGGCTGTCCTGCCTGATGACATAGTTCCACATATCTGAAGTAACAGTATGTGCTACATCGGCCTTATAGACTGTCTCCGGAGTGACGAATGCGATGGAGTCGATAGCCGACAAAGGGATGCGGAAAAGGGTGTCGAGCGCATATATCTCCTGCACTACGAAATCGTCATGCACAATGCCCAGAGTATCAATACAACTGTACTCAAAGCGTTCAATGTCATCATAGAAGAATCCCATGAATCCGCCGTCGTTACGGTAGATATAGAGAGCATCCTGTTTCTGCTTCTTTTGGGCATTCACGGGCAGCACGGTGCCGAACATCGTCAGCAGGGCTGCTATATATATAAATAAAGTATGTCGTTTCATCGCTTCATGATTTTATAGGATATCTTGTCGGCTTTTACGATATACACTCCCTTTGGGAGGGCTGAGAGGCTGAGGCGGTAAGTGCCAGCGCGGACGGCTATCAACTGTTTGACCTGCTTGCCGTCGAGGCCATACACGTCGACAGTGGCACCTTCTTTGAGTTGGCTGATGATAAGTACTCCGTCCTGATAGTCGACCTCTGTGGGATTCTTGTCGACAGTCAGGTCGTAGATGCCCGATGGTTCATGGCCGTCATAGGTAAAGCGTATGATGTCGGACAAGGCAAAGGTCGTTTCCGCTGCCGATGAGGTAATAACCTTCAGGCTGGTACCTTCAAAGACGACCTGCGGGCGACTGCCTTCCAGTACAAACTTGTGATGTGCTCCATCCTTTGTCAGTATGAACAGTGCTACATTGCCCGCACCTGGATGAGGATCAGGGTTGTCGGGCCCTGGGTCAGGATTGTCGGGTCCTGGATCAGGATTGTCCGGCCCTGTTTCCGTGCCGTCGGTGCCGGCTATGGGAGGCGTGAAGATGTAGGCAGTGCTGACGGGGTAATAGGTGGACCTGCTGATTCCACCCGTGCAGGCCAGGCGTCCGTCGCTGAACAGCGTCCAGGAGGCTGTCGTCAGGTCTGTGTCGAAGCCGTCGGCCGTGGCGTGGCTCCAGGCATCCACCTCGGTGCCGTCTAAGTGGGCACTGATGATGTGGATACTGTAGTTTCCGTCTTTACCACTGGAGCCTATGAGGTAGAACTCATTGCGGATCTCATTCCAGTAGGCACCGCCACGCCATGTGATGGTATTGCCGCTGACGGGGTGAGCAGTGGGAATTTCCACGTTCCCCATAATACTGTTAAAGCCTTCATCCGGATAGATAATGGTCAGAAGGTGGGCACCGGCATCGTTTTTGGCCAGTATGATGTAGCCATTCAGCGAAGGGATGCGGTAATCGGTGGTACGCATTTCATAGGGCTGTTCCAGAGGATGGTACTCTACGAAGGTCGGGAACAGGTAGTAGTGGGCTTTGTCTAAGGAAGCGTCATAGCGTATACCCGGGAAGTATTCCTTGCCCTCATAGGTCCTGTTGCTCACTGGCTGATAGTTGTTGTCGTTAGCAGACAGGGTGTAGAGTGACCCTTTGGCATCTGAGAACAGGTATGGCTTACAGCGTCCTACCGTCTGTCCGACAGCCTGAAATTTCGAGCCGTCGTAGCGGTCGAACACATTGTCGTCCTCACACCAGTTACCTGACACATAGATCTTGTTGCCGATGAGGATGCCACTGCATTGTGAGCGGGCCACGGTCATATCGGGGCCTTTGGTGAACGTATGCGTCGAGGGGTCGTAGATGGCCGTAGACTTGGCCTGTCCTGTGCCGGCACCGCTGGGTGCCCCGCCGCCAATCATCACCCGTCCGTCGGCGAGGATGGTGGAGAAGGTGGGGGCTTCGGCTCCTGTCAGGGTCAGGCTGGTCCATTTGCCATTTTCGTAGAGTTCGGCGCTCCTGGTGTGCTCCAGCGCCTTGTCATAGCCGCCTACGACAACGAAGCCCTTGCCAGAGGGGAAGGTCTGGTGGTGATGATACTCAGCCTTCATGTCGGCAATCTTTTCATACTTGAGGGTGGCGGCGACGCCTTGCTGGTTGGTCCCTGCGGCTTTGATATTCTTGGCCCTTGCCTGGCTGGCATATACGGCTTTGACTATCTGACTGTCCAGAACCTTCTGCGCATGCAGACAAGCCGTGCCGATGAGCAGGGCTGTCAGGATTAGAATCAGTCTGTTCTTTCTCATTGTTGTTATTTTTTTAGGTTTTATGCCGCAAAGATATCAAAAAAGAAAGGAAATGCACTGACAAATTACAAAAAACGACTGACAAATTATAAATTGTCAGTCGATTTCTTGCAAAACCCACTCACTGGGTGCCTTTCCCGTGATAATCTTGAAGGCCCGATAGAATGATCTGTCGTTGGAGAAGCCAGACTCAAAGGCCACCTGTGCCATCTTCTTGTCGGGGTGTTCGCGCATCAGTTGCTGGGCATAGGCGACACGGTAGCCATTGACGAACTGTGAGAACGAGCAGCCTTTGCTGGAATTGATGCAGGCTGACACCTCGTTCTGGTGGACGTCAAGCTCGGTGGCAATGTCGGACATCTTCAAATCATCGTTGAGATAGGGCCGTTGCTTATCCATCAGTTCACTGATACGCTGCATCAGCGGGTCAGTGGAACTCACGGGGACATACGTAGCAGTGTTGACCGATTTCTGCCCCATGTGCTTCCGTTTCCTATATATAATAAGGTACGTGACAACCGCCGCTAACAACATAACCGTCAAAAGTATCCACAGCCAATGACTGTCGCCCTTCTCTTCTGCAACATCTTCTGTCACGATACGGTTGCCGACGGGGAAGAGCCAGACGGCTGGGGTGGGGGTGAAGAAGGTGCCGCCTAAGGCGATGCCGCCTGTCGTGACCAGATTGCCCTCCGGCGTCAGGACGGGGATGCACCCACAAGCATCTGCCAATGGCTCAGTATAGTAAAGTGTCAGGGGGGCTGGCCGCTTGGCATACTCAATGCAAAGAATGTATTTCCGGTCAAGCGTGTCACTGCCCATTATGTAACCACGCTGCAACTGGCGGTCGACAATGACGGGGGTGTCATAGGTGATCCTGCCGAACTGACTTTCCATAGGAACGGGCTCTACGGTAGGTAGGAGAGAGAATACCGTGTCGCGCACTTCGGCAATGGCAACCTGGCCATTGGCATCCTGTACGGGCAGGAGATAGGCAAAGATGCCCTTCTTCATATCGCCAATGAAACTTTCATCACTATGGGGTGCCAGGTGAATCATGTAAGGCCGCCATGTATCCAACAGCGGTACGCGGAACGGTTCGCCTTTCAGACGGTCGACAATGTTACAGCGAATGGTTTTGCCATAGTTATCCCTGCATTCGTTTACCACCATCAGGTCGCCGTCGGAGGTGCAGAAGAGGTGGGGGAAACTGCGAGGTACGGACACCTCGCGGGCGGTCTTGAAGTACATGCCCCCATCGTAGGTCTCGATGGCATCCGGATGATACCAGTTGCCTGCGGCAACCACCTGCCCGTTGGGCAATTCAATGCCAGAGACATGGGCCCTCCCCCTGTCGAGGCAGCCGAAGCCCTCGAAAGTGTGGGCGGCAGGGTCGTATAACTCGGCCTCGATGGTTTGCCCCACACCGAGATTCTCCTTATAGCCACCAGCCAGCAGTACCTTGCCGCTACGGAGCGGTACGCAAAGGCCATCGTCATGGGTATAGGCCATCTGCATCACATGCCACTCACCGTCCTTTAGGAATTCCGCCGTTGGCGTAGGTATGAAACTGGAGGTATGGCCACCTGTCACTGTCAGTTCGCCGTTGATGAAGAAAGTGGCGTGGCTGAAGCGTGGGATGTTCAGGTCGGGCAGGCGTTCCGGCTGCAAGTGAATGAATTCCACCTGGGCCGCAAGGGGCAGCACAGCACATACCAGATACAGAAATATCATTTTCCTCATCGCTTCATTTGATAATTCTGTGTGCAAAGGTATAAAAAAACTCATAGATTCCACATGTTTTTGCTGTTTTTTTCGTAACTTTGCCGCAATAAAAGTAGCAGACTATGGCAGGAATGGTAAACAGACGATTAGAAGAACTCCGGGAAGTGATGCGGCGCGAGCATCTGGCCGCCTTTATCTTCCCCAGTACAGATCCCCATCAGAGTGAATATGTAGCCGACCATTGGAAGGGGCGCGAGTGGATCAGTGGCTTCAACGGCTCGGCTGGTACGGCGGTGGTGACGATGACCTCCGCTGCCCTGTGGACGGACTCGCGCTATTTCATTGCTGCGGAAGAGCAGTTGAAAGGGACGGGGTTCCAGCTGATGAAGCTGAAGATTGAGGGTACACCCACCATCGCCGAGTGGATAGGGAAGGAATGTTCTATGACCAATGGTAAATGTTCAATGGAGGTTGGTATTGACGGCTGGTGCTCATCAGCTAATGCTGTCAAGGAACTCATTGCCGACCTCCGTCAGCAGGGAGGCATCACCCTGCGTACGAACCTCGACCCCCTCAGGCTCATCTGGCGCGACCGTCCTGCCATCCCTGAGCATCCTGTGGAGATCTATCCGATGGAATATGCCGGCGAGAGTTGTCAGGAGAAGATTGTCCGCATACGGAAGGCGCTGCGGGAGAAGCATGCCGACGGGATGCTGATGGCGGCCCTCGACGACATTGCCTGGACGCTGAACCTGCGTGGCACTGATGTACACTGCAACCCGGTGTTCGTTTCGTATCTGCTCATTTCGTCGAGGAGCGTCACCCTATATATTAATAAGGTGAAACTCTCGCCTGAGGTGCTGGCCTATCTGGAGGCTGAAGGTATCAAGGTGGAGGACTATGAGCAGGTGGAGAAGGGGCTGAAGGAGTACTTCGAATACAACATCCTGCTCGACCCAGATGAGGTGAACTATACGTTGTATGAAGGAGTAAGGAGGGAAGGAGTAAGGAGAGAAGGAGTCAGGAGTGCGACGGTCATTGTGGAGGCAGAGTCGCCCGTGAAGCGGATGAAGACCGTGAAGAATGCGACGGAGATAGCGGGTTTCAGGTCGGCGATGCTGAAAGACGGCATCGCAATGGTGAAGTTCCTGAAATGGTTGGATTCATGGAAGGTGGAAGGCGGAAAGTGGAAGGAGAATACTCCACTGACTGAGATCTCGGTTTCCGACAGGCTCGAATCCCTTCGGGCTGAGCAACCGCTTTATCGCGACATCTCCTTCGACACCATTGCGGGCTATGGTGAGCATGGGGCTATTGTGCACTATGAGCCAACGCCAGAAACCGACATCCCCCTGAAGCCCGAAGGTCTGTTGCTGCTCGACAGCGGGGCTCAGTATCTCGACGGCACGACGGACATCACCCGTACCATCGCCCTTGGACCATTGACCGACGAGATGAAGCGCATCTACACCCTGGTGCTGAAGGGGCATATCCAGATAGAGCTCTGCAAGTTCCCGTCTGGCAGCAGCGGCACGCAGATTGACATCCTGGCCCGAAAAGATATGTGGCGTGAGGGGCTGAACTACCTGCACGGCACGGGGCACGGTGTGGGAACTTACCTGAATGTTCACGAAGGGCCACACCAGTTCCGTATGGAATGGAAGCCCGCACCGCTTGTGGAGGGCATGACGATTACCGACGAGCCTGGCATCTACCTTGCAGGCAAGTTCGGTGTCCGCATCGAGAACACCTTGCTGATCACGCCTTACAAGGATACGGAGTTCGGCAAGTTCCTTCAGTTCGAGTCGCTCACCCTCTGTCCCATCGACAAGGCACCCATTGTCGTTGAGATGATGTTGCCAGAGGAAATCCAATGGCTCGATGATTACCATCAGCGCGTCTTCGACACCCTCTCGCCGCATCTGGATGATGAGGAAATGGCCTGGCTACGTGAGGCTTGCGCCCCTGTTTTGATAAAATAACGGAAAATTATCGTTTGTTTTTAATAAAAAAAGGCTAAAAACTTGGTGGTTTCGTAAAAAAGCAGTAATTTTGCACCCGCTTTTCGTGGCACCTATGCCAAAAGCATTAAGTTTAACATAAAAAAATTAAAGCAAAAGACAAATGATTATTGTACCAGTAAAAGAAGGCGAGAACATCGAAAAGGCCCTCAAGAAGTTTAAGAGAAAGTTCGAAAAGACAGGCGTTGTGAAAGAGCTTCGCCGTCGTCAGCAGTTTGACAAACCGTCTGTGCTGAAGCGCCTTAAGATGGAGCACGCCATTTACGTACAGCAGCTCCGCGCTACAGAGGAATAATAAAAGTTCCTAAAAAATTTGGTAGTTTCGAATAATTTCCGTAAATTCGCTGCGAAAAGAAGAGTTCTTTGAACTTTGGGCGAATTTTTATGATGATAAATCAGTTTCTGAACTACCTGCGCTACGAGCGAAATGCATCTTCGCAAACGGTGCGGACATACGAGGACGCTCTGCTTGAGTTTGAATCGTATCTAACACATAGGGATAACGGGCTCTCTCTGGATCGGGTGGATACCGATCTGATCCGTGACTGGATGGAGAACCTGATGGATAAAGGAAACTCTGCTTCAACTTTGAACAAGAAATTGAGTGCACTGCGTTCCTTTTATCGCTTTGCCCTTAAGCGGAAACTGGTTGAGCACGACCCGGCACACTGTGTGACCGGCCCCAAGAAGTCGAAGCCCCTGCCGCAATTCCTCCGCGAAGGAGAGATGGACAGGCTGCTCGACGATCTGGAATGGGATGATACATATAATAACGTGCGCGCGCGTACCATATTATTATTATTCTATGAGGCTGGTTTGAGACGGTCGGAACTGACGGGACTGGATGATGCCGATGTGGATTTCGGTGCTGGTCAGCTGAAAGTGACGGGTAAGAGGAACAAACAGCGTATCATTCCCTTCGGGGAGGAGCTGCGCAACTCACTGCTCCACTATATGGAGGTCCGCGACAAGACGTTGCCGGACGCCGTCGGAAAAGGGGCGCTGTTCCTTAGCGACAAGGGGAAGCGGATGACGAACGATCAGGTCTATGTACTCGTGAGGCATTACCTGTCGGCAGTCACCACCCTGAAGAAGCGGTCGCCACACGTGCTGCGTCATACTTTTGCCACAGCCATGCTGAATAACGGGGCGGGGCTTGAGAGCATCAAGGATCTGCTGGGCCACGAGAGCGTCAGTACGACGGAGATCTACGCCCACACCACGTTCGAGCAGTTGAAGCGAGTTTATAAAGAGGCTCATCCAAGAGCCTGATCCTTATTAATAACTTAAAAACAGGAGGTAACTATGGAGATTAAGATCAAGTCGATTCATTTCGACGCTACCGAGAAGTTACAGGCGTTCATTGAAAAGAAGATCGCCAAGTTAGAAAAATCATTTGAGGATATACAGAAAGTAGAGGTGCAGCTGAAAGTAGTGAAGCCCGCGACTGCAGACAATAAGGAGGCAAGTCTGTCGGTAGCAGTCCCTGGAAGCACGCTCTTCGTAGAGAAGACAAGTGACACTTTTGAGGAAAGTATCGACCTCTGCGTCGATTCTATGCGGACTCAACTGCAGAAATTCAAGGAAAAATTGAGAAATAGATAAAAAAAACTTGGAAAAGTTTTGGTAATTCAAAAATTAGTAGTAACTTTGCAGCCGTTTTCCGACAGGTCGTAAATCTGAATCAGAGAGCGGCTGCTTGAAAAGCCTCTTTAGCTCAGTTGGCCAGAGCACGTGATTTGTAATCTCGGGGTCGTTGGTTCGAATCCGACAAGAGGCTCAAAAAAGGCGGAGAAAAGGCATAAGCCGAATGGGTGTTTTCCAGAGTGGCCAAATGGGGCAGACTGTAAATCTGCTGTCTTTCGACTTCGGTGGTTCGAATCCATCAGCACCCACTCTCAAGAGACGTTTTGCGGAAATAGCTCAGTCGATAGAGCACTAGCCTTCCAAGCTGGGGGTCGCGGGTTTGAGCCCCGTTTTCCGCTCTAAAACTCGCTGTAATAGCTCAGTGGTAGAGCACTTCCTTGGTAAGGAAGAGGTCCTGAGTTCAACTCTCAGTTACAGCTCTCTTAGAATAGAAGGAGGAAACTGAAAATTCAGAATAAATAAACATTTAATAAACAAGTAAAATGGCAAAAGAGCAATTTGTGCGCACCAAACCGCACGTAAACATTGGTACTATCGGTCACGTTGACCACGGTAAGACAACTCTGACTGCTGCTATCACCATGGTATTGGCAAAGCAGGGTCTCTCTGAGATCAAGTCATTCGATCAGATTGACAACGCTCCCGAGGAGAAGGAGCGTGGTATTACTATCAACACCGCTCACGTTGAGTATGAGACAAAGACTCGTCACTATGCTCACGTTGACTGCCCGGGACACGCTGACTATGTGAAGAACATGGTAACTGGTGCTGCCCAGATGGACGGTGCTATCCTCGTTGTTGCTGCTACTGACGGTCCTATGCCTCAGACCCGTGAGCACGTCCTGCTCGCTCGTCAGGTGAACGTTCCCCGTCTGGTGGTGTTCCTGAACAAGTGTGATATGGTTGAGGATGAGGAGATGCTGGAGCTCGTTGAGATGGAGGTTCAGGAGATTCTCGCTCAGTACGAGTTCGAGGATGATACTCCTATCATCCGTGGTTCTGCCCTCGGTGCCCTGAACGGTGTTGAGAAGTGGGAGCAGAAGGTGATGGAGCTGATGGATACCTGCGACACTTGGATCCAGGAGCCTCCTCGCGCTACTGACAAGCCCTTCCTGATGCCTGTTGAGGACGTGTTCTCAATCACAGGTCGTGGTACTGTTGCTACTGGTCGTATCGAGACTGGTGTGATCCACGTTGGTGATGAGGTTGAGCTGCTCGGTCTCGGTGAGGACAAGAAGTCAGTTGTTACTGGCGTTGAGATGTTCCGTAAGATCCTTGACGAGGGTCAGGCCGGTGATAACGTAGGTCTGCTGCTCCGCGGTA